>JACKQG010006871.1_pt1 | contig 11748 bp, 9 predicted proteins | sample 8237621 | NCBI WGS metagenome assembly JACKQG01 (sample SAMN15677084, study PRJNA649215) | marine metagenome | biome: marine; feature: Black Sea; material: saline water; isolation source: suspended particulate matter (SPM) from the Black Sea western gyre | collected 2013-06-09/2013-06-10 | depth... | reverse complement strand
CTGTTCCGCCACTTCGGCTGTGGGGGGGTATTATCCCACACACCGAAGTGGCGTCTCATATTGACCTCGCGCCGGCGGGGGCGGAGCCTAGCCGCAGCCATGGGTGACCACAAGCACCAAGAAAGGGCAGATTCTTTGGGAGGGGGCATTGGGATTATGGGGAGGGGCTGGAGGGTAGGCGACCTGCCCTGTCTCCCTTCCACCCTATCCTGCCCTTCTTACCATAGGTGCAGATATCACCACCGTTTCAGATGATTCGTAGGAATCGTTCCCGCTCTCGAATAGCCTCGCTGAATCGTAGAAAAGAGAGAGAAGGGTCAATCTAGAATCACCCGATGGCACCAAAAGACCTGCGCGACTTTTTAGCCTTGATGGAGAACAAGGGCGATCTATTACGGATTGAGGATGAAGTAGATATCCATCTAGAGATGACCGAGATTGGGCAACAGACGACCCGCCAAGGTGGACCCGCCCTCCTTTTTGAATCCCCTAGGGGGCACACCACGCCTGTTGGGTTGAATCTCTTTGGCTCCAAGGAGAGGATGGCGTCAGCATTGGGGGTGGAGGACTTGGAGGAGATTGCCGACCGTCTTCGTGGCTACCTCAAACCCCCCAGCGGAGCTGGGCTGGGGGAGGCACTGGGTATTTTGGGGAAGATAGCCCACGCGAAGAGGTTCTTTCCCAAGACGATTCGTAAGGCTCCTTGTCAAGAGGTTGTCTTAGAAGGAGAGAATGCCACACTAGATATCCTCCCCATCCCCACGATGTGGCCTGGGGATGCCGCCCCCTTTGTCTGCTTTACTCAAGTTATAACGAAAGATCCAGAAACGGGCACACGAAATGTAGGAGCTTACCGACTCCAGAAGTTTGACGATAAGACCTTGGGGATGCACTGGCAGCTCCATAAGGACGGGAAACGGCATCAGGAAGGTGCAAAGAAGAGAGGTGAACGGATGGAGGTCGCTGTTGCCTTGGGTGGACCACCCGCCGCGATGTATGCAGCGACTGCGCCTTTACCCCCTGGGATTGACGAATACCTTTTTGCAGGTTTCCTCCAAGATTCCCCCTTAGAAATGGTCAAGGCGAAGAGCGTAGATTTGGAAGTACCTGCCCGTGCCGAATACATCATTGAGGGGTGGGTTGACCCTGAAGAGACGCGGATTGAAGGTCCCTTTGGCGACCATACCGGCTACTACAGCCATCCGGGACCCTACCCCGTCCTACATCTCACTGCAATCACCCACCGAAAGAACCCCATTTACCCCCATATCTTGGTGGGGAAACCCTTGCAGGAAGATTGGTTCTTGGGGTATGCAACAGAGAGGTTCTTCCTCCCATTGATTCAGCTTTTGGTGCCTGAGATTGTGGATTGGCATTTTCCACCTGAAGGTGTTTTTCATAATGCACTCCTAGTTAGCATCAACAAAGAGTATGCAGGGCAGGCACGGAAGGTCATTCATGCCATTTGGGGCATTGGGATGCTCAGTATGACCAAACTGGTGGTGGTGGTGGACGGTGATATTGACGTACAAAACCCCAGCGAGGCGGTTTTCCATGCTTTGGCAAACACCGATGCGGCTCGGGATTTGATCGTGGATACCGGTGCGATCGATGTGCTAGACCATTCCACGCCCGTAGAAGGATTTGGGGGGAAAGTGGGCGTTGATGCTACGCGGGGGATGGAAGGGGAGAATTTGGTTCGCCCTTGGCCAGGGCAGGTGGATATGGACCCTAAGGTGACCGAGCGCCTCCAACCCCTCTTGAAAAAACTCGGTCTAATATCTTGAACCCCCATTCAAGGCGTTCTCTTCTTTCCATGGGTGAGGAGGTCTCGTTCAGTCCGAATGTCACCCCATAACAAACAGATGATGTCTTCTACCCGAGATCTTTTTCGTCTCGTCAAGTTTGAACACACCCTCTTCGCCCTCCCCTTTGCCTTTGTGGGTGCTATCGCTGCTGGGGCGGGTTGGCCTTCACCCCAAACCGTTTTGCTGATCCTCGGCGCCATGGTGGGTGCACGCACTTCAGCGATGGCACTCAATCGCCTTATCGACCTACCCCTTGACGCAAAGAATCCCCGCACCTCCAAGTGGGAACTCCCCTCGGGGAAGGTGCGAAAACGAGACGCTTGGGGATTGGTCTTTGGTGGGTTGGTTCTGCTGGGGTTTTGCGCCCGGCTATTGAACCCCTTAGACGAAGATCTTCCCCTTGCATTGCGCCTAGCACCCTTAGCGGTTGCCCTCCTTGCCCTTTACCCTTATACCAAGCGGTGGGGATGGTGGTGCCACCTTTGGTTAGGAGCTGTATTGGCATGTGCCCCAGCTGGCGGGTGGATCGCTGTAGCGGGTGGATGGGGTGATGCCTTGTGGTGGATTGTGGTGGGTATCATGTTTTGGGTAGCAGGGTTTGATATCCTCTACAGCCTTCAGGATCTTCCCTTTGACAAGGAGAACAACCTAAAGAGCATTCCCGTTTTTTGGGGTGAAACAAAAGCGTTTGTGATTGCACGCACTTTCCATGCATTCGCCCTTTTGGGGTTTGTGGGATTTGGTGGTGTGGTGGGCTGGGGAATCGCTTGGTGGCTAGGGTGTGGAATCGCTGGTGCCCTTCTGGTCTATCAGCACCGTATTGTGGGACCGCGCAACCTAGAACGGCTTGACGCGGCGTTCTTTGCTGCGAATGGATGGTTGAGTATAGTATTGGGTGTTGCAGCGTGGCTTGCTGCACAATAAGCCCCTAGTACTTGGACGAGCCGCACTGGAATGAGGAAGACCGCCCATGGGGCGATCTTCCAAGTCATAACCCTTAGTTCTCTACGAGCGCAAAAGTATAGGACTCGTGATCCTCAACCCAAACGCCACCATCAGAGGCACAAGCCGTTGCATCTGCTGGTTCTGTTAAACCACCATAGCCGTCGCAGTGGGTTTCAAGATAAGCCCCGAATCCGAAAATGACATATTTTCCACCTAAAACATTCGCAGTGAACACCATCTGTTCATCAGACCCCTCGTCGTTAAGGGAGTAAAGATTGGCATTGATTACCCCCGGCGTGGCTTGTGTCGTAAACTCAATCATCACGCCACAAGCTTGGTCAAAGGTCGAGCCACAAACATCAGGTGTTCTATCATCCGTTTCAACACCATGTTGTGAAAACCATGTGCCACCATCAGCGATACAAGAAACTGAATCAGTGGGTTCGGTCATGCCCGAAAAACCGTGGCAACCTACATCGGCAAAACTATATCCCCTCAAGCAAGAAGCACCCACTGCACAAGTTGGCTCGGTTCCCACTGCCACATACGCTTCGGTACCCACTGGTTCGGAATCATCACCCTCGATATACCAAGTGCCACCATCAGTGGTACAAGACGTTTCATCTGTTGGTTCTGTTATGCCAGCGTACCCATCACACCAAGCGTCAAATCCACCCGAATCAAATAGAACCCCGCGGAACTCAACAGCAGCCAAAGCCGCCAAGTCTATATCGGAAGAAGGAGCCAACATACCAGCAACACCACCTTCACCTGGTCCGTTGTCGCCAATAATCACGCCCGAAGTGGCAATGCCAAAAATGCTTGTGTCTACTGGATGAGTAATCAAGCCACTGGCACAGTCATGACCAAGGGATGAAGAAGAGGGTCCAAGTGAGGCGCCCGTTATATCATTCATAGTGATCGTAAAGTCCACATCAGCACCGCTGTTCGTAAACAACGCCGTAGCTGTACCATACGCTTCATCTGTAATCGTCCAACTACTATGGGGAATGTTGATCCAGTTGTAGTCGTATGACCCATCCGCCAAACAACTATCTTGGGATGTAGCCACGATGACACCCTCGTCACTTTCGGGGGGAGCCACAAGCAACATCGTATCGGGGTATTCCAACGCATAAGCCTCAGGGTAATCACCCGCACTGATATCTGAGGTCAAATCGAGATCAGTTGAAGCCGTCACAATCAACTTCAAGAACCCACTAGGCAGAGTGGTGTAAGTACCTGAATAGTCCAAAGATAGAGTGGTGTTTTCGGCTGACCATGTGGTAGAACCAATCGTCCAATCCCAAGCATCGCCGGGAGATTGGCTCCCAAAATAGTTACTAGAAGAAGAATTGTTTTTGCTTCCACCACCACACGCTGTCGCTAGTGCAATAAATAACACCGCCATAAAGAGCTGTCTCAAGAGTTTCATACCTAGTTCCATTCCTCCTCAGATTCGAATAGGAGAATGATACCACATACCCAATCCAAGAAGGCAACATTCAAACCGCCATAGGATAGTCAAATGCTCTCTTTCCTTCTTCTTGCCCTCGTCGCTCCCACCCTCCCACTCCCCACCCTCCTTGACAATCTGGTTTTGGATGGCAACTTAGATGAAGAGGTGTGGAAGCATGCAGCGATTATCTCCCATTGGACCCAACAACAGCCTAACGAAGGGGAGTCGGGCACGATACCTGTTCGCGCCTACCTTTGGAAAGACCATGAGGCGTTTTATCTGGGTTTTGAGATGGAGACATCGGAAGTCCTGCACAGTTACCAAAAACGAGACCAACGCCTATGGAACGACGACAAGGTAGAGATCGTTCTATCCCCCCATAACGATGGGCGAAATGGGTATTATTTTGGAATCAATGCGAATGGCTCTCGTGTTGACGGCACCATTACTGATGAAGGGCGAGCAGATATTGATTGGGATGGATTTTGGGAGGGCGCGGGCAGATTAACCCCAGAGGGGTGGAGTGCCGAAGTGCGCATCCCTTTCTGGACACTTTCGGTAGACCCCGATAGAGATGATTGGGGTTTCAATATCAAGTATTGGTGGAATGGAGGTCGAGAAGATGCTAGGTGGTCGGGATGGGAACGCCCCAACCAGCTTAGTCACCTTTCGCAAGCAGGGTCACTTTCAGGAATGGCGGGCTTATCCCCAACGAGCGCATGGACCTTTCTCCCTTTCGTTCTTGGCAAGATCACAGGACAAAATGAAACCCACACCCAAGGACAGATTGGGTTGGACATTTTGGGTTCCCCCAAAGAAGATTGGCGTGTGGCGGCTGTCATCAACGCCGATTTCGGAGAAGCCGAAGCCGACTCGCAACAAAGCAACCTAACTAGATTCAGCCTCTTCTTTCCTGAAAAGCGTGACTTTTTCCTAGAAAATGCTGGCTTATTCGAGTTTGGCGAACCGCGGGTAGCACAAGCTTTCCACAGCCGCCGTGTGGGGCTAGATAGTGGCGGAAACCCGGCACCTCTTCGGTTAGGTGTAAAACTTACAGGGAGGGAGGGCTCAACAGAAGCGGGACTACTTACAGCGTTTGTGGACGAAACGAACGATGCCCTTTTTTCGGTGTTGCGCCTGCGACACAATCTCTCGCCCAGCCTAACTGCTGGGGTTATTCAGATCGCTCGCTCTGGTGGCACAGACCATTCAACGACAGGTGCGGATTGGGATTGGAGACGGAATGACGTCGACGGCACCCGTTGGCAAACCGCAGGTTGGGTTCAGAACACAGATGCCCTTGGTGAAACAGGTTCGGCTTGGGCGGTCAAAGCTAAGCGGCATAGCGACCCCTTTTCTTTCTCTATTAGCTACTTGAGTGCCGATAGTGGATTTGATCCTCAAGTGGGGTTTTATCGGTATGGTGGACAGGGAACAATAGGGGTTATGGATGGTGAAGCTTCATATGTTTGGGATGCGCCATGGAAAGGTGTGCGCCGATTTTCTCATGAGTCGGAATATAGCCAGTTGGTTGACGGAGATGGAGATCTTATTGAATCCACCTTGGAGTTTAAGCCTTGGGGCTTGGAGATGGATAGTGGTTGGAGCTGGACGCCCACAATTACCCTTAATGAGGCAAATCTAGACAATCCATTTACTCCTTTCTCTCTACCAGACATCACCATTCCAGCGGGGAATCATCAATGGACCGAAGTGGGGCTTAGTCTCTTTGGTCATTTCCAGAACTACAAGTGGGTCTTTATGGGGAGAGTTTCTGTGGGTGAGTGGTACGACGCAGACCGGATTAATCTCAACAATTGGATCAATTGGAAGGTCACCGACACCTTTTCTTTTGGCCCCTCAATCAACTGGGACAGGGTAGAACGTGAAGGGTCTACCGACCAATCCTTGACAGCGTCCTTCGATATTTCGTGGACACCCACACCCTTCCAATTGGCAAAAATCGTCATTCAACAGAGCAGTAGTACTGATCTTTGGTTGTTGAATGCCCGGTGGGAACTTCGCCCCCGGGATGGCGATGCCACTTTCGTTGTCTTTGATATGACCGACCAACCCTCTAATTCATCAACCGATGATTCGTGGCGCATCCTTATCAAGAAAGAGTGGTTGGTAGACTAGGCAACCCTAGTGGTCTATTTCGTTCTTGCCTTGCTATCTTGGTTTCAACAAGCGCCTGAACTTTTCTTTCCAACCACATCAGGCGAGGTTAGGTTTGCAGAGGGAGAGGCTAAATGGCTAACTGTACTACGCACCCAAACAGAGGATGAGAGACTTACCCAACTTTGGGAATCCCCCGTCCTTCCCCTTCTAGAGAATGCCCCTCCCCATGTTCAGCTCCTCTTTGTAGCGGATGGGCCAGATTGGGAAGCCGCGATGGAGGGGATTCAAGAACGGATAGAGGAAAGTCTCAATGAGATGCCCCCCACCATCGCGGCTGAATGGAAAGGTCGTATCCATTTTTCTGCGGTCGCTGGCGCCCAATGGGAAGGAGCGGCAAGTGAGATTCTTTCCGCAGGGTTAGCGTGGCGTGCTGGCAAGGCGGGATTCCTCGTTGATGGGCAGGGGAGATTACGGGAACCCGGATTGCTCTTGATTCCCTTTGCCGAATCGGGTCCCGAGTGGCGGCTCGTTACCAAGGAGTGGGCGCATTTCCTTTGGGAGGATGCGTTGGATGCTCGGCTTGATGGGGAAGAGGGCGTTGAAGTCGTACCTCTTTTTGAAGGTGATGAGATTCGTGGGGGATGGGGTTCAGAGATTCAGGGCACTGCGATCTTTCCCCCCACCGAAATATTGATGAACTACAACCATTTGGAAGTGGATCTAGAGATGGCTTGCCCAGGAAATTCAGATGCGGGTTGCCCCGAATGGGACCACACCACAAACCTCTTCCTCTGTAGTCTAGAACAAGATGCACCCTGCAACCAACCTCTTGCGCGTTGGATATCCACGTACCATCGTCGCGGCAGATGGGTAAGCGATATTACACCGATGCTTGCCTTCTTAAAAGAGGGGGGGGAAAGACGTTTCCGCTTCAAGGTACCCACAGGCGAATCTGCCTATATTCTTAACTTGAAGTTTCGGTTATCTACGGTGGAAGGACCACGTCCTACAGAAGCGATACCCCTATGGACCGGCGGCGCGTTCCATGGGGGCTACAACCCCAGCCAACCCCTGAAGATCTTTTCGGTTCCTGATGGGTTCCGCCGAGCCAAGGTTGTAGGGTTGCTTTCGGGACATGGCTTTGGGGATGACGAAGCGAACTGTGCCGAGTTTTGCAATCATCAACACCAATTTGAGATAAACGGGAATGCTCTCCCCCTGTTGGAAGATCCCAAAGCAGGGACAGATTTGGGGTGTCACAATCTCGTTAGCGAGGGTGTGGTGCCCAACCAGTTTGGGACATGGCCCTATGGTAGAGCGTACTGGTGCCCAGGTTGGGATTTACCCCCCTTCAGTATTGATGCCACCCCTTATCTAGTCAGGGGACTCAACAGATTCTCGTACCATGCGTTGTACAAGAGTAAACCTTACCAACCTGTCCCTTTGGTAGATGGGAACGATTTCCAGGCATCCATCAATCTGCACAGTTGGCTAATCTTGTGGACCGAACTTGACCCATCGTGATACGAATCACACACCCCCCTGAAACTTCGCGTTAGTGTAGCACCATGACCCACGAAGACTCCCCAAGAACGACCACACGACCATGCCTCTTTTGCCCATCGTTTAGGAGCCCTGTTTGGCTACTCCTACTCTTCTTAGGCGGGGGGTTCTTTCTCTGGAAGTCCTCTTCAAATCCGTCCAGTCCACCCCCAGCCCCACCCCCTATTCAAACGACCACATCCCAGACAGTAGGTGCCGCCAAGCTGTTGCCCCCAGCATTGGTAACACTTTATTACAAGGCAGATTGGTGCACCCTATGTAAGGTGATGGAACCCGATTTACGCATTGCGATGGCAGCAGACTTCCCCGAACGAGTTCATTTCTTGGATCTGGACCTCACGAATGAAAAGACGACAGCCCGTGCCGAAGAATCCGTGGCAGAAATGGGCCTATGGCAGGTTTATATGGAGAATGCAGTGGGTACGGGATACGCCATCGTTGTAGATCCTGAAACGATGGAAGTCGTTGCGCGTTTAGCCCCGGGCATGTCTGCTGCAGAAATGGCAGCCGCTATTCAAGCTGCTCTTTAACCCGCTGCGGCACCACCCCCCGCATATGGCAAGGCGTGGTATGTGTCGGGGGGTTCCACGCTTTTGTTCTCTATTGGTGTTCGGGGTTGGGGAGGGGGAAAGGGATTGAAATAGGCGAGCTAAGTCTAGAATCCTGATATGAGAGACTCCCTCCCTGTAGTCGTTGGGATTACGGGTGCTTCTGGTGCCCTATATGCCGATCGGTTGCTTCGCCATTTGGGTAAAGCAAAGATTCCTTCTCCTGTAGTTGCTAGTAAGTGGGGGCGGTATCTCCTAAACCACGAGTTGGGTCTTGAGCTGGGAAAATCCCCCCAAGAAACCCTCAGGGCTAGGTATGGTCCTCATCTTACTTGGCAACCTTCTACAGATATGTCGGCAGGAATCGCCAGTGGCACCCACAAGACACAAGGAATGGTGATAATTCCCTGTTCTATGGGTTCATTAGGGCATATCGCCCATGGTGTTACGGCAAACTTGCTTCACCGTGCTGCTGATGTCACGATTAAAGAGGGTCGACCTTTGGTGGTAGTCCCACGAGAAACCCCCCTATCGCCCATCCACCTAGAAAACCTCCTCACGCTCTCTAGGTTTGGCGCCACAATTGTGGATGCCAACCCAACGTTCTACCAAGGGGTGGAAAGTGTGGAGGACTTGGTAGATAGCGTCGTTGCACGCGTCTTGGATGCCCTTGGGATTGTCCACTCTCTGCTCCCTCCTTGGGGTTTGCCCACCGAGATTTCAAAGGATGCCTAATACGATTGACTTGCTCCTGAAAAACCACCCAGATGGGTGGGCTTGGACGAAAGTTCGTGCGGGTGAGCGACTGACCCTTAACGAAGGGGTCAGGCTAATCTGCGAGGGCGACCTTTCTGCTTTGGGAATGATGGCAGATTATGCCCGAAGAAAACGATGGGGGGGAAAGGCGTTCTACGGTAACAGTGCCAACATCAACCACACCAACGAATGTATCTTAGACTGCGACCTCTGTGCTTGGAAGCGCCCTTTTCAACCCAAACGCCTGCACCCCGAAGCTTATGTCGTAGAAGGAGATGATCTTATAAAGCGTATTGATGAAGCGGTTCGCCAAGGCGCATGGGAGATTCACATCGTGGGGGGCATTACCCCTAGGCTTGACTTGGGGTATTACGAATGGTTGCTTACGACGATTCGCGATCGGGCACCCCACATTTTTATTCAGGGGTTTACCGCCATTGAGATTCGCTACATCGCCAAACTCCACCGTCTTACCCCCCATGCACTATTAGAGAAATTCCAAACGTGGGGATTAGGTAGCGTTCCTGGTGGAGGAGCGGAACTCTTCCACCCCCGAGTCCGCAACCTCATCGCTAAGAACAAAGAGAGTGCTGAAGAGTGGATTGAGATTCACCAAACGGCCCACCGAATGGGGCTACATAGCAACGCCACGATGCTGTACGGAACCCTAGAAGAGCCCCACGAGATTGTGCATCATCTGGATATGCTCCGAAACGCCCAAGATGAAACGGGGGGGTTCCTTGCCCTTATCCCCCTAGCATTCCTCCCCGCCAACACGAAGCTAGAAGGGAAAGTTCACGGCACCACAGGCACTTACGACGCACGCATCTTTGCCCTCTCACGGATTTTTCTGGATAATTTTCCACATATCCGCATCCTCTGGACCTATCAAGGACCCCGCATGACCCAAACACTCCTCTCCTATGGCGTGGATGACATTGGCGGAGCCAGCTTAGATGAAGAGATCGCTCGTGAGGCGGCGGGTTACTCCGACAATGCATTTACAGCTAGCCACTTGGCGCGCCTCCTTGCCGAGGCAGGGCGTGAGGCGACACCTGTAGACAGCATCTACAATCCTGCCCCTTCTCGTCAAGTCCTGAAGCAAGCATCTGCTTCCCTCCTTTCCCCCCTATAAGACCCCCTTTAGGGGATGTACCAGTTCTAGAATGGGGATGTGCGAACAAGCCTTATTGGATTTGCCAACCGCTATCCCCTTACTTTGGGGTTAGAGAGAGGGGAGGTTGACCACCCCTTTGAAACTGTGGTGGGTACCCCCCGAGAGATTGCACGTGGTTGGAAAAAGGGTCTCTTTGATGCGGGGTTGCTTTCGGTGGGGGCACTTTTGGATATGCCCTATGCCCAACCCTTGATGGGGTGGGGGATTTCTGCTAGAGGACCTGTAATGAGTGTGGGGGTCTTTAGCGATCGCCCTTGGAGTGCCTTGGGGCGGCACCCCATTCGGAATCTCTCTTCAGGCGTAACGACGCCCTTATTACTTCGTGTCTTATGGGAAAAGGCATTTGGAAGAGAGCCTAATCTGTTATCTCCAGGCGACCCCAGAAAGGCACCCAGTGTGTTGGCGATTGGCGACCAGGCGTTGCGGTGGCGTGAAGAGGGCAGGTTCCCATTCTTTGAGGACTTGGGAACGCGATGGGCTACTGAAACAGGCACCGCGATGCCCTTTGCATTTTGGTGTCTAAGAGATCGTTCAGATGCTCACGCACGGGCTGGAGAAGTAGAAGAGGCACTTTGGGCAAGTTGGGAATGGGGACAATCGAATCCCAGTGATGTAGCGAAAGCTATAGAGAGTGTTGCTGGAGTGGGGCCCCGAATCGTCAAGCAGTATCTCAAGTCGTATCAAGTCAAGTTGGCGGGAGAGGAAGAGGATGGCTGGCATCACTTTAAAGAGGCGGCCTCTCCGATTCTTAGACGGATAGCAAAGAGAAAGGGATGAGCTCTCTATTAGAAGAGGCTGTAAGAGGTGCCCAAGAAGGGTATCGACTCTCCTGGGAGGAGGGTATCTCTCTGTTTGCGGATGCCGCCCTTCCTGTTCTGGGGTTATTGGCGAATGAAGCGCGTCTACGCCACAACCCTGAAAACCTAGGCACCTTTGTCGTGGACGAAAACCTAAACTACACCAATGTATGTAATGTACTTTGTAAGTTCTGTGCTTTCTATACTCTTCCTAAAACACCAGAAGCATACGACCTCACCCTTGAACAGATCTTAGAACGTGTAGAGGCGTTGGTTGCAGAGGGCGGTACCCAACTTCTTTTGCAAGGAGGCGTCAATCCCCAATACAGACTAAGGGATTATCTACGCATCTTCAAAGCTGTTTCTACCCAATTCCCCACAGTAGATATCCACAGTTTGTCCTCGGCAGAGATTGAATGGGTGGCAAAGAAGGAAGGGATGACCTATAGAGAGGTTTTTGGCGCCATGAAAGAGGCAGGGTATAAGAGCATGCCCGGTGCCGGCGCAGAGATTCTTGTGGATAGGGTTAGGAAGGAGATTAGCCCCTTGCGATCGTCTCGAGATAAGTGGTTAG
>JACKQG010006870.1_pt1 | contig 11748 bp, 10 predicted proteins | sample 8237621 | NCBI WGS metagenome assembly JACKQG01 (sample SAMN15677084, study PRJNA649215) | marine metagenome | biome: marine; feature: Black Sea; material: saline water; isolation source: suspended particulate matter (SPM) from the Black Sea western gyre | collected 2013-06-09/2013-06-10 | depth... | reverse complement strand
TTATATTTACATTTGCAGAAAGATGGGTGGATGCGTGTTCAATCGCTTTGTCAATTGAAGCATAAGCGTCACGAATTGAAGTGTATTTTCCAAGAATGCCAATTGAGATGTCGTGTTTTCGTTTTCCAACGAGTGCATTGGTGTAATTTGTCCAACGAGTTCGCGCTTTGTCTTCAGCAACGGCGTCAACGCGGTCGTGTAGTTTTAGAATTGAGAGAATCTCTCTGTCAATTTTTTCAGACCGCATAGCGTCAGGAATTGTGTAGATCGAATCTCTGTCATGCATTGAAAAAACTCTTTGCGGAGCGACATTGGAAAACATCGAAATTTTCTGTGCAACGGTGTCGGTAATGGGAAGTTCTGCTCGGCAAGCAATGATGTGCGGTTGAATGCCAGTTTCCATTAGTCGTTTGATGCCAAGTTGGGCTGGCTTTGACTTTTGTTCGCCGAGAATTGCTGGTTCAACAATGTATGTAAGTGCGACAAAGCAAGTAGATTCAGGACCTTCTTCGTAAGCAAGTTCACGAAGGGCTTCGATGTAAAAACCGTTTTCGTAGTCGCCGACAGTTCCGCCAACTTCGACAAAAACAACATCTGCTTGTTTACCATCCTGCCCGCCATCTATGGCGAGTTGTCGTAGTCGTCTTTTGACTTCACCTGTGACATGTGGAATCATCTGGACATCGCGTCCGAGATATCCACCTGCTCGTTCACGAGTGAGGATTTCATTGTAGATCTGCCCAGAAGTCGTGAAGTTTGCTCGGGAAAGATTTTGGTCGAGGATCCGTTCATAGGTTCCAAGATCCATGTCGGTTTCAGTGCCATCATCAAGAACGAACACTTCGCCGTGGCGAAATGGGTTGAGGGTTCCTGAATCGATATTGAGGTAACCTTCAAGTTTGACCGGAGTTACCCAGAGCCCTTTATCTTGTAATAGCTTGGCAAGCGAGGAACTGAAGATCCCTTTTCCAAGGCCTGACATGACTGTACCAAGGACAACGACAAACTTCGTTTTTCCGTGCTGATAGCCATCTGGAACCGGAGAAAAGAATTCTGTAGTATCTCCACTTCTACCAAATTGGCTCAGAAAAGTCTCGTTTGTATCGGGAGTGGGCATTCCCGATTGTAGCATGTTGGATACTCATAGCAAGCAATTAAATTCGTCTTGGGCTGATTAATTGACTCGAAGCCAAATTGACTCGCGAGTCAATTTGGCTCTGGGTCAATGTATGATGGGACCATAATGCTGAAAAGAGTTATAGCTGTCATTCCAGCGCGGATAGATTCGACGCGGTTTCCTTCTAAAATGCTTGCCCAAGAGACTGGGAAGCCGTTGATTCAATATGCATGGGAAGTGGCAAATGCCGCTAAAAGTGTAGACGAAGTGTTGATAGCAACTGATTCCATCGAAATTGCCAACCAAGTCGAGGGATTTGGCGGGATCTGTGTCATGACGGGGGAGCACTCTAATGGGACTTCGAGAATTGCTGAAGCAGTGGCAGGGATTCCGTGCGATCTCGTCGTCAATGTTCAGGGTGACGAACCAGAACTTGACCCAAAAGTAATTGACGCAGCAGTTGCAGAAATCGGCGAGTTTTCAATATCTACTGCATGTTGTGAATTGTTACCAGAAGAAAGTCACAATGAAAATGTTGTCAAGGTCATAGTGGATAATGGAACAGCAGTAGACTTTGTGCGGGTTATGCCAGAACTTAAAGCCTTTCGTCATTTAGGTTTGTATGTGTACAAACCAGAGTTTCTTCAACAATTCATCGCAATGAGTGCTACAGAAAATGAAGTTTCTAGAAGACTTGAACAGATGCGTGCAATCGATAATGGGTACACAATCGCAATTGCAATAGTAGATCAGCAGCCAAGTGGCATTGATACTCCCCAGCAGTACACAGAATTTGTTAATCGAATTAATCGAGTTCTTTGACGAGAGTACCGAGGTTGCGTCTGCAATCTCGAATATCGCGATACGAAATATCTTTGCGTGCAATATGTGAACAAATTTCCATCGCTTCCCGCGCGAGGTCGACATTTTTATCTGCTTGAGCTTTCTTTGCGAGAGTTTGCATCAAAACATATCGAATGGACATTTCAGTTGTATTGTCGCCACCAGCGAGTGATTTAATTGAATCTTTGAACTCCCCAATTGCTTCAGTGAACCAACCTTCTACAACAAAACACATCCCTAATTCATAGCCGGCTTGGACTCGTAACTTTGGTTCGTCCTTTGCCTTTTGAAAACACTCCATTGCAAGATTAATGTCGTTATCTTCGACTGCTAATTTGCCAAGTTGGAAACGAATTGAACGATCTGTGGGATATTTTATAGCACGCTCTTCAAATTCTTCTTTTCGGAATGTAAGCAATTCGGCGGAAGCCTTCTCGATGTTTTCAAGGAGTTCATCGGTTGGAGATTCGTCATACTGTTGTTGTAATTTCGATATGTGTAATGTGTCGTGTGAAATTTTTAAATCTGCAGCTTCAATTCTGAACCGGTATTGCGAAGTGTCTTGGAAGCCCTTGACAAGAATGTTGAATGCTTCTTTTGATGCTTCGGGTGTTCCCAACTTTTTTAGTAATTGTGTGTAGTGTGAGATGGTGTCAGGAGAAGTAGGATCATCTTCATACTCCTTCTTTGCTCGAACGATCTTTCGCTCTTCGCTACCACCAGAACCTGCTAGGGAATCTTGATCTTCGCGTTCTTTTTGGCCGTCAGCGTTTCGAATGAACTTCCTAAAACCGCCTTCTTCACCAATCGCTTCGTTGTACCCACCCTCTGCCATCGCTCTCTCAGCTGCAAGTTCGTTAAGTTCTTTCTCAAGAGTTGTATCGCTTGGATTTGCAGCTACAGCGGCTTGACCTACTTTTATCGCTTGGTTCCAGGCGCCTGTAGACTTGAATAATTCCATCAGGCTCTTTAGTTCTTTTGCACTAAGCGATTTGTCTCCTTGTTGGGAAAGGTTGAGAATCGTATCTGCCATCGCTACGCCAAAGTTATTTTGTTCAGCATCTACAGCTGCGCCTACACACTTGATTGCTAGTTTTGGGTTAGCAATGTCGTGCCACCAAGCAAAAAGCATTGCTACAAAATGGTCAATTTTTGAATCGCCATCAATTTGTTTGATTTGTTTGTTTGTGGCTGGGGTTCCAACCTGATTGTAATATTCAGAAGCCAATTTGAGGACTTCGTCATGGATTACTAAATCACGAGGGTCTAGTTTAAATCCACTCGCATAAAATGTAAATGCTGAGTCAAAGTTTTTGCTCTCAGACATATCGCGAGCGCGGTCAAACCAAGCCTTCGCCTCAACGGGTGAGGGAACGAAGATTGTCGATTCTTCATTTGATTTTTTGCTAAAAAATGCCATGTGAGAGATGAATGCCTTAGCCCCAAAGGGTACGCTGAATGACCGTTTTGGTCAACGCCAAGTGGGTAGAATAACAGCATGAGTGTTGATCCGCGATCGTTATCCCTTGTTCTCTACCCTTCTGAGAGTCTTCGTCAGAAGGCAGAGTTGGTTGATCCATCCGATAATGTGGTGCAGTCTGTAGCAAGGCGAATGATGGAAATTATGGTTGAGCACGAAGGTGCTGGACTTGCCGCCCCGCAAGTAGGCTTGCCTTGGAGGCTCTTCGTTACAAGAGATCCAGAAGATAAAAATAGTGCTTTTGCTTGGATCAACCCAACCATTGAAGTTATAGCTCCTGAAATAACAGTAGAGGAAGAGGGGTGCCTTAGTCTCCCAGAGATTCTTGGGAACATTAGAAGACCTCTTGGTATCAAGATCTCTGGCAAAGACGCAGATGGCAAGTCAATTGAAATGGAAAGCGTCGATTTTATTGCTCGCGTATGGCAACATGAAAATGATCACCTCGATGGTATTTTGATTATCGATAAAATGTCAGCAATGGATCGCCTTGTAAATCGGCGGGCGATTCGAAACTTGGAGAGATCAGTCTAGCCATGCGAATCGCTTTTATTGGATCTGGCGCTTTTGGATTGCCAACACTTGAGCGATTGTATGCAGATCACGAAATTGTTGCCGTGATTACCGCTCCTCCAAAAAAAGCTGGGCGAAACCAAAAACCCAGATCAACTACAATTGGAAGTTGGGCAATCGAGCACAAAGTTCTGCTGAGCGAAGCAGAAGATGTGAATGAGTCATCGATCATTGATCAAGTCAATTCATTTGATATTGAAGCAATGGTAATCATTGCATTTGGACAAAAACTGAGTAGTGAATTCATTGGTAACCACTTTGCGATCAATTTGCACGCTTCCTTACTTCCAGAGTGGCGAGGAGCCGCGCCAATCAATGCCTCTATAATTAATGGGGATTCTAAAACTGGCGTTAGTGTTATTTCCATCGCCGATCGTATGGATGCAGGCGTGGTATTCGGGAGTCGCATAACAAATATTGGCAATATCGAAACGGCTGGCGAGCTGCATGACCGCTTGTCTCTGTTAGGTCCCGATCTTGTTATTCAAGTTCTGCTTGGCGATCGAATTGGCGAAGTCCAAAATGAAGAAGCAGTTACCGTTGCTCCAAAGTTGACTAGACAAGACGCGGTCCTAGATTTGTCACAAGAAGCATCGGTGCTTGCGCAAAAAATTCGTGGTCTTTCGCCCTGGCCGGGTTGCCATTTAGAAATTGCAGGTGTCGATTGCAAATTACTTCGAGCAATTTCCAATAAAGAAGGTGGGGAAGTCGGCGAAATACTTGCAGGTGGAACCATAGCAGTTGGCAAGGGAAGCCTTGAAGTATTAGAACTGCAGCCAGCAGGTGGCAAACCAATGTCGTGGAAAGATTTTTGCAACGGAAGACAAGTCCAAGTTGGATACAAATGTATGGTGAAATCATGACTCCAAAAACGGTAACAAATAAAATTGTGTCGTCACTTTGGGATTTGTTAAATCCTCCGCCACCTGAGAAGAAGCAATCTAGGGCAAACAAACCTCGTCCAATTCAAGCAAAGTACGACGCAATTGTCGAGAAGATGAAGGGAACTTATGGTTTTCGAATTCGAAAGTGGCGTTCATCAATGAGTGGCTGTGCATGGGAGCTGAAAGACCCAAAAGGCAACATTACTCGAATGGTTGAATCCCCGTATCCCAAAGGTCCGATGAGTTGTGCGATTTTTTTACATGAAGTAGGCCATCACGCTATCGGTTTTCATGTGTACAAGCCTAGGTGCCTTGAGGAATTTTACGCATGGGAATGGTCGCTTGAAGCAATGGGGGCGAATGGTATTCGCATTACCAAGGGTGTCTTAAAAAGACGAGATAATGCGCTTCGATATGCACTTGCCAAGGCATTGAGGAGAGGATTGAAAAATATTCCGGCAGAACTTGTTCAATTTTCTCCAAGTCAATTGAGACAAATAGTGTGAAAACAGAAGATCTAAACTACGAACTCCCAGAAGGGTTCGTCGCAACGACTCCCGCTTCGCCAAGGTCAGATGCAAAAATGTTAGTTGTCGATCGAGATGAGTTCCGACATAAAAAAATGACTGATTTTCCCAACGAATTTTGTGGCGATGAGTTAGTGATTTTTAATGAAACTGCTGTGTTGCCCGCGCGAATTCAAGGGACTAAGCGAAAAACTAGAGGTAAAATCGAAGGGCTATTTCTTGAGCAAGATGATGTCGGAAATTGGTTGATGATGCTTAAATCTAACGGGAAATTGCGAATTGGAACTGAACTTGATATTGGAAGTGGTGTCAGGTTGACAATTATCAGCCGCGACGATGCTATTTGGCGTTGTGCTTGTAATAATCAATCTGACCCAAGCGAATTACTAGCAGTGATTGGTGGAACTCCGCTTCCTCCGTACATTCGATCAGCAAGAGGCGATGAAGAAGTTGATGACGAGGTTGATCGATTGGCATACCAAACAATTTATGCTGATTTATCTCAATGCCATTCGGTCGCAGCGCCTACCGCTGGTCTACACTTTGACGAGGATCTTCTATCTGTGATAGATTCCAAAGGAATCGAACGAGTTGCGGTTACTTTGCATGCTGGAGCAGGAACTTTTAAAACTGTTGAAACAGAAGCAGTCGAAGATCATCCAATGCACAGCGAGTATTGGTCTGCTGAGTCCAAAGTTTTACAGCGAATTGCAGCTGCAAAAGAAGAGGGAAGATCAATTGTTGCAATTGGTACAACCACTGTTCGCACTCTTGAGTCGTTACCAGATATAAGTGATTGGCCAAGCAGCGGTAAACTTTCTGGAGCTACGCAATTGTTAATTGCTCCTCCCTACGAGTTTAGGCTTGTAAATGGGCTTCTTACGAACTTCCACTTACCCAAATCAACATTGCTTGCACTTGTTGGAGCGATGGTTGGACTAGATCGATTGAAGTTGTCTTACTATGAAGCAATAAAGCAGAATTATCGATTTTACAGTTATGGGGATGCAATGTTTATTTTGCCATAGAACCACTGAATTTGCTGTATGCTACGAGCGCAAGGATGCACACGATTCACTCTCTTATTACTGGGCTTGATGCAAGGATGTTCAGAGGCGAGCAAAACTCTTCTGTGTGTGGTGTTTGCCAACACTCAGATCGTGTTACTCCTAGATCACTCTTTATCGCTCGTGCTGGAGTTCGTCGGGATGGAGCGGCTTTTATTGAAGAAGCAGTGCATAAAGGTGCAGTTGCCATTTTATGTACACCCGAAGTTGCTACCGATCTAGAACACCTGCAAGTTGATTTTGTAACTACGCATGATCCAACTGGTGTTGGGTCTCAAATTGCAGAACGGTTTTATGGAAATCCATCGCGCCAAATTAAACTTGTGGGCGTCACTGGAACAAACGGCAAGACGACAATCTCTTGGATGCTGCGGCACATTCTCATTGATTCGGGAGTTAAATGTGGGCTTCTTGGAACTGTAGCGTGTGACGACGGTCAGCAACAGCAACAAGCTACTCTGACCACTCCAAGTTTTTGTGACACAAGCAAAATACTTCACTCAATGGTTGAAAACGGATGCGAGGTTGCAGTGATGGAATGTTCAAGCCACGCACTTGATCAGGGGAGAACCTCTGCTCTTACTTTTGAAATTGGTGTCTTTACTAATCTTTCAGGTGATCATCTCGACTATCACGGTTCGTCTGATGCATATCTTCGAGCCAAAATGCTGCTCTTTGATCAGGTGACACACTGCTGTGTAATCAACATGGATGATCCCGCAAGCTGGGCAATTGCAGACCGATCAAAAGCCCGTGTGGTTTCATGTCGTTTAGAAAGTGACGCAGCCTCTGCTTGGGTTGAAGTGCTAGAGGAACGAGTTACAAATTCAAAGTTGCGCCTACATGGACCTTGGGGTAATGCCGAAGTTTCTCTCCCTATGTTCGGAAGGCATAATGCAATCAATGCTTTGCAAGCGACTGTTTGTGCATACGAATTGGGAGTTCCAATTGCCGATATTACCAATGCTCTGACTAGAGCTGCAGCTCCTCCCGGAAGATTGGAGTTAGTTGAAGGTGAAGGGGTAACTGTTTTCGTCGATTTTGCACACACTGATGCTGCCCTTGAACAGATGTTATGGTCGGTTCGTGAGGTTCTTCCAACTGGGGGTAATCTCATTGTGGTTTTTGGATGTGGTGGTGATCGCGATCGATCCAAAAGGCCTCGAATGGGGATGATTGCCTCTACCGTTGGCGATATTGCTGTTGCAACTAGCGACAACCCTCGCAGTGAAGATCCAGAATCAATCATTGACGAAGTGCTCTCAGGCGTTCCGAAAGATAGGAGACATTGTGTTCAACGACAATCAGATCGCAAATTGGCAATCGAATCAGCGATCTCACAAGCAGCTGAGTGTGACATAGTAGTAATTGCGGGCAAAGGTCATGAGCAAACTCAAATACTTAGAAATGAAGTAATTTCATTTGATGATAAAAAAATCGCAGCAGTTGCGATTCACAATCGGTTGATTGGAGCGAATAGGTGAACTTTACTACTTCAGCCTTAGCCAATGCTCTAGGTGGAACGATTAGCGGTGATGGAACCGTGAGTTGGATGGGCGTGGAGATTGACACAAGACGAGATGTAAAAGGCAAAGTTTTTTTTGCGTTGCGTGGAACTCAGTCAGATGGGCACGAATTTCTTTCTGCAGCAATTTCCGGTGGCTGCGCTGCAGTTGTAGTTTCAAAACCAACCGAAGTTTCTGTTCCGGTTATTCAAGTTGAGGACACTCGTAAAGCGCTGTTTAGATTGTCAAGCGTAGTTCGTTCGCAACTTGATGTGGAAACCACAATCGCAATAACTGGTAGCGTTGGGAAGACTACAACCAAAGATCTCCTAGCTCAACTCCTTGGTGATTCTGTTACTGCTTCGCAGGCGAGTTTTAATAATGATTTAGGGGTTCCACTGACACTGCTTGATGCCGTTGATTCCAAATACCTTGTTGTGGAAGTTGGCGCTAATGAGCCTGGAGAAATAGAACCTCTTGCTAAACTTGTTTCGCCTGATATTGCAATCATCACGACTATTCAAAAAGCACACCTTGAAGGATTTGGTTCAATCTCAACTATTCTGAAAGAAAAAACAATTTTACTTAAGGCTCTTCAAGAAGGCGGAATTGCGATCATTCCAGAATCTGTTCCAGTCGATGGGTTTGAACTTGATTGTGATGTAATAATAATTGGAGAATCAGATTCCTCGGACATTCGAGTTCGCATTAAATGCAACGACGATGGATACGCAATGCTAGATGTTGGAGAGGGATTTGTAACATTAAAATTGCTTGGGAAACACAATGCGATGAATGCAGCGTGCGCCATTGTTGCAGCAAAATACGCACTTGCTAGAAGTGAAGAACCGCAGACTCTTCACTGCCTACTTCAAAAAGTTGCTTTGTATGAAGGTACTCAAGGGCGGCTTGCAAGAATTACTGTCCCTAGTTCGGTTTCTAATTCTGGATTGGAAGTAATATTTATTGATGATTCGTACAACGCGAATCCAGCATCGATGCAAGCGGCGATTGAATCGTTCTCAATGGTTTCTGGGAGACGCAAGGTGATGATCTTGGGGGACATGCTAGAGCTTGGAGAACATGCACAGCTCGAGCACCACAACATTGGCTGTATGTTGAGCAACTTACACATCGACCAACTCTTTCTCGTTGGACAAGAAATGAGTTCGGCAGCAAAAGTCCTTCCTTTTGCAACTTACGAATCCCAATCTGATGATGGAGTGATTGATCGGATCGCGAAATCCCTCCAAGATGGCGATGTTGTCTTGCTTAAGGGCTCAAGGGCAATGAAATTAGAACGCATCATTGATCAATTTGAAAGACTTACAACGAAAGTTCCAACGCTGTAGCCGCCGATAGGCATTAAGTACCAATGCTTTACAACTTATTGCAAATGACTGACCAGTGGCTCGATAATGTAGGGCTCTATTCTGTATGGCAAGTTCTATACCAGCGAGAGTTCAGAGCATTCTCTGCAGTTGTTCTTGCATTTTTTATCGTTATGCTCTTTGGTAAGAGAATGATTCGTTGGCTCGTTCGATTGAAGATCGGTGATTGTGCAGAGTTTGATAACGACCAACTTAATGCACTCATGCAAAATAAAGAAAACACTCCAACAATGGGCGGGTTGCTCCTTGTTAGTTCGATGATTGTTACAACTCTGCTTTTGGCGGATATTTTTAACAGGTATGTCCACCTTATCTTGGCAGTTCTCGTTATCTTTGCAGCCCTTGGAAGCGCAGATGATTGGTTGAAATTAGTTGGTTCTCGAAGAGATCCAGGCTCAAGAGATGGACTTTTTGGTTGGGAAAAGTTGCTCTTCCAACTCGGAGTTGGCCTGGTTGTTGGGTACTTTGTTTGGCAATTAAGCGGCGATAGTTTAGCAGCAAAGTCTCTTACTTTGCCATTATTACGGACATACGAGCCTGGCTTGGAAACCTTGGTTCTAGATCCAAATGTCATCATTTTGCCAGTAGTGGTTTTCGTAATCATCGCCGCGCTCATGGTTTGTGGGATGTCTAACGCAGTCAACTTCACTGACGGGCTCGATGGATTAGCACCAGGATTGATGATGATTGCAAGTTTCGCAGTTATGGTTCTTTGTTACATCTCAGGATCTCCAGATCTTGCTGGATATCTGCTTATGCCATATGTCGAAGGGAGCGCGGAACTAATGGTTGTCGCTGGCGCAGCAGCTGGCGCGTGCCTAGGTTTTTTGTGGTTTAACGCTTATCCTGCGCAGATGATTATGGGTGATACTGGATCGATACCTCTAGGAGGAATGCTCGCCACGATAGGAGTTATTATTCGCCAAGAGTTTCTGGTTTTAATTATTGGAGGTGTATTTATCATTGAACTTGGAAGTTCTTTTTTGCAGAGGCGGTACTTCAAGTGGACGAAAGGGAAGCGAATCTTCAAATGCGCTCCATTGCACCACCATTACCATTACAAAGGATGGTCGGAGTCACAAATTGTGGTTCGGTTTTGGGTTGTTGGGGTGATTTTGGCAATGCTTGCTATCGTCTCAATCAAGATGCGTTAATAAACTACCTTGGGTCAGTTTTTGATGATCGTCTCTAGGTCGAGAATAGCACTCGGGACAGTAGGGCTGCGCTTGAATCTGTATTCCCGTAACAAGGAGACAAGCAATTGCATGTCAGCGTGTAGTGGTGCGGTAAATTTCGATTCATTACACGAGATTGGGTGATCAAATTCAAGCAATGAAGCGTGAAGTGCTTGACGGTCGATGATCCGGACCCGCCGCTTGTGGCCGCCGCCGCGCCGTCGAACCGTGATGCGGCCGCGCGCGTTGCGCCCACCGCTCCGCTTCCACGTCGCGAGCAGCTTCTTGGTCGGCTTGGAGGTGGTCAGCTCGGCAAAATCCGAGACCGACATCCCCCGGCGACCCGGAGTCATGGACTTGTACCTGCGGATACCCATGGGAATCCCCTACAGCCCGGTGTACACGTTGAGGTCGTCGCCTTCAGCGACCTTGACCAGTGCCTTCTTCCAGTTCGGGCGCTTGCCGAAGTAGCGACCGAAGCGCTTCTCCTTGCCCCGAACCACCATCGTGCGGACCTGCTCGACGCGCACGTCGAACAGCGCCTGGACGGCCTCCTTGATCTCGATCTTGGTGGCGTCCTTGCCGACCTCGAAGGCGTAGGTGTTCGCCGCTTCGGTCTGCATCGTCGCCTTCTCGGTCAGGAGCGGGCGGATGATGATCTTGGCGACGCGACTCACGCCTCACCTCCGAGCCGCGCCTGGAGCTTGGCCACCGTGCCGGTGGTCAGGACCAGGTGCTCGTGACGCAGGACGTCCTCCACGTTCAGCCCCTGCTCGGGCAGGACCTTCACGTAGGGGAGGTTCCGGGCGGACCGGGCGACCGTCTCGTCCTGCTCGGGCAGCACGAACAGGGCCGAGCCGATGCCGAGCTTCGCCAGCAGGGCGGCGACACGCTTCGTCTTGATCTCCCCGAAGTCGAGGTTCTCGAAGACGACCACGTGGTCGCTGACGACCCGCCGGGTCAGGGCGCTCTGAAGGGCGTTGCGACGCACCTTCTTGTTCAGCTTGAACCGGTACGACCGCGGGGTCGGGCCGTGGGCGACGCCGCCACCCCGGAAGCCGGGGGCGCGGGAGCCGCCGTGCCGAGCACGACCGGTGCCCTTCTGGCGGTAGATCTTCTTACCGCCACCCTTGACCTCCGACCGGGTCTTGACCTTGTGGGTCCCCTGTCGGCGGTGGGCCTGGCT
>JACKQG010006868.1_pt1 | contig 11750 bp, 12 predicted proteins | sample 8237621 | NCBI WGS metagenome assembly JACKQG01 (sample SAMN15677084, study PRJNA649215) | marine metagenome | biome: marine; feature: Black Sea; material: saline water; isolation source: suspended particulate matter (SPM) from the Black Sea western gyre | collected 2013-06-09/2013-06-10 | depth... | reverse complement strand
ACTAATGATGCTTCATAATCAGCTAACCTATATTCAGACGCACCTAAAATATCATTCTCAACTATTATATTATTACTATTATTAAGTTTGATATGGTCTTTTATGGCATAGTTTTTTGACCAAAATATAAATTTTTGTAAAAAGGTTTTTTTGCAGAAAATAATATTATGCATTAATATACGCTGATTTATATTTTATATGTACTTACCAGGCAGTGCGTCCGCCATCTATACTTATGACCGCACCATTCATGTAACTACTTGCATTGCTACACAGATAAACTATTGTAGCCTTATATTCATCTACATCAGCCATTCTGCCCATAGGGATTAACTTTGATAATTCATCCGTAAATTTTTTATCGTGGTTGTTAAATGCACCACCAGGAGCCATTGCATTACACCTAACTCCATTTTTAGCCCAATATGTTGATATATATCGCGTTAATCCAATTAAACCATGTTTAATTACAGAATATGTTACAGGCTTAACAGTCTGCTTTTCACTATCTAATTCAGCATCTTCATATAAAAATTGACTTGGGGCTATAATGCCTAGATCTGATGAAATATTGAGAATTACTCCTTTATTCATTTTGGCCATTTCAGCACCGAAGTGCTTAGAACATAAGAATGCCCCAGATAATCCAACAGAAATTTCAATATTCCATTGCGCAAGATCAAAATCTTCTAATCTAGTTTTGTTAATTTTGTTATTGGTTTCATATTTGGCATCAATGGCAGCATTATTTATAAGTATAGATGGATACGCATTAAATTTTTCATATATTTTTTCTTTTGCAGATTGGATTTCATCTTCTTTAGTTATATCTGCACATACAGTAAAAACTTTTTTATTATACTTAGACATAAAGATTTTTTCACATTTTTCAAGCGCCTTCATGTCTATATCTAATATAATGATTTCAGAACCTGCTTCAAGCAAAGCTTCACAATGTTGAACTCCTAATAAACCAGCACCGCCAGTTACCAAAGCAATATTATTAGATAAATCAAATTTAGATAATACGTTCATTTTTAAGTATTATAATATATTTATATATTCTAAGCATGCAGTTTATTATCGCTATTATGATTGTTTATTTTTTTACATTGATCAATTAATTGTAAATTATCAACTAAAGAAACTATGTAATCTAAATTATTTTTATCAGAACTAATAAAATAGTTAAATTGATCTTCAAACATTCTGTCATTTGAAATATTAGTTTTACTTGTTGATACTTTACCTCCGATATCTTTTAAACTAAATGTTTGTGATTCTAGGTCAATTGACATGGATCCTTCATCAGTATTTATATCTATTATTCTTTGAGTATTTTCTGACATAAAATCTAATTCTAAATTTACTACAAAATTATTATAATCTAATTGTATTGTTGCTGAATCTTCAACATCTATAGATAAATCCTTCCTGACCCCTAAATTTGATTTAAGAGAATCAGGTAAACCAAATATCCATATAATAAAATCTATTTCATGTGATTCTGTCAATAAGACCCCACCGCCCAATGAAGACCTACAGGCATATAAATTTTTATAATCCTCATAAGGGTGCCAAGCAGGTACATAAGAAGACACTTTTGCAGTAATAGAGTCAATCTTGCCTATCAGATTATTTTCTAACAAATTTTTCAATTTAGTTACTAATGGGTGAAATCTTCTTTGAAATGATATTAAGAATTTTGTATTATTTTTTTTTAAAATCTCTGATGCTTTTAATGCTTCTAGATGACTCATACTTCCTGGTTTTTCAACTAAAATTGCAGCTCCTTCGTTAGACGCTCTTATAATATGTTCACAATGAAGTGATGTAGGAGTACATATTACAACCAGATCAGGTTTTTCTTTATATGAATCATTTAAATTATGATATATGTGGACACCATACTTAGATTCAATAGATGATTTGTTGTCAATAGTAAAGTTTGGATTTAATAAAGGAGTTTTCTCTAACTCTCTATAAGCTATAAACCTGGCATTTGGTAATATATTCTTGATTATTCTAAGATGTCTTTGTCCTGCACCACCTAGACCTATAATTAATATTGTCTCAAACATTAGTGATAGAATTATGTATAAAGAAATCAACTAATCTCATATTATAAGCTGCAGTTACAAGTGGGTCTCTTCCTCGAGTAGTTTCAAATACATAAGAACCTTTATAGTTTATCTTTTGAAATGATTGAAACACATCAGAAAAGTTAACTAAACCTGTGCCAAGAATTACATTATTATTATCAATATTTTTATCTTTAATATGAATATGATTAATATTATCAGATAGTAATTCAATATCTTGAGATAAATTATGTCCAAAAGAAACTCTGTTTCCTGTGTCATAAACAACTTTTATATTCTTATGGTTTAGGAGATTTAATAATTTAAGTAATTCGTTCCCATTCAAGATAGTTTCTAGAGATATTTCTATATTATATTTACTAGCTGTATCAGCGATTATTATTATAGGATCAATAAACTCATCTAAATTCGTATGATTTATTTCACTTTTATTAAAAAAAGGCATTATATATTTTTTAATACCTAATTTTTTACATTGCATTAAAAGATTTAGATTTTGTTCTATAGTATTTTTATTATGTATAGAGTTTTCTATTATATAATCATTGCATAATGTATAAATTGATAATCCATTATCCATAGATAACTTCTTTATTTTATCTATTCCATTGTCAGACCAAATAGGATTATCAGGATTATGGTTTATTTCAGCAATTAATTCAATGAAGCTTATTCCTAATTCCGACGCAGAGTTAAATTCTTTTTCCCATTCATCTTGAGGAAACCACTGTAAACACCCAGGAGGCGATTGTGTAAGTCTGCCTTGAATAATTCCGAACTGTAAATTATTTCCCATATGTCTTATTTATATTCTCTATCAGTTTTTTTAAAATATTAGCTTTTATTTGAGCTACTTTAAGATCTCGATAATTTGTTTTAAACTGCATAATTTCTTTTTGAATTTTTTCAGCAATAGGAGTAAATATTCTATGTTTATACTTAGTTTTCTTTAAATAATTTAATATTGAAGGTTCTAAATGAGGACATATACATGCTCCATAAAAGCCGTCTCCTCCTAATTTCAAATATCTGTTATAAAAACCTTTCCATGTTAAGCCAAAGTATTTATCACCTAAATAACGAACAGCAAATGTGTAATGAGTATGTTCTACATTGGAATCAATTTTTTGTTCAACCATCCAGTCGCAATTATGAATTACTTTTCTAAAAAGAGAAGCTACTTTTTGTCTTTTTTTAATTTTATTTTTAAAGTCTTCAATTTGCCCAAGACAAACAGCAGCAACAATTTGCGGCATCCTATAATTTAGCCCAACTGTATCAAACCTTTCATAGGTTGGATCCTGAACACTTGATATTGCAAGAGATGTCCTCCCTCCAGTTGCAGTCATATTTTTATATCCAATTCCAGAAAATTTTCTGATTCTTCGTGCCAAAACTTTATTATTTGTCGCAATTATTCCTCCTTCTGTAGCGCCACTTAAATGTTTTTTATTTTCAAAACTCCATATTCCAATGTGGCCATTTGTTCCAGAAATCTTATTTTTATATTTTCCATAAAAATCCTGTGCATTATCTTCAATAACATAAAATTTATGTTTTTTTGCTAATTTCATAATTGGGTCTATATCAACAGGCAGCCCTTGTAGTGATACAACTATTACAGCTTTGGTTTTTTTAGAGATTTTTTTCTCAATAGATTTAGCAGTAATTAGAAAGGTATTTTCATCAACATCAGCAAAAATAGGAGTCGCGCCAAGATGTATTGCTGCATAAGCATCCATCACTACAGTAAGGCCTGGAACAATGATTTCATCGCCAGGTTTTAAATCTAAAGCAGCTAAGCTTGCATGCAACCCAGATGTACCAGAATTACAAGCTATTGAATACTTTCTTTTAAATATTTCTGAGAATTTTTTTTCTAATTTAACTATATAGTCTTCATTAGAATTATTATCTAAAACATTCAGGACATAATCTATTTCTTTATTAGGAAATTTTGCATGCTTACTTTTAATATTATTTATTTTTTTTATATATTTATTCATAATTATTATCCTTTTTGCACAAGCGAGAATATTGCTGCATCATAACGCTTATTATCTGAATCATGATAATAATCTTTTAATATGCCCTCTTGCTCAAATTTAAATTTTTTTATTGCCCCAATTGACCTTACATTGTTTTTAGCTGTAACAACCATTATTCTATGAAAAGATAAATCTTTGACAAGATAATCTAAAGCTAATTTCATTACATCTGAAAATATTTTCTTACCCCAGTATTTAGGTGATAAGGCGTAACTAATTTCACATGAATTCCTATTCATATCAATGTCATGTATCCCAAATGACCCGATTACTTTTAATGTATCCCTAAGCTGAATAAACCACCAATGGGCATTTTGTTGGTTTGACCTTTTTATTAAATTTTTTAAATATACTTTAGTATCGTCACTTTTTTTATGAGGTTCAAATTCTAGATATTCATATAATCTAGCATCACTCGAATATTCAAACATATCATCAAGGTGTTTAAGATCCAAGTCAATTAACTTTATTTTAGACCCTGTGATATTTTTGAATTTAATCACTTTTATCTTCACTTGTTTTAAATACATATGGAGTTGGCTGATCATTCTGTAATTTAATACATTCTTTTGAATAATCTTTAATTTGTTTAAATATATCTAATCCTACATTTTTGCTCCATTGATCATGTAATTTTTGAGTAATAGGACCAAGTTTACCATTTCCAATATTTAATCCATTAATTTTTGTTACAGGCAATAAACAAAATGGAGTAGCAGTCATGAATGATTCATCCGCTGTATATGCATCATATGTTTCAAGATTTTTTTCAATGCACTCAATCTTCAATTCTTTGCACAGATCAAAAATATAATTTCTAGTGATTCCAATTAATATATTTCTTGGTTCCGGCGTATAAACTTTTCCATTTTTAACGAAAAATATATTATCACCAGTCCCTTCAGCGATGAACCCATCAGTGTCTAATAATAATGCCCAATTATTTTTGCCTGAAAATAAAGAAGCTTCAATATTTGCCATTTGATACCACATCCTACTTCTATTTTTTATTTTTGGCTCCATCAAATGTGATGGTATAGCTCTTTGACTTACTATGACTGCATTGATTCCGTTTTCTATCAACTCATCCATTCCTGCCACAGTCCATTTTAAAGGGAAATCTGCAACTATAACTGTGGGCTCCATTTTGTTATCAAAGACTGACGAATATATACCTAGAGGCCCTCTACTTACATTAATTAACAATCTGTGTTCATCATGTGGTTCAAACGCATCTTTATTTTTTTCTATTGTTTCATAGCATATTTTTTCTAGTTGATCTATTGTCAGCTTCATAGGGATTCTTAGTATTTTTATACCAACATACATTCTCTCTAAATGTTCCCTTAATTTATGCTGTTTTTGATTAAACGATCTAGTCATTTCAAATACCATATCACCCCACATTAATGCAGAATCAAATATAGATATTTTTGCATCTTTTTCGCTGACATATTTGCCATTTTGATAAACAACTCTATTTGCTTTCATATTATTTATTTCCTGTTATGCGTTTGTTGTATTCATTAAGTAAATAATGGTTAAATATTAATTCTATAAATTCCCAATCTTCCTTTTCATCTATCTCAAATGATTGCCAGAATTCATTAGGAACCATTCCAATTTCACCGCCAAATCTATTCAATTCTTTGATAATAATTTCTGGCTTAAACATGTAAATTGCTCCATTTTCAACATACTCGGTATCTCTTAATTGTCTAGGTTCTTGAATCTTATAGTTATAGTTCAAACCTTTCAACTTATTGTTCTCATCTTTTTTCCATATTAAAAAATCTTGTAATTCTGCGCTTGAGAATGCTGAATCCCATTTATTTTTTGAAAATAAATTTATTGCATTTGATAAATCATTAGGTTTTCTTAAAGGCGCGGTTGGTTCTAACATTATTATACATTTGTATTTATTGCCAATTATATTTAATGCATGTAATATTGCTTCTTCAGATTTTGCTTCATCTCCAGATATTTCATCAGGCCTTTTAATTCTTTTAGCGCCATAACTTTCAGCTATATCTAAAATTTTATCTGAGTCAGAGCTTATATATACCTCATCAATCTCTTTAGTGAGTTTTGCTTGAATAACAGACCATGCAACTAATGGTTTTCCACAAAAGTTTAATATATTTTTATCAGGAATTCCTTTTGAGCCGCCTCTAGCTAATATAATTGCAATAACATTATTGTTCATTAATTAAATACCCTTGACTAACCATCCGCCGTCAACAATTAAATCCGTTCCTGTTACATAACTCGATGCATCAGATGCTAGAAACATAGATGGTCCAACCATTTCTTCTGGTTTAGCCCATCTATTTAGGATAGTCTGATTTGATCTTGTTTTTCTAAGCTTTTTATCATCCCAGCTTTTTTTATTCATTGGGGTAGTTGTGTAACCTGGTACAATGTTATTTACTCTTATTCCATATTGACCCCATTCAACAGCTAATGCTTTGCTTAATTGCTTAACAGCACCTTTAGATGCAGCATAAGCTGGATTATTTGGGAAACCTTGTTCAGCGCCAATACTTGTAAAGTTTATGATGCTACCTTTAGTTTTAGATTTAATCATAGCATTACCCATTATCTTGCAGATATAAAATACTGCCGACAAATTTACGTCTATTGTTTTTTGCCATACTTTAGCCTGATATTTGCATGACTCTCCAGGTACAGTGATTCCGGCACAATTTATAACTACATCAGGACAGATATATTTTTTTATATATTTTTTTAAGGCAAGATCAATAGAATTTATTTTACTTAAATCGCATTTAATAAAATTAATATTATTTAAATTCAATGGTTGTTTAATATCTAAATTTGTTACTATTGCATTAGCGTTAGCAAAGCCCTTAACTAAAGCATTTCCTATACCGCTTGAACCGCCAGTAATTAATATTTTTTTATTAGATATATCAAACATATGATTTTGTAGTATATAGTTTTCAAAGTTTATTTTCCAATTCTTTTAAGGCAATCCAAAAACCTTCTCCATTGTTCTTATGCCCTTGCCATATTTCAGGTATAAATGATTGAGTAATTTTTGTTTTTTTTATGATGTTTAGAATACTTTTAAAATTGAGGGTCCCTTCTCCAATCTGTAAACCCTCTCCGTCAATACCAGAGGCATCAGCAATATGGTAATGTTTTACATATGGTGATAATTTTTTAGTATATTTAATATGGTCCAAATTAAAGTAATTACATGCCATATGTGAATGCGATATATCATGACAAATATATAATTTATTTTTTTTGCTAAATGCTATTATTTCATCTGGATCCATGAATAGGTTTTGGTATCTTTGTCCACCAAAATGCCATGGAAATGGCGCCATGTTTTGTGGAAGTAAGTATGTATCTCTATGATTGAGTGACTTAAAAGATTCAGACAGTATATTATAATATTTATTTCTAGATTTTAGTTCCATAAAACTATTTTTAGAAAAACCGCCACAATTAATAATTATCATTGGCCTTTTGGTCATGGGAAAATACTTCTTTAACTCAACCGTCTTATCAATAACATTTTGCAAATTTTTAATTGATAATTTTCGATAATTAACATTATCGGAACATAAGTTTAATAAATGATCGTTTTTAAATAGTTCTGGTGAATGCACTAAAAAGTTACATTTTTCACCTTCGTTTAAGTAAGAATTGCAATTTTCTGTAAGATCATCGTAGCTCATATGAAACTCAATAATATCTGGAGTAATTATTTTAAGTAAATTTTTAACATCATGAAACCTTACGGGTACACCCCACTTAGACTTAAAATTATAATTTTTCTTAGGTTTAATAATTTTTTTAAAGTCTGATAAAAATAAAGCTTTCCCTTTTTCTATATTTTTAATTACTTTTTTCCCTATGATAGACGAAACTTTTTGTGGACTCATTCCTTGTCCTGGACTTTTAATTTCTATCATAGATTTTGTAATCTTAGTTCCAATTTTAATATTTTTTGAACTGAATATGCTTTTAGATAAGTTTTCTCGATTTATCATTTCCCCTTGTGTAATTACTCGATCATTATTACTGCCTAAACTTACCTCTAAATGCCTTATATTATTAATAAGATTTTTAAATTCATCTATATCTAAACTAGCAGCATGATCTGGGCCTTCCAGTTCTTTATCTAGCGTTATATGCCTTTCAATTATGCAAGCCCCTTTGGCTACAGCACATAATGTGGAGATTATTCCACGCTCATGACCAGAGTATCCCGTAGGAACATTATATTTTTTAATTAACCTGTCTATATAATCTAAATTTATATCTTTTAAAGGTGTTGGGTATGTTGAATTAGTATGTAGAAGAGCAAAATTAATTTTCTTTGATCTTAGATGTCTAACTGTTATTTCAATTTCTTTTTCAGAGCTCATACCTGTGGATAAAATTATTGGTTTTTTTGTTTTTGAAATATAATCAATTAATTCTAAATTGGTTAAATCTGCTGATGCAATTTTATATGCTGGTACATTAATTTTTTCTAAATTATCAACACTTTGTTTGTCCCAGGGTGTACACATAAAAATCAATTTTTTCTTTTTTGCATATTGAGATAGTTTCTTAAATTGATTTAGACTTAACTCAAATTTCTTAAGGAGATTTATAGTATATTGAGTAGATAAGTCACCAGACGAGATATTCAATGCATCTTTAGAATATAATTCTTTGAGATTTCTCATTTGAAATTTTACACAATCTGCTTTAATTTCTGAGGCATGATCAATTAGTTTGATTGCTCTAGAAAATGATCCATTATGATTCATTCCTATCTCAGCAATAACAAAAACTCTTTTATTTGATGCAATTTTTATATTCGATATAATCATATTTTATTTTTTGTTACCCATGATCTTAATCCATCATTATCAAAGGTAAATGGTTCAATGAAGAGTTTTTTCTTTTCTATTGCTTTAATAAAGTTTAATTTATTTTTTGTTGGCACGTAGAATAAGAAATAGCCTCCGTCACCAGCTCCCAATAATTTACCGCCAAGCGCGCCATGCTTTATAGCATAATCATATATAGCATCTAATGACTTATTTGTTATTTTTTTAGAAAACATTTTTTTTGCAGTCCATGCTTTTCCTAACATCTCACCAAAATCATCAAGCTTGCCTTGTAACAGACGTGATTTCATCTGATACGCAATTTCTTTTGATTTTTCTGCATATAACTTTTGACCTTTGCTATTTATTTGCATGCGTATATCCTTGTGGATATCATCCGAATTATGATTTTTACCTGTATAACATAGTAATAAAGAGTCTTCTAATTCATTTTTAATCTCATTAGTAATTTTCAATGGGTTAACAGTATTACCTTTCTCATTAAATTCAATATAATTAAATCCGCCAAAAACAGTTGCATATTGGTCTTGCCACCCCCCATCAAGGTTTAAAACAATTCTTTCAGAATGAAAAGCAAGCTCAGCTATCTCATAAATATTTAGTTTTGTCTCCCTGAAGTTATTAAAAGCACCGATTCTAGCGCTTGCCAATACAGCTGATCCACCTAGACCAGAGCCTGTCGGAACATCACTGTATGTATATAAATTAAAACCAAAATCTGGATCTAAATTAATAATTATAGATTTAATAAGATCTAGATTGCCGTCAAGTTTAATAGAACTTAAATTTTCAAATTCAATTTCTTCGTTCAAGTCATATGATTTGATATTTATTTTACCATCGTCTCTTTTCTCTAAAACAGCATGGGTGAATTTATTAATAGTAGCATTAAAAACCACGCCATCTGATTTATAAAAATAAGTAGTTAAATCGGTTCCGCCACCTGAAAAAGTTATTCTTACTGGAGATTTTGCTTTAGATATAACTATATTTGACTCATTCCAATTAATACTTTTTTCAGACACTACTCTTACTAATTTTTTTGATTGTGTTAATACTGGTATTGCTCTGATCCTTGTGTCTAAAAGTTTTAATATATTTTCTCTAGTATCATCACCTTCATATAAATAAACAAAATTTTTATTCATTACATCACACACCTTTATCATAAAATCTTTTTTTCTAATTAAAACTTTACGAATATCGCCATCAGATATTGAACCTATAATAAAATTTTTATCCTCTACAAATACTAAACCCAAACTATTTGATTCAATCTTCTTCAGCGCATCCTGTATTGTGTTATTTTTATTTACAGTAATATTTTTATTCATTTTTTTTTCTCTTCATTAATTTTGTATAATCTTCTGGTATCCCAATATCTATAAATATTTTTTTATATTCATATGCAGAAATTCTTAAAAAATCTATTTTCTCTGAAAATTTGTCTTCTAAGGAAAATTTTATCTCATTAATATTATTAAAAAACTCTAGATTATTAAACAGATAACATCCTGCATTAATATATTTTTTTTTAAATTTTTTATTTTTTTTATTAAATTTATTAATTATCCCATTTTTAACTTCTAAAGTGTTGAACCTGCTACAATCATTAATCATTGTTGTCATCATATTTATTGGTTCTGAGGCTTTATTTATAAAATCTATATAATCTGGCTCTATATATGTATCGCCATTTAACACCATTAATCTATCATTCTTGCTTATATCTGCAACATTTAAGGCATTTTTAATGGATCCTCCAGTCCCTAGTGGATTATTTTCTTTTATAATATAAATATCACTATAGTCCTCGAAAAACTCTTCTATTATATCTGACATATAATGTGTTAGAAGATATATCTTATTTTTTGGAAGATGTTTTCTAATTGATTCTATTTGATAAGATAAAAACGGCTTATTGTTTATTGGTGCCATTGGTTTTGGTACATTGCTCACAGCTTTTCTTAATTTAGTCCCGAAGCCACCAGCTAATATAAATATTTTTATATCTTTCATAATCAATAAATATTTATTAAATTAACGCTTAATTAATTATTTGTTATTAAACCCTATTATACTGATCATCAAACCTTATAATATCTTGCTCTGATAATATAGAGCCTAGCTGAGTCTCAAGAATGATTAATGGTTTAGTGTTTTTATTTGTTATTTTATGTTTTGTTCTTTTTGGAACAAATGTAGATTGTGACTCTTTAAGTATTAATTCATTTTTTCCAATTATTATATGTGCCACTCCGCTCAGAATAATCCAGTGTTCAGATCGATGATTATGCATTTGAAGTGAAATACTTTGTTTTGGTAAAATTGTTATTTTTTTTATCAAATAATTTTCTTTCTTTGTTATTACAATATAGTGTCCCCAGGGTCTGTGCACCATATTATTTCCTTCAATATTTTCTTGAGTATGTTCTACTGTATCATTCTTATTTATTAAATATTTATCTATCATAATATATCAATAGTTATGAGATTGACGTCTAAGTATTATATTTTTTATGCCAAATATCCATTGTTTACTAAAAACTATTTTTAATAATTTTTTAAAATATTGCAGAATATTTACATAATGTTTATATCGATGAGCAATAATCAATTGATCTACAAATCTATACAAGTAAAATTTAGAAGATATACTTGTTTTTGTTTCTCGATATTCGCCTAATATCTGATCTATTTTATATGGCATTAAATGTTTAGAA
>JACKQG010006866.1_pt1 | contig 11752 bp, 11 predicted proteins | sample 8237621 | NCBI WGS metagenome assembly JACKQG01 (sample SAMN15677084, study PRJNA649215) | marine metagenome | biome: marine; feature: Black Sea; material: saline water; isolation source: suspended particulate matter (SPM) from the Black Sea western gyre | collected 2013-06-09/2013-06-10 | depth... | reverse complement strand
CTTTGTTATTTTATTTGTTTGCCAATCTCATCGGCAAGAGTTTCATCCCGCATTGGTCACAGGTTCCGGGTTTATCTGAACGTATATGGCTGTGCATTAGCATCGGACAACCATAAAAGTCCATCTTTTCTTCGGTTGTTGTTACACCGGCGACCAGCGTCATGCCACATTCTTCACATTTTCCGGCTTCACGACTGCGAATATGTTTATGACTTTCCATCGGACATGTGTAATAGATAAACCGCTCCTCTTCTTGATTTTGTACCTCAGCCATTTTTGGACATTTATGTCCATCTTTTTTCTCAGCTTCAGCACATTCTTTTTTTCCTCCACAACCGGCAATTAACATAACTGCGCCGAAAAGAAGGATTGTCTTTATTGTTTTCATGTGTGTTTCCTTTTGTTTTTTGTTCGTTTTATTGAGTTTTGTTCAATTCTCTTTCTTTTACCATAGCATAAATAATCGGTACAACAAATGTCGTCATAATTGCGAATACCATTCCTCCAAAGGATGGAATCGCCATAGGGATCATTACATCTGCACCACGTCCTGTAGATGTAAGAATTGGCATTAATGCTAGTAATGTTGTGGCTGTTGTCATCATGGCAGGTCTAATTCGCCGCATTCCGGCTTTAACAGTTGCTTCTCTGATTGCATTTATCGTAGTCGGATTCTCTTCATCAAACTGTTGCTCTAAATATGTACTGATTAAAACACCGTCATCAGTCGCAATTCCGAATAATGCCAAAAAACCAACCCAGACAGCCACACTCATATTCACCGGATGCATCCGAAATAAATCTCGTATGTTTTCTTCGAATAAACTGAAATTTAGAAACCAATCCTGACCATATAACCACAGCATGACAAAGCCCCCTGACCATGCGACAAATATCCCACTAAATACGATTAATGTAGTAGATACACTCTTAAATTGAAAGTATAGGATTAAAAAGATAAGTACTAACGCAACAGGTAAAACCACCGCCAACTTTTTTGAGGCTCTAATCTGATTCTCATAAGAACCGGCAAACGTAAAACTCACTCCGGCGGGAACGTTCAATGTGCCGTCTTCAATAAGCTGATTCAAATAGGATTGTGCTTCTTCCACCACATCGACTTCTGCCCATTTGGATAATTTATCAAACAAAACATACCCAACAAGAAAGGTGTCCTCACTTTTAATCACTTGCGGTCCCCGAACATAATTTACGGTGGATAACTGTCCAAGTGGAATTTGCACACCGCCCTGTCCAGGGATCAATATCCTGTCCATAGATTCCATGTTACTGCGGTAATCCCGTAAATATCGTACCCTAACAGGATATCGCTCCCGTCCTTCCACTGTTGTGGTAATTGGCATACCGCCTACAGCCACTTCAATCGCATGCTGAACTTTCTGCAATGGGATTCCATATCTTGCAATGGCTCTTCGGTCAATGTCAATTTCCAAGTAGGGTTTCCCTACAATTCTGTCGGCAAATACCATATCACTTTTTACACCTGGAACATTTTTTAAATGCTTTTCCAGTTCAAGTCCGAATGCTTCAATAGTGGGTAAATCAGGGCCTTTTACCTTAATCCCCATGGGTGCGCGCATTCCGCTTTGGAGCATGACTAATCTTGCAGAAATGGGTTGAAGTTTCGGTGCTGATGTCGTTCCGGGAATTTGGGCGACTTTCACTAACTCATCCCAAATATCATCTGCTGAGCGAATATGCTCCCGCCATTGCCGAACACGGTTTCCATTTTCATCAACACCATATTCCGGTTTATAGGCAATGATGGTTTCTACCATACTTAAGGGTGCCGGATCTAAGGGCGAATCTACTCTCCCGATTTTTCCCACAACCGATTCTACTTCCGGAACGGAATACAATGCCTTATCCAATGTTTGCAGGACGTCGATGGATTCTTCCATTCCTGCGTGGGGCATGGTGGTTGGCATATAAAGAAATGATCCCTCATCTAAGGGTGGCATGAATTCCTTACCAAAACCGGGAAATGTGTGGCTCATTGCTGTAAACGGACGTGTAGAGCGGACAAATTCCGGCATCCAACTGAATAGTGAACCAAAACCTAACCAAACAACCAGACCAAACATCGTCACCATAGCTGGTAATGAGAGTGCTTTTCGCTTATGATTAAGTGCCCAACGAAGAAGGGTTGGATAAATCTTTGTAAATCCTGAAATACCGGACATAATTAGGGCAATAAGACTCCCTGCGAAGAGGAAATTCAAAAAGAACCCTTTTTCTAATCCTAATGGTGACCATGTGGACGCTAAAATAATGACAACCATGAGGACAACAATCCCGTTTCCTAACCATGGAACTCGTTTAAACACGGCGATTTCTATGTTGAATCGTTTTTTCTTTTTCCCGAACAAAAGGTAGGCCATCGCTGGCAAAATGCATAAAGCAATTATGATGGATGCAATGAGGGCGAATGTTTTCGTGTACGCCAAAGGTTTAAAGAGTTTTCCTTCTGCGCCGATCATCGTGAACACCGGCAGGAAGCTAATGACTGTAGTGGATACGGCCGTCAGCACCGCCCCTCCGACTTCGGAGACCGCCTTGAAAATAACGTCTTTTGTTGCTTCTTTCGCCCGCTCAAGATGCTTTAAAATATTTTCTGTGACGACAATTCCCATATCCACAATGGTCCCTATCGCGATAGCAATACCGGATAATGCGACAATATTTGCATCCACTTTAAACAATTTCATGCCGATAAAGACCATAAGAACGGTCAATGGAAGCATTCCGGAAATCAGCATGGACGTTCGGAAATGCATCACCATCACCAAAATGACAACAATCGTAATCAGAATTTCATCCCGTAACGCGTGATTCAGCGTGTTTAAAGTTTCATAAATCAGTCCGGTTCGATCGTAAAATGGAATAATAGTTACTTGACTCACCGTGCCGTCGGATAGAGTCTTTTGGGGTAACCCCGGAGAAATTTCTTGTATCTTGCTCTTAATATTTTTTATCGTTGCCAGCGGATTTTCACCGTACCGTGCGACGACCACACCGCCAACAGCTTCTGTACCTTCCTTGTCCAATACCCCGCGACGAAGCGCAGGTCCAAGCGTTACATGGGCAATATCTTTAACATAGATGGGGATATTATCCCGTGCTTTCACGACAGTATATTCGATGTCTTCCAATGACTTGATGAATCCCAATCCGCGCACCATATACTCCACACGATTGATTTCCACCGTCCGAGCGCCGACGTCCAAATTAGATTGACGTACGGCATTAAATACTTCTGTCAATTGGATGCCGTGTTCACGCATTGCCATAGGATCTACATCAATCTGATATTCCTTTTGAAACCCGCCAATTGATGCCACTTCCGATACACCATCTGCCGATTGGAGGGCGTATCGAACCGTCCAATCCTGCACACTACGAAGTTCTTCCAAATCCCATCCTCCTATTGGATTTCCGTCCTTATCCCGACCTTCCAACGTGTACCAAAACACCTGTCCCAGAGCTGTGGCATCAGGGCCTAATGCAGGTGATACACCCTCCGGTACAGTCCCACCCGGAAGTGAATTGAGTTTTTCCAAAATACGGGAGCGAGACCAGTAAAAATCCACTTTCTCATTGAAAATGATATAAATCGTGGAAAAACCGAACATGGAATATGACCGGATGGTTTTCACATTTGGTATTCCCAACAACGAGGTCGTCAAGGGATAAGTAATTTGATCTTCGATATCCTGCGGACTTCTTCCCGGCCACTTTGTGAAGACAATCTGTTGATTTTCACCAATATCCGGGATGGCATCGACAGGAACCGGGTCTCTTGGCAGGTCCCCAAGATGCCAATCGAATGGTGCAACCATGATTCCCCATACAACAGCCACGATGAGAAGAATCGAGACAATTAAAGAATTGTCGAGAAAGTATCGTATTATTTTACTTAGCATGTTTTACCTTTTTGGGTATCATCAATTTTTAGTGTTTATTAACTTCAAATTAATTTGATCAATATCAACTTCAATTTTATCAAAAACATCTCTCTTAAGCGGAACATGATGAAGATGCTGCAGGGTTTGGATAATGCTTTCAAAATATTGCTCGATGTGTTTCAGTTGATGCTTTGATTTTATTTTTTCCGATATAAATCTAACGGCCGATAATGCTTCCTTTGCCTTCGCTGAATCTCCTTCCTCAAAGGCGGACTTCGCCATAGAGAATGCTTCGAGCAGCGGTTCTATATTAATCTCATCTTGCTCAGAATGTGTTTGCCCACTTGCTATTTTTCCACCATGATTATGCTCCACCCCCGACGAACCGCCCTTTGGATTCATCATACTTGGCTTGGCGGCAATTTGCATTGCGCTGTCAATCTTGAAATTCCCTCTAACAACGACCTGTTCACCTTCGGTGAGCCCGGACCTCACAATATAATGCTCTCCTACTCGCGGACCTAAAACAACTTCACGTCCTTCAAAAATCGGTTCGTCGCCGGGAAGTTTAACGTACACAATTGCACGTTCACCGGTTCTGAGAACCGCTGTCGCCGGAATTAACAGACTTTCGTGTTGATGATCTGCTGTGTGAACAATCCCCAGTGATTCTGATTTCACTAAATCCATTCCGCATACATCACAGATTCCCTGATGATTTTTTACAATTTCAGGATGCATAGGACAAATCCATTTTCCGGCTAACTCCGGATTAATGGCTTTCCCATTCCCGTCTATGACTGCATGGATATTTCCACGGACAAACATCCCGGGTTTTAACAATCCATTTGGGTTTAACACATTGATTCTCACCTTAACCGTCCGTGTATTTTCATTCAGGATCGGGTCGATAAAGGAAATTTTGCCTTCAAATTTCTTCCCGGGGAGAGATTCAGTATTAAAGGTGACTGTTTGACCAAATGCCAACCAAGGGATGTCTTGTTCGTATGCATCTAAAATAATCCAAACTCGACTCAAATCCGCAATGGTGTAAATCGTTGTGCCCGTTTGAACGTAGGCCCCTTCTACCCCGTTTTTTTTGATAACAACACCGGTTATTGGACTATAGACAGTCACAATGTTCGAGGGCTTGTCCATGGTTTCCATCGTTTGAATTTGTTCGTCCATCAATCCCAATAATCTTAATTTTTCCCGTGTGGCTTCTAAGGTTGTTTCCGCCGTTCGTTGAATTAAAGAAGATTGGTTTCCGTTACTATCCATCAGTTTCCGGGCTTGAATTAATTCTTCCTGTGCGGAATATAATTCGGGGCTATAGATCTCCACCATGTGGTCACCTTTATTTACCGTAATCCCTGTGTAATCAACAAACATTCGTTCCAGCCGTCCTGGAAACCAAGCTGTGATGTTACGAATACGCGTTTCATCCGTAACCACTTTCCCCGACAAGCGAATATTCATATTAGCTGTTCCGTAGCGAACAGGCACCGTGGTAATCTCGGCCAGTTTTACCGCATCTTTCGAAAGTGATAACTGATCAGGGCTTAATCCTCCGGCATCGGATTCCAATGGAATTAAATCCATGAAGCAAATGGGGCATTGTCCCGGTTCAGGGAGCCTCACGTTTGGGTGCATTGAGCATGTCCATACTTCTGCTTCGCTTTGGACGGTAGTTTGTCCGTGGTTGGAATGATTCTCCACCGGACTTGAAATCCACCATCCCGCAAGAAACGCCGATAGGATAAAGATCAGACTGACAGGCTTTATCGATTGGATTGTTATTTTTATTTTATTTATATATTTATTCACCATTACCTTCCTTTTTCAACGGTACCGGTTAATGTATTCAATTTTGAACTGGATTTGAGATACTGTACTAAAGCTTGCTCATAATTCAGTGTAAACGCCAAATGTCGGCGCTGAGCATCTATAAGAGTTAATAAATCAACTTTATCTGCTATATAGGCTTTTTCCGTTACACTCAGAGATTCCAGACTTTTCGGGATCAGCGATTCCTTATACAACTGTACTCTGCGCTCAGCATCCTCTAACTCAAAGATCGTTGTTTCAATATCGACGGCTAACTGATTTTTTACCGATTCAAGGTGATACGTTGCGGCATCCAGTTCTAATTTTGCGGATTGAATAGACTTTTTTGTTTTTCCAAACCAGATTGGTAAATCGAGACCGACCTTAAACAAGAGCGGATCCTTTCCACTTTCGGCACTGCTGACTTTGCTTCCAGTGCCAATATAATCCAATCCAATTCCAATATCCGGATACCAATTCAACTTTGTTCGTTTCAATGTTTTACTGTTCATGTTTATCCCTTGCTCAGCAGACAGCACCCCCGGGTTATCTTTTTTCGCTGAACGAATGATCTCATCCGTAGAAAATTCATTCGGAATAAATTCTAAAGAATCAGTGACGGTGATATCTGCAAGATCATGATCATTCAATAACGACCGAAATTTTTCCAGTATTGGGAATTGCTTTGCTTCTAGCGATTTCAGTTTGTCTTCGAGTTGTATTCGTTCAATTTGGGTTTTGATTAAATCAGGATGTCCCGCCCGAGCCGTCATATATTTACTCCGAACAACCGTTTCCCAATTCAGAACTAAATCATAATTTTGCCGGGTTATGGAAATAGCCCTCATTAAATAATAATTATCATACCACGATGATTTTACTGCGTGAATGACTATTAAGCGTTTCGCCTGAAGTTGCTGAAACAGAATCTCCGTTCTTGCGGATTGGATTTCTCCTTGCGTTTTTCGTTTTCCAAACCATGGAAACTTTTGCAAAACTCCAATTTTGTATTCCTGAGGACCGACGGCGGTTTCGACATTCTCAAGAAAATATCCAAAACTTAGTGTTGGGTTTGGCAAACCTTTAGCGACGATAATTCTTTCCTCAGCAGCTTTCCAACGATGAAACGCCGCGTGGATGTCCACATTATTTTTTTGGGCGATCTGAACGTAATCATTTAAGGTGAGCGTCTTCGGGGAATTTGATCCCATGGCGGGAACAAATCCAATGGCAAACACGATGACGAGTGTTAAAATATGTTGTTTAATTTGCGCAGAATATTTACGCATATTTCTCCTTGTTGTTTTAATTGTGAAACACAAATTTGAATCCGGCAGGACGCACGAATCCAACAAATGGGAATTAACCCATTTTAATCAAAGGAGATTTCTATATTCGAAGGGGTGTGAAAAAAGAAGGGGGTGGCTCAGGGGGGTGAGATATTTCTACAACGTGTGTAGATTTATCTTGATCATCGATCTCCAGTTCTATATGTACAATCTCATCAGTCGTAAAATCGGTTACATTCTCAAACTGAGAAACCGGAGCGGATAATATGGGAATGAACAGCGTTGCGTTGTTGCATTCACTGAATGACATTGAACAAGACTCTTCCATAGACATATCCATTGTGCAGCAGGAGTTTTCTCCGCTCTCACAACAGGGTTTATCACAATCATGGACTTGAATTAACGGCATTGCCGACATACTTACCATGAATGTCACAAATGTGATGGATATGAACTGTTTTACCATACGCGTCATTTTACGCATAGATTAGAATAAGTTCCTAATTATTTTAATTCTGCCTTATTTGACCAATTTTATTAACTGTCGGAAGGTCTCTCCTTCTGCGATTTCCTGAAGTTCAAAAAGGATGCTTTCTACGCTGGTTTGTGATCCGCCGGCTAAAAGAATTCCGTCCAGTCCGATTTGTTTGTTGAATTCAGTTCTTGATGATACTGCATCCGCAACAACTGCAACATCATAATTTTCAAGCAAATCTTTCGCTGTCTGCAATACGCACACATGTGTTTCAATTCCTGCGAGCAAAATATGGTGAGGCTTCAATGCTTCCAATGTCTTCATAAATACTTTATCACGGGCACAGCTAAACATATTTTTTACAATGGGTTTTCCCTCATACAATGCGGAAATGTCCGGTACCGTCGAACCTAACTTGTCGGGCGTTTGTTCTGTCCATAGGATAGAAATACCCAAAAGATGTGCTCCTTTTATAAGAATTTTTAGATTCCGGATTAAGTCTTCACTGTTATGCACAATTTTAGCGAGTTTTCCTTGAACATCGATGATAACAATAACGGTATGATTTCTACAAGTCATATTTTACCTCAATTCTTTTTCGTAGATTACCGACCAGCTTTCGACATCTTTGCCGGTCTTAACAATTTGAAGACGACCTAACATATAGTTTGTCTTCAACGCTAATTGGTTGATGAGCTTTTGTTTTTCATCTGTACCCATGATTTTGTAGATTAAACTGATATGAGGATTGAAATCATATTTGGTATCCGAATGAAATATTCTTTTCATTTCGTCATTAACCCGAGTTAACTCTTTCATTTGTTTAATGTGTAAAAAGAGAGTTTTCCATAAGATAGGCGAATACCGCACAGACTCAAGTTGGATTGGAATTTTATTTACATGTTTCAACATTCGATTAAATTCTGAAATGTGATTTTGAGACACGTCATGAATTCCGCTGTAAACCGTCAAATGAGGTGAAAATAATGGAGACTGATATCGCTCACTTAATTGTTGAATTATTTTCTTAAGATAATCCGTATCCTCTTGTCCGGGCGTTAACCATACTGAGTACATAGATAAAGTTAATCATTTTAACCGAAATAATTCTTCGAAAATAATCCCGTAAGTGAAAATATTATAGGATAATATCACCTTTTATTCTCTTGATTCGCAAGTCATGATCGTTATACTTTCGTCCGATTCATCTGCATAGTGAATCGCTTTTAGATCCTTAATAATTGGTGTATCTCTCTACACGCGGCGGCTGTTTTCAAAGGTCTTTTCTGATCCAATCTCACTCCTTTTGGTTGCCTACAAAAGAATCGTGGATGGAAAAGTCTCCTTTCTATCCTTTGAAAATGAGAATCTCTCATGCATTTACGAATGGATTATTCCACGAAATTTACATAGCCCGTCCGTGTAGGGTGATACATCCTGCCATTAACACAGTTTCTATTTATTTTTTTCATTCAATCTTGACACACCATTATATTAAGTGGTATGTTTACAGCAAATAAAGGATAACATAATGCTATACTCAAAATCGGCAGAATACGCGATTCAAGCCATGATTTACCTGGCAGAGAAGAATTCACCCAAACCAACTATGGTCAGTGAAATCGCTGAGGCGTATGCCATACCACAACAATTTCTTGCAAAAATTGCGCAAATTTTAAGTAAACATCAACTACTGATTGCTATTCGAGGAAGAAATGGCGGTGTCAGACTTGGCAGACCGGCAAACGAAATATTCCTGGATCAAATTGTATATGTAGTAGACGGGCCTCAACAACCCGAAGCACGGTGCGTGATCGGGCTTGATAAATGTTCAGACGAAGCTCCTTGTCCGCTGCATCATAAATGGAAAGTCATTCGGGAGGATATCCGCGATATGTTGGTCGCAGAAAATTTGGAAACATTAGCAAAAAGAGTTATTGATAAACGAAAATTAATGAAAGAAGTCGGATTGGCTGCTTTAGTATCTGATTAGTGTAAAATAATCTTTCGCGTAATTTAAACAATTACAGCCCGGAGACTAATTCCGGCTTAATATTGGTTCTTTTTGCGTTCTCTGTTATATTTTTCGGATGCGAGTTTTCTCATATCAACGACAGAGTCGTGCTCATCAACGATTTCCACACCCAATAAGGTTTCGATAGCATCCTCCAGAGTAATGATACCTGTGGTGGTTCCAAATTCATCTGTCACGATAAACATTTGTTGACGTCTTTTGACAAATTCGTCTAAGATAAACGCGACAGAATCCTCTTGCTGAACAAAGTAAACCGGTTCATGAAGTTCTTCCATGGTAACATCAAACTGATCTTCCGCTTGTTTGTTCACTAAATCGTATCGGTGAATCACGCCGATAACATCATCCAAATCTTTGTTATATACCGGAATTCTTGAAAAGGCAATTGGTGAATGTTCTTGTATTATTTCCCCAACAGTTTGGTCTTTTTGAAGTGCAAATACGACATTCCTTGGGGTCGAGACATCTTCAGCCGGAACTTCATTCAGAGTCAGTAAGTTATCTATGATATCACTTTCTTTTTCAAGAATTGTTCCTTCATGCTCTCCGACTTCTGCCATTGCAATCACCTCTTCTCGAGATACTTTTTGAGGGACTGATCGTTTTTGAATAAGTTTAGAAAATTGTTCAGAAAAATATACAAACGGGAATGAGATAAAAATGAGACCGCGGATACTGTACGCCGCAACAGACGCCATGGATTTCCAATAAATTGCTCCGATTGTTTTTGGAATTATCTCAGAAAATATGAGGATAGACAATGTCAAAATTCCTGACGACAAGGCTACCCATTTATTACCAAACAACACCAACGTCTGTGCCCCTACTCCGGCTGCACCCACCACATTCGCAATCGTATTAAGTGTTAAAATCGCTGCCAATGGGCGATTGATATCCTTTTTAAGGTTTTGAATGATTTTGCCGCCCATCATACCGGTTTTCGCCATTACGGCAGCGTGTGCATGGGTAACCGACAGTATGATGGATTCGAGAAGTGAACAAAGAAAAGACACCCCCAATGCCAAGAAAAAGTATAAGAACAGCAGATTCATTTACAAGAATTTACGACTTAAAGAAAGAAATTTTGTACACTAATTTTTTTTCTTTCGGTACTGGATTCCAAACGGAAGATACACGATTGCAAAATGTAGCAATCCCGCCAATTCAAGTCCGATTAAATGATACGGAAATTCACCCACTAGAAACGGATTCTCAACAGACGGCGGTGCGCAGATGTACATATAATTCGCATCCAACAGCCAGTTGAGACTTCCCACAATAGGCAGAAGCAGCTGAGACCAAAGGAAAATTTTCCACCATGATCCTTTTCGCGGTTTCATCTTATATAGTAATGTCACCCAAAGCGCGGATAAAATAATCCCCCCGTGAGACACAAAATATTCTATAAAAAACAGTCCATCCGTTCCTAATGTAAATTCCGGGGTCATCAGCGAATGAAAGGCTCCAGGTATTCCCCAAAAATATACAATTTCGTACATCCACTGACGCTTAAATAACAAAAGCAATCCTGATAACAGAGCCGATATTGCGCACATCTGCAGCGGTAAACTTGACTGAAGAGACCAACGTCCTAATGCTAATTGATACGGATGGCTGAGAATTGCCACGGAGAGTAAAAACCCTCCCAAAATGAACGTGGTTTTATGCAGCCAAACTCCGTTCAACCTTTTTCCAAGGATCAAAAACAAAAATACAACGACAACCGTAGGTGCATTTCCCGCCCACCATTGTTGTCCAAATAATGGAATAATTTCATGTTCTATCATATTTACTCGTTTTGTACGAAAGAAAAGCTAGTGTCATGTCAAGTGTGTAGTGTGTAAAGCTGAACCCCCAACACAAAATTAAGTAGATTCCTTATTCGTTCCTCATTCCGGAATGACACATACTATTTTCTGTCATCCCGAACCGACGCAGGAGCGTGAGGGATCTGCATTCTCAACACCCGGGGAGGATGATACGGAGCACCAAACTCAACTCCGGGGCAAAGACAATTTAGATTCCTCATTCGTGCCTCATTTCGGAATGACACTGTCTTTTTGTCATTCTGACGAACGAAGTGAGGAAGAATCTACATCTTTAAACTCTACACTACGTAAAATATTTTTCACAAAACAATGAAAACATGACACGGAAGAGACATGGTATCCACTTTATAGAGTTAAAGAAGCCTTATGGA
>JACKQG010000401.1_pt2 | contig 11753 bp, 6 predicted proteins | sample 8237621 | NCBI WGS metagenome assembly JACKQG01 (sample SAMN15677084, study PRJNA649215) | marine metagenome | biome: marine; feature: Black Sea; material: saline water; isolation source: suspended particulate matter (SPM) from the Black Sea western gyre | collected 2013-06-09/2013-06-10 | depth... | reverse complement strand
CAGAAAAGAAAGGCAGGTGATAGGGTGAACTCAGGCTATGGTCATAAGGACGTAATGATTTAACTCTACATTTAGATAAGGAGGGTATCCATGCGCAAATTACTGGTTTTGGCAACTGTTTGTTTGATTATGGCAGGGTTGATCGCCATCGGTATTCCATCGGGCGCTTTCGCCAAAGACATAAAGGTAGGGGCAGTAATCAACCTGACAGGTCCGGCTTCGACGTGGGGGCAATTCCATGCCAAAGGACAACAAGACTATTTCCGGTACATTAATGAAGTGAAAGGGGGTATCGCCGGGAATAAGATTGATCTGACGGTCGTTGACCACGCTTATAAGGTCCCTGAAGCCCTCAAATACGTCAAGAAATTCTGCACTTCCGATAAAATGGACATGATTGCCACCTGGGATGCAGGATCCGGGATCATGGCAAAGCCGATCATTCAGAAGTATAAAGTTCCCAACATTAACTATTCTACCTATCAGGGCATCCTCAAGCCACCCGTGGCATATGCATACCTCCCCTATGGAAGTTATATCATGGACTCCTATGCGGTTCTTGAATACATCAACGCGATTCACAAGGGAGGTTCTCCGCCCAAAGTGGGGCTCTTGACCTATAACAACGCCTACGGGAAGTCGATTCATGGGCCGAGTGAAGAATACGCCGCAAAACACAACATCAAGATTGTAACCGTCGAACAATTTCCTCCCAAGACCTTAGACCTCAACACCGAGCTCTTGAGGCTCAAGGATAAGGGCGCCGAATATATCTTCATGCAGTGTCTTCCCTCCGCAATCATTATGGCCCTTCAGTCCGCCGACCGGGTGAATTATGATGTCCCCTTCTTCGGGACCTGGACATCCACTGACCCTGACTTCTTCAAGCGTGGAAAGGGGCTGATCCGCAACCGGATGCATATGCAATTCCCGGGATGCCTGCCGGGCGACGGTAGCCCAGGTATCAAACTGATGGAAGACCTGATGGCGCGGTATAAGACCGTGGAAAAATTTGACTGCTCCTACTGGGAAGGGGTCGCTATCGGCGCTATCATGGCACGGGCTTTCCAGAGAGCACACGACAAACTGGGTAAGATAGACAGCGAGGCCGTAAATGTGGCCCTTGAAACCTTCCAGAACGAAGATTTTGGTGGGCTCGTTCCCAACATCACTTACACAGACACCGACCACGGTGGCTCTTTCACTGCGAGAATGGTGAAGATCAATGAAGATCAAACATATACGCCACTCACAAAATTCTGGATCCCAGGAAAAGAGAAGGTAACGATTCTAAAATGAAAGCCTTTCGCGGCGAGCCGAGTATCTTCACCTCCGGGCGGCCTGAAGAAAGACGGGCCGAACTGGAGGTGAAAGACCTCACTCTAAAGTTTGGTGGCATTACTGCGCTCAGCAAGATCGATCTCTCTGTCCGTAACGGAGAACTGGTTTCGATAATAGGTCCAAACGGCGCAGGCAAAACAAGCCTTTTAAACTGCATTACCGGCTACTATAAACCACAGGAAGGCCAGATATTTTTTAATGGAAAAGATATAACCCATCTCTCAACCCATCATCTTACTAAAATCGGGATCGGCCGAACCTATCAGAATATCGAGCTTTTCCCCGGCATGACGGTGCTGTCCAATATGCTTTTAGCACGGCACGTTCACTGTAAGTATAATGTCGGAAAGGCTTCTCTCTTCTTAAAGAGCGTAAGAGACGAAGAAGTTCGCCACCGGGAGGTCTTGGAGGAATTAATCGACTTTTTAGAGATGCAATCGATCCGGAAACACCTTGTAGGTGCCCTGCCTTACGGCATGAGAAAGCGCGTTGAACTGGGCCGTGCCCTGGCGTTGCAACCGAAGCTTCTTGTGCTTGACGAGCCGTTTGCAGGGATGACATTAGAAGAAAAGGAGGACATGGTCCGGTTTCTGGTTGAATTGAATGAGGCGTGGAACCAGACCATGATATTGGTGGAGCATGACATGTCCGTCGTGATGAGCATCTCGAAGAGAGTGACGGTGTTCGATTTCGGGGTCAAAATTGCAGAAGGATCTCCGGATTTCGTCCAGAGCCACCCTCAAGTCATTAAGGCCTATCTCGGGGACACCTCCAAGATCGAATAGACAATATCCGCCGCAGGTAAGCAGTCGACAAGAAAATGAATGCCATCAATAACAAAATTGAGCGTATTGACCCGGAGACGTTATCTTCCTTAGAGCAATTTACCTTGCCTCAGAGCCTGCTGAGGCAGGCGGAGAGGTTGGGGTCTGACAGGATCGCCCTCAGGGAAAAGGCCTATGGTATATGGCAGACGTATAGCTGGAGAGATTATTTTCGCTACACCAAGCTTGTCGGGCTGGGTCTAATCTCTCTCGGGCTCAAGAGGGGGGAAAATGTAGGGCTCATCCTCGAAAATGATCCGGAATGGCTTTTTGCAGAGATAGGCGTCCAGTCTGTGGGGGGGGTTGTCCTCCCCCTATTTACTTCAGCCATAGCCAAAGAGCTGGTTCAAGGGCTCAACCGCGTTGAAGCGACATATGTCTTTGCCCAGGACCAGGAGCAGGTAGACAAACTACTCGAATACAGGGGAGACCTTCCACACACAAGGCGCGTTATCTACACCGACCCGACCGGCATGAGGACCTACGAGGATGACCCCTGGCTGATCAGCTTCAGTCAGCTCCTTGACTTGGGTGAAGAAGTAGACAAGGAACAACCTGAACTCTACAATAAGGAGCTGTGGGAAGGAAAGCCGGATGATGTTGCCTTGATGCTGATGACATCAGGCACGACCGGGGTGCCCAAGCTGGTCATGTTGAGCCACACCAATTTTACCGATATGGCCTCCAAATGGATCGAAACCGCTCCCATAGGAATAGGAGACAACTGGATTTCCATTACGCCTACAGCCTGGATCGTAGACCAGATGTGGGGAGTTGGGATTACGCTCTGTGGCGGTCTGATCATGAACTTTCCGGAGACCTTCGAGACCGCAGCAGAGGATTTCAGAGAAATCGGGCCTACCGTGATCGTCTCCTCTTCGAGATTCTGGGAAGATCTCGCATCAAAGATCAGGGTCAAGATAAATGATTCAGGTTTTATCAAGCGGCGTCTTTATCATCTGTCCCAGGGTATAGGGAGAGAGGTAGTAGATCTTGAATCTGAGAAAAAACCGATATCTGCACGGCTAAGAGCACTACGGTGGCTCGCCACGAGGATCGTGTCACGGCCTCTCTTAGACCGGGTCGGCTGCCTCAACTTTCGTGCAGCCTATACAGGGGGGCATCCGATCAGCCCGGATGTTATCCGCTTTTTCAGGGCCAACGGACTGAACCTGAAGCAGTGTTACGGGCTGACAGAAACGTGTGGGATTTTTCAGGTCCAGCCTGATGAAGAGGTCAAACCCGAAACCGTGGGCAAAGCACTTCCCAGGACCCAGGTCAAGATCACCGAAGATCAGGAGGTCTTGGTCCTGAGCAAATCGAATTTTGTCGGATACTATCAGGATCCCCAGGCCACTGCCGAGGCCTTGAAAGACGGCTGGTTCCACACCGGAGATGCAGCTTATTTTGATGATGACGGACACCTTCTCATCATTGGTCGAAAACAGGATATTATGCGTACCCACGAAGGCGAGGCCTTTTCGCCTGATTTTATTGAGACAAGGCTGAAATTCAGTCCGTACATAAAAGAGGCCGTTATCTGGGGAGAAGGAAAGGAATATCTGACCGCCTTTATCAATATCGATTTCGGGAACGTTGGAAACTGGGCGGAAGATCGAAAAATCCCTTATACCACTTACACGGATCTTTCCCAGCAATCGGCCGTTGAAAAATTGATAAGGGGAGAAGTGGCTGAAGTAAACAACCAGTTGCCGGATCCGATGAAACTGGTACGGATCATTCTCCTGTATAAACTTTTGGATGCGGATGACGAGGAATTGACAAGGACAGGCAAGGTAAGAAGAAAGTTTGTCTTTGAACAATATAAAGACCTCATTGATGCCATGTATTCCGACAAGACCGAATTGCCGATAAAGGGTGAAGTCCGATACAGAGACGGGACAGTGGGGATCATAGAAACCACGGTAAGGATATTGACTGTTTAGGGGGGGTCTGCTATGGAGTTTTTTCTTCAGCTTCTGGTAAACGGCATTTCTTTGGGCTTTCTTTATGCCCTTTCCGCACTCGGATTCGTCATGATTTTCAAATCGAGCAGTGTCCTCAACTTTGCCCATGGCGAACTTATGGCCATCGGGGCCTTTCTCTTTCTTGCCCTGTCTGCCTGGGCCAAGTTGCCCATTGTTTTGGCGTTTGCATTGACGTTGGCCGGGAGCTTCACACTCGGTTTTATCCTTGAGAAATTTTTCCTCCGCCCCCTGATCGGAGAAGCCCTTATCCAGGTCATCATGTTGACCTTAGGGTTGGCCCTCATGTTCCGGGGATTGTTGCTCTTCATTTTCGGAGGGGATATCCACGATTACCCCGATTTCTTACCTGAGGCGCTTTCTTTGAACTGGGGGGGCATTCAGATTCCGGCTGTTTATGTTGCGGCATTCATTATCGGGATCCTGTTCCTTGTCCTGTTTGGGCTCTTCTTTAAATACTCATCACAAGGGATCTATATGAGATCGGTGGCTGACAACCAGCCGGCGGCCCTCTCTCTCGGAGTTCATGTAAGAAGGGTTTTTGCCCTCTCATGGGCCATTGCAGCCTTAGTCTGCGCCATGAGCGGCATCGTCTTGGGGATCATCAACGGGATCAACGTTCACGAGTTGAGCTCCATAGGACTCAAGGTGTTCCCTGTCGTGATCTTAGGCGGCCTCGACAGTATCGGGGGAGCTATTCTTGGAGGCGTTATTATCGGCCTGTTAGAGACCTTTACGGGCGGGTACGTTTCCACTTCCCTGCGGGAAATCATACCGTATATTGTACTTGTTTTTATCCTTATGGTAAAGCCCTACGGTCTCTTTGGCTTGGTGGAAATAGAGAGAGTGTAATTGATTGCAGATTTCAGATTTTGGACTTTGGATTGTGGAATGCTGAATTGTGAAGAGTTATGAAAATGCGTAAACTTCAGTTTCACCCCTGCGGCAGTTTCAAGACAAGTTACTATAAGGACTTGACAATCTTTAGCACCGACTTTGGCCGGCTCTGGATGCTTGTAGGTCTGTTTGTGCTTTTCGGGGTTGTGCCATTTATCAGCAGCGCTTACACGCTCTACGTCATCAACAGCATTGGAATTTACGCCATCGCCGCTGTCGGACTTAACCTTCTCATAGGCTATACAGGCCAGATTTCGCTGGGTCACGGGGCCTTTTTCGGCGTTGGCGCCTATGCCGCAGCCATCTTAGCCACAAGGGGAGCGGTGCCTTTTTTCTTAGCCGTACCGATTGCGGGGATCGTATCCGCCGCGGTCGGGATGGTCTTTGGTCTCCCTTCAGCCCGTCTAAAACACTTGTACCTCTGTATCGCCACACTGGCAGGGCAGTTTATCATTGAATATGTCCTGGTTCAGTGGGATAGCCTTACAGGGGGCGCCGAGGGAATCGTTGTCCCCAGTGCCACTCTTTTTGGTCTGGATCTGGGGAATGACCGGGCCTTTTTTTATGTGATATTTGCGTGTTTTGTCTTGATGACATGGATCGCCGTCAATCTGATTCGAACAAGGATCGGCCGCGCCTTTATTGCCATCCGGGATAATGACCGGGCTGCTGAGGGAATGGGAATCCCGATATTTCCCTATAAACTGCTATCCTTTGCCATAAGCTCCTTTTACGCAGGTTTTGCAGGCGCCCTTTTCGCCTACTACACGATGAGCATCACTCCTGAACCCTTTAATTTGTGGTTATCCATTGAATACATTGCCATGATCATCATCGGGGGCCTCGGAAGTATCCCCGGCTCTGTCTTTGGCGCCGTGTTTATTGTTGCGCTGAATGAAGTCCTGAGCCATATTACAGAATACCTGATGAATGTCGGCACCTCCACCGGGGTCGCTATAACCATTGCTCCTCTCCGTGAGTTCGTGTACGGCCTGGCCATCGTCCTGTTTATTATCTTTGAGCCAAAGGGCCTTGCGGAGGTATGGCGCATTGTGCGGTCAAATTTCAGGTTATGGCCGTTTTCCTACTAAGAGGCTGTTTAAACCATGCAAGATAATGTCCGACTTCTGATCAATAATATCAGCGTTGTTTACTCAGATGTGATACAGGTTCTGAAAGGCGTCTCCCTTAACGTAAGAGAGGGACAGGTCGTTTCTCTCTTAGGAAGCAATGGAGCCGGAAAAACCACGACCCTCAAGGCAATTTCCGGTCTGCTCAAGTCTGAGAACGGCAAGGTTACCGAAGGATCGATCGAGTATGACGGAAAGCCGGTCCAGAATTCTTCTCCGGAGGAAATTACCCGGAAAGGTATCATTCAGGTCCTGGAAGGAAGGCAGGAATTCAAGTACCTGACAGTTGAAGAAAACCTGAGGGTAGGCACTGCCACCCGTTGGGGTAAGCCCTACCAGAAAGACCTGGAAATGGTCTACAGCTATTTCCCCGCCCTGTTCGCAAGGAAGAGGGCCTTGGCCGGTTATTGCAGCGGTGGTGAGCTCCAGATGCTTGTCATCGGCAGAGCACTGATGGCGCATCCCATGCTGTTACTTTTGGATGAGCCATCTTTAGGCCTTGCCCCACTCCTTGTCAAAGAGATATTTCAGATTATCAAACGGATAAATCAGGACCAGGGGACAACATTAATGCTCGTGGAGCAGAACGCCAACATGGCCCTTCAGATCGCCCACTATGGCTATGTGATGGAAAACGGGAAGATCGTTATGGAGAGCAGCGCGGAGGATCTGCGGGAAAACCCCGATGTTAAGGAATTCTATTTAGGCACTGCTGCTTCAGGGGCTCTCAAATCATACAAGAATGTGAAGGCCTATAAACGTCGCAAACGCTGGCTCTAAAATTGGGCAAGAAATAAGGCAGTTCCCCCCACCCTGAGTTTCAAACGGCCTGCTTCCTATATCAATCCATCTATTGTTGGAGAGCGAAATTTCATGGGTTCCACCAATTCCCTTCCCAAAGAGACCCTGTGGCAAGAAGGCCCTTTTCAATATATAAACCCAGATGATTTCGATGCCTTGGGAATCGATCCGGCAGATGTCCCATTAGGAACCTTCCCCTCTTTAAAACACCCGTCCCAACTTCGGAGCAGATTTGGCGGCAATGCTTACGGGTTTGGTCTTTTCGAGGATTATGATCGGCTCAAGCCAAAAGAGATCGAACAACTCCATGCCATCAGCCTTGAGAATTCCGAAGACCTAAGGGCACATTACAAGGAACTGAACGAGATATACCGCAAGATGGGGCTGTTGACCAGGTTTTCCAGCCTGGGAAAGTTCTATTACCTGATTCCCGTTCACCTTATATCCAATTCCCTCACCCATATAAGAGTCAGGATAGATGAGATTAGCAAGATCGTCGGTTTCCACAAGAAAAAGTATCTCAAGGAGTCTCACCGCATCGGTGTATTGTCACGCCAGGATGACCTGATCCTCAATGAGCTTTCCCTTCGCTTCAGGGAGCATCATTTTATTCTTTTAGACTCCCTTGAGAAACTGTCAGAGCTGAATCAGGGCCTGGATCTGGTCATATTGACGAGCGATCCATACGAAATTGTCCTTATGGAGAGATTCAGCCCTCTTGCTCAGGAGGCGATTTCAAAAAGTCGCCTTGACCAGTATGGCGCCTACCTGCTGTGGAAAGTCCGCAATTTACTAAAAACAGATGGCGAGATCTTTGTTATCGCCGATCATTTTAGTTCCAAGACCCATCGGACCACAGAAGTCGTCTTTAAGACCGAGCAGGAAGAAAAGAACTTCGCCTTGTTTAGCCATATCTTTGATACCAGGAAGAAATATAAGATCAAAGATCACACGGTAATGGCAAACATCTTCGATTTACAGAAATATTTGAGCGGCTTTTATGTAGAGCAGGAGGTTATCGACACTTTGCTGGGCGGAAAACCTTTTGAAACGATGTCCCTTGAGGAGATAAATAACCTGCCGTACATCAATTCTCAGCTCGAAGATTGGCCTTTTCCAATCGACCAGGAAAAGACCTGGTCCAAACTCTTTGGGAGCTTTTTTGACAAAGTATTTCATAAACCTGTGGTGCCCGATACGGTAAAAAAGGCCTGGAAAAAGAGATTTTCGTGCAATGACTATTCCCCTCATTATATGAGGGTCTATTTAGGTCAGAAGAAACGGGCAACCCCCCCCTTGGCCGATATCAAAAGAGATGTTATCGAATCAAACCTGAGCGGTTGTCCCATGGAACTCGTGGCAGATTACAGGGACTCATTCGAGTATCTGATTCGAACCCTCGGTGTTGTCATGGGGAGGCTCAAGAGAGGGAGTTACCAGATTTTGCCTCAGGTTTTCATTGATCGCCTGAAGCAGCCACTGGAGAACAAGAAACGGAGATACAAGGCCCTTAACGATGTTATCAAGCTGACGACAAAAATCAATCGCCTTAGAAAGGTAGAGGGTTACCTGAACCCCGACAGGATTGAAGGATCAAAAACCAGACTACTTGAAAACCTGGAGGCCCTGGCCCTTTTTGGGTTCAGCCACAATGAACTCAAGGAAATCATTCTTATCATTGTGGGGCATACGCCTTTTGGCCGGATTATCTCCGGTAAGGCGCCTGAAAAGGCCTTGCAACCAGTTTCTGACATGGCCCGGACCTTTGAGCCGCAGCAGGCCTTGAACCTGCTCCGGTATTGCCGGCTGATGTCTTTGGCCGAAACAGAAGCGGCCCTTGGCTCCGAACTTACCCATGAGCAGTTGACCCAGCTCTTTGACCTCTATGAATCCACTGTAAGGGTTATCGTCACCCAGGAGTTGGATTGGGACCAGCTCTTGGATGAGAAGATTACCTCCATGGGGGGGATCCATAACAAGATCGTTCAAAAAGTTCTCATGATGATGAATTATTTTGAATTTATTGATAACTGGGCCAAACTCAAGAAAAAGGGACGGATGGAAAAGGAGGCCCTGGCTGACTATGATGAACAAAAATTGTATCGGATAGAGAACGTGATAAAGCTTGCCAATACGATAGAAAAATTCGAAGAGATGTATCTGAAGTTCGACCCTCTGCAACTCCCTCTGTTTTATAGAAGGTTCCTCGAGGTAGAGTTTTACGGAACAGGGCATCTTTTTGAAAGAATGGATAGCCAGAATGTGTTTGCGCTTCTCTGGATCACAGTGAATTTAGCACAGGGCGAGATCGTCAATTTCAACCCCATCTTGGCCGAGGTGGGGGCGAAGGAAATCGAAGACCGCATAAAAAAAGTGGAGCAGGAGGCGTCGTCCATTAATATTGAACACCTCGATCTCTCGATCCTCAAGGGGTTTGGCGATCAGCTCCACCAGGAAAGAAGCTCATTTATAATGGGGACCGGTTTTCAGCTAACAATCTCGTCAAAGGCACAGGCATTGGAAATTGCCTTTAAGGATGTGGCCAAAGATATCGAAAGGGCGACATCCCTGTCAAAAAAATTAAGAGGCTGCCCGATTTCGGAAATCCCGGTGGAAGAATTGAAAAATTTAGAGGCACTGTTTTCTAATCTCGAGACCTTTTTCCAAAGCCATCTCAAAGTCATCAAACGGACCGATTCCACGTTGAAACTGCCGGGAAAACAGAAGGAATGGTTTAAGGCAGTCAGGCAATTCAGGGAAACCGTGAGGTCAAATTTCCTGGGCGTGATGTTTCATCCCGAACATCTATATACCGATTTTGACCTGCTTTTTTCTAACGCACCCTCTCTCCTGAATTTCCTCCTCCCCGAATTAGCGGCCCTTCAGGACTTGGACACATCCAGGCATATTTACCTGACCTCCCCTGTCACGGATTACATTTTGGCTTCAACAAAAAAATTTCAGGCATTGATTACGCACGACAAACAGGGGTTCCAGGATATAGATTACCTGCACACATTAGCCCAAAAAGAATTTGGGCCCATGGCCGCCGGGATAGTTGGACTTAGTGAGGTGCAGTTGGAAAACCTGTGGAAAATTATCGAAGGGGTGAGAGGCAATCCTGACCTGATTGACGCTCTCGCCAAATCATTCATATTTCAGGATCTCGGCAGGGTTCCGGACCTCAGAAAAAAGCATAAGAAGAAGGTCAATCCTTCAGATCACGCCCTCGCCAGCGCTTTTTTAGTGGAAAAGGTAAAGATTGCTGAAAGGTATGGTCTCAACGAGAGAGGGAAATCTTTCCTTATCTTCTTGGTGAGACACCACGGTTTGCTCCATCATACTGTCCGGGGGGAGATATCTTTTTCTGCTATGCAGGCGATCCTCGACCCCGGTGACAAGCAGCTCTTCGACGCCTTTCTCGTGTTTTCATTCATCATGCTTTCGGCGACCAGAGAAGATTTAATCCTCGAGGATTTGGCCGCCAGGCTTTTCCAGATAAGGGCCATGTGTCACAAGATCATCGATGGAGAAATGACGCTTGAGGGTGAGCTGAACAAAGTCTTTTTGGAGAGAGGTTCCCTTTTTTGTGCCATGGAAAGACACCAAACCGAAGGCCTCCCTGAAGGAATCTCACTATCTGATTATTTGGAAACGAAGGGGTGGGATAACATTGAAATCTCAAAGATTCTCAGGGCTGGAAGGATGATCTTTGCAACAGAACGGCTTTTCAGGCTGAGGGGTATTCGATATGTTGAATTTCAAGATCTGGTAAACCTCATGTTAGAGGTTCCGCTGAGATATATTCACAAAAAAAGAAAGTTTCACAATGTGGGATATGCCACGTTTGAAAAGGAGGTCTACGAGGCCTTTCGCATTTACAAAACCCTTCAAACCTTAGCTGAACCGGTGAGGCATTTTATTTTAGACCAGCTCATTGGTGATAAAGTGCGCATCTTCGGATATGAGAAGGTGAGCGGGTATTTGAGCTACCAGAACCAGGTCAACCTCCTTTTGGTAGGGCTGTTGGGAACGCAGAAGATCAGATCGGACAAGGGTCCCATGTCGCTCAGTTTTCTAAATATAAGCGAGGTGATTGAAAAACGTTATGAGGCCGTCAACGATTCTCTAAACAAACTTTCCGCTCAAAAGCTATGGGAAGAGAGCTATCCGGTGACCCATCTGTTCGGTGCCAAGACCGGAATTTTACTCAGGGCCGAAAAATCTCCCAACCTCCTTTCCGTGGATTTTCAGGACCGCACATCTATCTCTCGCAAGATATCTTACCTGTCGTCTATAAACGATCTGGAACAACTGAAAAACTATTTTCATTACAGCTTGAGCTCCCTGCGAAAACATCCCTTTTACACGGATGATTACCAAATTGTTCTTGAAATAGCGTTCGAAAAAAGGATGACAGAGATTATAGGTATGATATTGAACCGGACGGAAAGACAGATGAATCTGGTCAAAGATTTCGAGGATCTCCATAATCTGGTAAACGATCTTCTGGATCGGTCCTGGGATATCGGTTTTTCCCGTAAGCAGCGGCACAGGCTGAACGATCTTTACGAGATGAGAAAGGATGCCTTGAAGCGGGAAAAGCTTTCAGAAATTGAGACATTTCTCGAAGGGATCCATGACGCGCAGGAATTGGAGGACTACTGGCGAAGTATCAAATGGTATCTGCAGAGAAATCGTCGTTTTTTTGGAAAGGAATTTGAGTATTTCATTGCCGAGATGTTTGACACGGTTAGCGCGAGGATAGCTGCCGA
>JACKQG010006864.1_pt1 | contig 11755 bp, 16 predicted proteins | sample 8237621 | NCBI WGS metagenome assembly JACKQG01 (sample SAMN15677084, study PRJNA649215) | marine metagenome | biome: marine; feature: Black Sea; material: saline water; isolation source: suspended particulate matter (SPM) from the Black Sea western gyre | collected 2013-06-09/2013-06-10 | depth... | reverse complement strand
CTTAAATAAAGGTTCAGGGGTAGAATTAACTACCCCTTTTGATGTCAAATTCGGTTTAATTGAGCAATTAGGAGAATTTTGTAGTTCTCCCAATCTTCCTTCGGAATCCTAACTTCAGTTCCTCGAACTTGATAGTTTTGAGGAAAAGTACCTGAAGTAGCTTTTCCGGACCAAGCGTTATAAAGGTCACTATTAATCTGTGTAATTTTTTTCATCGCAGCTTGACGCCAGTTAATAGCCAGGTTCCGAGCTTCTTCACGAGTACGACCACGTTTTCCGCCGTAAGTGAAAGTTTTAGTAGTGGCCTTACCAATATCAAAATTTGCACTAGTGCGAAAACAATTGTAACCGTTGATATATCCTTGAGTTACACCACCGCTTTTGTTACGTTTCCAGGTACGTTGTTGGTATGTAACACAAAAAGACAACATACCATCCAAAAGAGCCTGAGAGTTTCCTTTTCTTCTTCTTATTGTTGTTGTTGCCGCCACCGCTGCTGATTTTACTTTTACTTTCTTACTCATGAGATTGAGTATCCTTTTATTATTTAGGAGAGATAGAATTAAACCAATTTGTAATATCTATATATTTATATTTAAAAAATTATTTATATATAAAATGATATTAGCTACTCATAACGACGCATACCATAATATAAAGATATTAGAATAGTGAAGGTAGGAGATTTTTTCCTTTTTAAATATATAAAATACAGGGGATATGTGTACTCAATGGCATTAAAACAATTAATTACAACAACAAAAGTGTCTCTTGTTGATTATAAGGCTAGTTATACTGAGACAAATAATTTAATGGTTTTAAGTGGTAAAAGTATAATTACTAATCCACAATTAATTAATAGTGGAAAAATGATTCTTGATAAAAATCCAAAATTTCAATTAGTTCGAGCTTATAGTTCTAGTTATATCGAATTAGCAAGTGAACAACCAATGTATATTAAGATTATAATAGATTCTGATTTTGATGCTACAAATGAAGAAGGCTTATTAGCACAATTTACATTAAAAACTTCTAGGTTTAGTTATAATAATAAAGAACAACCAATTATCGTTGCTATAGGAAATGGAACAATGAGTGTTAATCAAGCAGATGGAAGTTTAGAAGTTACTCCAGATACAAAAGATATGACAGTTGAATTTGTTTTTGGAGCACACGATTTAAGCTACGTAGATTCAGACTTCTCTGCTTTCTCGAATATAATAGGTGGCGAATTTTAGGTTTATTTTATGGAGGATAAAAGTGTAGATAGCTTCTTTCTTTCCTTCCTTATAAATAGAATTAAATCAAAGAAATTATAATTACGTATAAGTATATAAAAAGAATAAGAAAGTAAATATTAAACAATAATAAACAGAAGAGAGATAATAATATGGCAACAAATAACATTTTGGCACCATCTAATCAAACGGTATACAATACCCCTCTTTATCAACAATCTTTTAAGCAAGATCCTAAATATGGTGATTCAACAGCACATCCACCAGATGGTTCGGATCCCGCAGTATATTTAACTAGATTGTTAAATTTAACACTTCGTGCGTTTGGTGATGATTGTATTATTAAAGGTAGTAGAGTTAAAATTAATTCCGGAATAGGAACAAACACTATTCAATTTAAAGTTGAATCTGGATTATTTATTAAAGATACTACACTTTTAGAATTAACAGAAGATGTATATGTGGATTTAACGGCGGATAATCGTTTTGATCATTATATTATTAGCGTTCATTATGATTTTAGTGAGAATATTGAAGATAATCCATTAGAAATTCATGTTTCTATGTGGGATAGTGGTGATGAAGAAATTAGTACCCTTCCTGGACAATTAGTTCTCGCAGTATTTAAATATGAAATGGATGGAATTAATGTTTCTAGAATTGAAGATGTTAGTTTAGATTATAATACAGGTCTTTCAAGAACAGAAATGACGTTTAGAAATGTTAATTTAGATCCTATTGGAATAGGACGAGTTAGACCTAATCCATTACCAGTAAAAGAAATGTATAGGAAATTATTAGAATCTAGAGATTTACATCCTAATGATATTTTATTTGCTGAAACTTGGGGAATTGATGAAAAAGAATATCAAGTACCATTATATTATGTTTTAGGATTACCAGTATTTGATAAAATAGAACCCATGAATACACTTCTCGTAGAATTAGGCCATTTCGGAAACTATTAAAATATGAGAGAAAATAGGATAGCTCCCTTGATTAATTACCTGTAATAATTAATCTTACTCTCGCCAATATCTTTATAGGAGATTATAATGGCAAGAAAATTAACATTAGAAGAAGATTTAAGAATGCACATGGTGTGATATTTATGATTATATTTTAATTAAAGAATATAAGAATAATTTTACTAATGTAAAATTCATGGTCAATTTTATCAAAGAGCAGATAAACATTCAATTGGTCAAGGATGTGGAAATATATAGCTGGACACAATAGAACGTTTTATTAAAAAAGCTATAATAAAACATAATAATAATAATTTTGATTATTCTGAAATTAAAAAATATATTAATGATGCTACGAAATGATCCAGTTAATTCAAAATTACGAACTCAATTATATTTTTTAGAGTTAATTGGAAATGATGAGCATTTTTATAAAATAGGATATACTACAAGAGATATTAATTATCGATATAGAGAAGGATTACCATACAGGTTTAATACTACTTTATTGGAGGATGCTAAAATAAAAGAGTTAGATTTTATAATTAAGTTTAATGAATATTTGTATGAACCAGAAATTAAATTTCCTGGACATACTGAATGCTTTAAAAAAGAAATTTATAATAAAATGTTTAAGGAGATATAAATTATGGCAAGTCAAGTTACTCCAACGGGGCAACAACAACACCTTAATCCATATGGTGGTCGCTTATTTGATTTTGATACTACCGATTCAAGGGTCTATTTAACAAGAGCAATTAATACACTTTATAATGCAGTTGGATCTAATTGCATTTTAGAAGGTATTCAAATTACAAATTTAAATTATGATGCTGGTTCTGATACAGTTGGAATGACTGTTCAATCTGGTAAAGTAATTATTGATAGTACTTTAATTGATTTTCCTGATTCAACTGAATTAAGTTTAGATACATCTGGTCTTGATGATAGCGGTAATTTAGTTATTAGTTTGGGATTTAGTTATGTACCAACTATTTATGCAAATAGAGCAGTAATGAAATTACTTTATGTTTCTGAAGATGGTACTCAGGTACTTCCTGGAGACTGGTTTCAAAATTATGATCGTATTATTTTAGCTATTTTTGATTTTAATAAGACTGCAAAAACAGTTACTAATCAAACTTGGAATACTGCAATTGAATATAGAGATATTAATATTTTAGGTCAAACATACGAAATTAACCCAATGGATAATTTCACAAGTAGAGTCCGTGATGTTCTCATTCGTCCACAATTCGTAATCTAATTTAGTGTTGTATTGTTATAAGAATGAAAAAAATAAATAGAAATTTAAAGAAGAAAACATTAAGTTGAAATGATAGAACTCGCAAATATAAAATGTCTTCTGTATTATTTTATTAGAATATTTTATAAGGTAAGTATAACGGACATTAATACTAGATTTAAATATAGTTCTTTTCAAAATTATACAGTATTAATAATAAATACTACACAACATTTAAGAGCATTAATTGAAGAAAATAAATTTTTAGATTATAAGTATATTTCAAAAGATAAATTTTCTGGATGTTTTAAACTTGAAATTTATAATATAATGTTCCCGAATAATATTAAAGGAGCATTATATGTCTAATATCCAAATTTTAATCAGTACTAAAACAGAAACTCCCGATAAACTTCGTCCAGGCGAGTTAGCTTATTCATACAAAAGCGGTAAGCTTTTTATAGGACCTCCTGGTCGTTATAAGGATCCTCCCTCTTCTAAAGTGGTTGAATTATTACATACTGGTAGATATATATCACAGAATATTAATGAAGGAGTACATGATCTTACTCCAAGTAGTGATGCTATTTATAAAGCATTACAAGAAGTAAATAATACGATTACTATTGAATATGAAACAACAGAATCTGGACCTTTTACAAATTCAGATACAAAAATAATTAAATTTGATGGTAATCTAAATGTCCAACAAGATCCAAACGATTCAACTAAAATACAAGTTGCTATTAACCCTTATTGGGGTAATATTGATATTGATAATCAATTAAATTCAATTATACCTAATAATTATGACAACTTAAAATTTAAATCTGGACAAGGTATTATCATTTCCGCCGAACAAGGTAAAATAGAAGTAAAATCTAATATCGACGATAATGATATTAATGGATCACCAAATAAATTATGGTCTTCCCAAAAAATAAGAGAAGCAATAGCTGCTACTACTGGTATTAGTCCAGAAGCAGATAATGACTTTACTGGAATAAATACGTTTCAAGATATAAATATAATTAATGCAGATCCTACATCTAAACAAGTAGTAAATACGAAGAGTGTTAAAGATTATGTAGGTACTGTAGCAACGCAGATTTTAGATGGATTATCATTAAATAAATTTGTATTTAATACTCCATCTATGAATTGGTTAGTAATTCATAATAAGAATACTCCATTATTTCAAAAAACAATTCTTGATGAATATGAAAATGAAATGTTAGCATCGGTTAATATCATAGACGATAATAGTTTTGTCGTAGAGTTAACCGAAGCTATGATAGGTAGTGTTTTACTTAGATTTTAAAATCTTTATTAATAGTAGAAGTTAAAGATTTAATTTCTAACTTAGCACAATCCAATTCATCGTTAAGTTGATACAACTTATGATTAAGTTTATAATTTATATCTCTATATTCTTCATGTTGATATTGGTTTGTTTTCCACCCAATTAAGTATAAAAAAGTACAAAACCAAGATACGAAGTTTGCTGCGTTTGGACTTGAGAATTCAGAAAAAAGAGCAATACAAACATTTAATAATGTCACTATTAATAGAAAATTATCAAATGTGGTAAAATATTTTTTCCAATAGCAGCGAATAAATTTTGGTATCATGTATTTATTTCTTCTTTAATTTTTTCAATAATCTATTTTCTAATTCTTTACTGTAAATATTGAAGTTAAGCAATATAAATGATAATTTCTTTAGTTCTTGAGCTTTAATAGACCATGTTAAAAAATATATTAATGTACAAAACCAACCTAATCCACCGCTAATATTATTACTGTAAAAGGCAGCAATCATATAATAAGGGATTATTGCGCATTGTAGTTGGTTTATTATATTAAGATTATTAAACCAATTTTGGAAAATATTAAACATTAATAGTACTTGAGAGTTTTTCAATTTTCTTAATAAGCATTTCTGTTTGTTCGGTATGCCATTTAAGATCAGAACGAAGAGTTCTAATAGTATTAATTCTCTGTTGATTTCTCTTTTGATAAATATCATCAACTATATCTTTGAATCCATCATTATTAATATCTGATGGAATCCATTCAGGCATTAATTCTTGTTGTTGTGGAGACACTTTGAAATATCGCATAGAACGATCAAGAAAGATAATGAATTCATCTCGAATAGAATCAGGAATTTTTGGAGCTTCACAAGGAGCCATTGCCCAATTAATTCCACGTTTACGAGCAGTATTAAGAGCAATATCTTTATTAAATGGAAGTGTTCCAATAATAATTGGATCGTAATCTAATTCGTTGTTATTATCTTTTTCTTTTTCTTTTTCTTTAATACAATGACATGTGTTGTTATAAAGCGCCCAATCATCTTTATGTTTAAGAGACCAACCAATGTAGAATTTATTAGAAGTTCTATCTCTTTTAAATGCAATCATTGCGCCAATTAGATGCCGTCGTTCACCGCGATTATATCGGATATACTGGATAATTTCTGGGGATTGATTACTCATTTATTTTAATTTCTCCTGTACAAGTGGTTTAATTACTTTTTCTAAATATTTTATTGTTGTTTTATCTAAATAATAAAATTTGAAATTTCCTTTAAAAGTATAAATTGTTATATCTATATTATAAATATAGATAATTTGAAAGAAGAAGAAGAAGAAGAATAGTAGTAGATAGTAATTTAATTAATAGTAAATAAATAAATAAATAAATAAATAAAAAAACAATAAGAGATAAAAAATCAAATGATAATTAAGATAAAAGTAGATAATAAGTATCATATTTTTGATAATGTTAGTAAAGTAGATTATTATATTAAATCAAAACATAGTGATGCTGATGGTAATATAACTGAAAATATTCATGAAGATGAATCTATTACGGTACAAACATCTATAATTAATCCTATTAAATATAATTGGATTTCTTTTGAAAATAATAAAGATGGAAATAAACAATCGATTATTTTTGATACTGTCGCATACATATGTAATGATAATGGTAAAACTATCGAGATAATACGCGTGTAATCTTAATAAGTTTAATTTAGTTTTAATATTTAAGTATAAAAAGGATATAAAATATGGCTTTTGTAAGAGCACATGGTCTAGAAATGGCCGCAGGCGGATATGTTAAAAACATGGTCGTCGAAACGTTTACTAATGGTACAGAACCAACTCCAACCGAGCAAGCTCGTGCGTGGTATAATAGTGATTCTGATCGTTGGGTTATGAGTGTAGATAATGGATCTGGATCTATTATCAAAAGAACTTTCGCAAACTTAGAAGAATTAGAAGCACATGTTGCTTTAATTCTTTCTCAGACTGCTGCTGAAGGTTCTAGTCAAGTAGGTTATGATGGTAGTGGAGCACAAACTAATGGTTTGTTTTCTCTTTCTGCTGCTCAAGTAGATGCTACTCTTGATTCTATTGCTGCAAGTATTGATTCAGAAATGAAAATTGTTGATGATATTGGTGATAATAAGTTAAATCGTTCTGGTGACCAAGCGATGACCGGTAATCTTGATATGGATGGTAATCAAATCAAGAATCTTGCTGCTGGTACTGATGCTAATGACGCAATCACTAAAGCTCAACTCGATGCCGTACAATCTGGATTAGATACAAAAGAGTCTTGTCGTACAGCAACAACTACGAATCTTGCTTCCACTTATAATAATGGAGCAGGAACTCTTACCGCTTCTTCTAACGAGCATCTTTTTATGGATGGTGTTAGATTAGATCAAGGTAATCGTGTTTTAGTTATGGATCAAACAAATGGTTTTGAAAATGGTATTTATACAGTAACAGTTGCTGGTTCTGCTGCTGCTGCTGCTGAAGTTACAGATATTACTATGGTAGCTGATTCTTCTGGTTCTATGTCTGGTCGTTATTTTTTAATTAATGATCCTACTACAGAATATTTCGTATGGTTAGATGTAGATAATACTTCTACTTCTCCTGATGCTGCTGGTAAACCTCTTGAAGGTGCTGGTAAAACTGGTATTGAAGTAGATATTAGTGCTAATGATACTGCCGACACAATTGCTGCTGCTGTTCAAGCTGCTATTACTGCTGAAGCAGATTTCGGTGCTTCCGTAAGTACTGATACAGTAACTGTAACAAATGCTAATAATGGTGATGTTGCTGATGCTTCTAATGCAGAAAATGATGCATATGATATTGGTACTACTATTAATGTAACTACACAAGGTGATGTTGCTGCAGCTGCATGGGTATTAACCCGTTCTTTTGATGCTGATAACAAACCCGGAAGTTAATTTTAGCTTCCCAAGTATAGTAATATACTTGTAAAAAATCTCGTGAATTCAGGGAAACTCTAATGGTTTAATAAACCTATGACAATCCTGAGCCAAGCTTTTTAGTTTCGCCAAACTAAATTGAAGGTGCAACGACTAGTGATAGTTTTACTTTGTAAAACTTTAAAACACGTAGGACTCAAGTGAGTTCGAAGCGCGAGATAACCCAAATTAAATTAAGGAATGATTGTGAATAATAATTTTTATGTGTACGCTTTATATGATCCAGATGAAGAAGAACCATTTTATATAGGTAAGGGTCATGGAGATAGAGCACAAGATTCAACAACACTAAGTGGTTCTGGTGGTAGTATTTATAAAAAAAGAAAAATTAATAAGATATTATCCAAAGGAAAGAAAATTGAAATTGATTATATTGAATGGAATTTAACCGAACAAAGAGCATTTGAAGTAGAAATTGAATCTATTAGTTTTTATGGTAGGAAAATTAATGGTGGTTGTTTAACTAATTTAACTGATGGTGGAGATGGTCCATCTGGACATATTCATTCTGATGAGCATAAACGAAAAATTAGTAATTCTATGAAAGGAATAATTAGAACAAAAGAACATACTGAAAACTTAAGACAATTACAATTAGGAAAAATTATTCCAGAAGAAACTAAGAAGAAAATTAGTAATACTAGTATTTCTAAAGGATCTAATAAAGGAATAAATAATGGATTTTTTGGAAAAACTCATTCAGATGAAACTAAATTAAAATTTAAAGATAGAATACATTCAGAAGAAACTAAAATTAAAATGAGAAAGAAGAAAGAGATTAACGTTGTTGTTGATGGAATTTTTTATGATAGTTTTTTAAAAGCAGCAGAAGTTTTAAAAGTTAGTGATTCTACAATAGCTAGGCGAGTTAAGAATTCTAATTTTCCAAATTACTATTTCCCTTAAGTAGTGATTGATTTATTTGGGTTAAAGATATAGTCTATTCTTTATAGAAATATAAAGCACTGTATTTAATACGGTGGATGCAGTATAACGAACTGCATTTAATAATCAAGGAAGTTACAAGCGGTATGTTCACATTTATTGAAGAAGGAACTAGTGCAGGCGATAATGGGTTAGTTAAAATAGCCCATTCAAAATCTCGTGAATTCATGGAAACTCTTATTATTTGTAATAATAAGACAATCATGAGCCAAGGTCTAAAATCATAGATTTTAGTACAAGGTGCAACGACTATCCCGACAGGGAGTAGGGTTTATTAATTTAATTAATAGATTCGAAGCGCGAGACGATTTAACTTATATGAGGGAAAGATGCAGATATGCATTGATTAATGCTTGTAACATTAATCTTACCTCACCAAATAAAAACTTTTACAAGGAGTTATTTATTATGAATAATAATTTTTATACGTATATGTGTTATATGATCCGAATGAAGAATTACCGTTTTATGTTGGAAAGGGAAAAGGAAAAAGAGTTAATGATTCTAAAGTAATATCTAAATACAATAATCCTTATAAGAATAATGTTATTAACGCTATTTTAAATAGAGGTTATGACGTTGAGATAGAGTTAATAGGATGGGATTTAGTTGAAGAAGAAGCTTTTAGATTAGAAATAGAATCAATAGAATATTTTGGTTTACGAATGAACAATACTGGGTGTTTAACTAATATGACTTATGGAGGAGAAGGTGCTCCTTCCGGTGAAAATCATCCATTCTTTGGTAAAAGAGGTAGAGACTCTCTTCATTGGGGAAGAATACTTACTAAAGAACATAGATCGAAGATTAGTAAATCTAATACCGGAAAAGTTCATTCTGAAGAAACTTTAATTAAACTAAGTAAAACTAAAATAGGAACCCTTAATCCAATGTATGGAAAGATTGGAGAAATGTGTCTAAATTTTGGACGTATTGTTACTAAAGAAACGAGAAATAAAATTAAAAAAACTTTAGGTAATCCAATTTCTATAGACGGTATAGAATATATAACAATGAAAGATGCTGCTGTTAGTTTAAGAATGTCTCCTAATACGATTAGAGATAGATTAAATAATAGCAAATATAAAAATTATTATTTTATTAAAAAATAAGTTAGATTGATGATATAGTCTGATCTATATGGTGACATATAGCTAACACATAATGATCAATTAATTACAAACGAAGTTGTTACACTTGGTGTAACAGATCTTAATATGGTACAGTTTACTGGTGCCGGTTAATAAACTTAGCCGCATTGCTATTAAAGTAATGAATCATTCTATTAATTGCTGGAAACCCCTTAGAGCTATTAGAACTACAACATAAAGTGAAAGCTTAAGTGTGAATGTTAAAAATCTAATAGATTGGGCAATCAGCAGCCAAGTCGGTGTAAAATCCGAAAGGTTCAACGACTATCCCAGGCATGGGAGTAGAGCATAAACGATTGATGCTCGAAATGTAGAACAATTAATTTTTATCATACAAACATAGTTTGTAAAGTCGAGGACAGCATTTGGCATTCTTCTTACTCCTTTACAATTAAATTTCTCAAGGAGATTAAAATGTTCGTATATTGTATTAGAAATAAAATTGATAGTAAACGTTATATTGGTATTACTATAGATCTTAATAATAGATTAAATAAACACGCAAGATCTGCAAAGAATCCAAGTAAGAATAGTAAATTTCATTTAGCAATTAATAAATATGGAATTTCTAATTTTGAACTTGAGTGGGTAAAAGATTATACTGATCAAGTTAATGATTGGAAAGAACTTGGTGAAATTGAAGAGTATTATATAAAAGAGTATAAAACCTATGCTGGATTTGATGATTGTTTAGGTTATAATATGACTCTTGGAAAAGATGGAACTCTTGGTTATAAACATACAGATGAAGCTAAAAAGAAAATTAGTAAACCTGGAGAATTAAATCCTAATTTTGGAAAAAAGCTTTCTAAAGAACAAAGTTTAAAATTAAGTGAATCTAGAAAAGGAAGAAAGCGTTCAGAAAAAGCTAAGAAAAATACAAGTCTAACAATGTCTAAATTATCAGTTATTATAGATAGTGTATTTTATGAAACTATTTCAGAAGCTTCTAAAACTTTAGGAATTCCAAGATCAATAATTTATAATAGAGCTCTTATTTATAAGAAAGAAAACTATGAAGCAATCTATAGGTAAAAATAAAATAACACGTTTATTTGATTTAAATTAATTGAAGATATAGTCTAGTCTTTATGGAAACATAAAGTTGCGAGTAATGTCGCAGACAAAGTGTAGTGAACTTTGTCGAATATAAACGCAAATACAAGCTGATCATGGATTAAGAAAAAACGGTAATGAATTAGATGTATTTATTACTGATTTTATTGATACTGCACAAGGTCTTAAATCTGATGGTGCTGGTTCTGGTTTTTCTGCTAAAATTCAATGGGATGCTACTACTGCACAGTGGGCAGGACAGACTGGTACTAATGGTGAATTTACTATTGCTGCTACTGATATGGATGATGCAATGGATAAAATTGTAGATGAGATTGATGATCGTAAATTTGAAATTAGATCTCAGACTGCTACTAAAGGTTCTGCTAATGTAGGTTATAATGGTCAAACAACTACAAATAGTTTATTTGGTTTAAGTGCTTCTCAAGTAGATGCAGCACTTGATTCTATTGCTGATGCTATTGATGCAGAAATGAAGAACCAAGATGATTATGAAGCTAGAGTTCTTTCTCAAGTTGCTACTGATGGTTCTGCTATTGTAGGTTATGATGGACAAGCTGGAGCAAATGCTTTATTTAATCTTGCTGCTTCTCAGGTAGACGCTGCTCTTGATTCTCTTGGAATAGGTCTTGATGCTGAGATGAAATCTACTGATGATTTCATTGCTCTTCTTGATTCTAATACAGCTGCTGAAGGTTCTTCTAATATAGGTTATGATGGTGCTAACGGAGCAAATGCTTTATTTACACTCCCAGCTTCTAAAGTAGACGCAGCTCTTGATAGTCTTGTAACTGGTCTTGATGCAGAAATGAA
>JACKQG010006863.1_pt1 | contig 11756 bp, 6 predicted proteins | sample 8237621 | NCBI WGS metagenome assembly JACKQG01 (sample SAMN15677084, study PRJNA649215) | marine metagenome | biome: marine; feature: Black Sea; material: saline water; isolation source: suspended particulate matter (SPM) from the Black Sea western gyre | collected 2013-06-09/2013-06-10 | depth... | reverse complement strand
GGCCTTGACCGCAACTTCGGCAACGTGGGGCACGTTTCTAACGTGCCAATGTCCGTAAGGTCGTCTGCTACGGCACGTTAGAAACGTGCCCCACGTACTGCTATCGCTAGCACTTGCCGGAGCTATGATCAGTGCCTCCAAACCGTGCAAAGGACGGCTCGGGCTACCCCGAGTTTTCGCGGCCAGCCCGATGCCCCTTTCGTCGTTGATACCGCAGCGTCCTGCCTTGAGACGGACGAAGACAAGACTATTACAGAGCCATTACACGGCACATACACAGTGGCCATAAGGATTCGGTCGACAGGATCTATAATGCAAAGTGGTTCGTCAACGCGCATACCGAAAGTCCACGAAAAGGCCGATCATGATAGCACTGCATCTACCAATTCACGTCTCCAACCAGCCATCTCAGGCTGTACATGCCTTAGGATCGCGGGCCAAGGTCCTGTTGACCAGCGTGTTCGGTCCCTACGCCCAAGACGACCAGTACGGTTCGCGCAAGATGAATCCGATGGAGTTGTATCAGAACCAGGTTACTCGAGAACAAGGGCCGTTTTCGCTGCGGATGTTCCATCGCAGTTGGGGGCTGATGTTCATCCAGGCCAATATCGAAGCGCCTTGCACACTGCTGGACTTCCCCACACTGGATCGGTTAGTCGAAGAGATCCGCGACAACGATTACGACGTCGTCGGCATCTCCGGTATTCTGCCCAACATCCTCAAAGTCCAGAAGATGTGCCAGTTGGTGCGTCAGCATCTCCCAAACGCGGAAATCGTCGTGGGCGGACACATCGCCAACGTTCCCGATTTGGACCGGCGAATCGACGCGGACTACATCGTACGCGGCGAGGGCGTGCGCTGGTTTCGAGAATTCCTGGGCGAGAGCCCTGATCGTTCGTATCGGCACCCGGTGATCACTTCGGGCCTGGGCACACGGAATATGGGAGTGACCGTTGGCGAGAAGCTTGGCGACGTGGCCGCCGCGGTGATTCCCTCGGTCGGTTGCCCGTTGGGATGCAACTTCTGCTCGACTTCGGCCATGTTCGGTGGGAAGGGAAAGTTCGTCAATTTCTACGAAACGGGCGACGAGTTGTTCGACATCATGTGCCAGCTCGAAAAGACGCAGCACGTCCAGTCGTTCTTCATGATGGACGAGAACTTCCTGCTACACCGAAAACGGGCTCTCCGTCTGTTGGAGCTGATGGAAGAACACGACAAGGCCTGGGCGCTTTACGTGTTCAGCTCCGCCAACGTACTTCGTTCCTACACGATGGAACAACTGATCCGGCTGGGGATATCCTGGGTCTGGATGGGTCTGGAGGGAGAGAACAGCCAGTACTCCAAGCTGCATGGCATTGACACCCATGCACTGATACGTCGTCTGCAGGCGCACGGTATTCGTGTGCTTGGCTCTTCCATCATCGGCCTGGAGGACCACACGCCCGAGAACATCGACAACGTGATCGACTATGCCGTTCGCTACAACACCGATTTCCACCAGTTCATGCTCTACACACCCGTCCCCGGCACACCCCTGTATGAAGAGTTCGAGGCCAAGGGGCTTATCAAGGACCCCGACGAGTACCTCGATTGCGACATCCATGGGCAGTACGTCTTCAACTATCGGCACCCCCACATCAAGAATGGCCAGGAGAGCGAATTTATCCAGCGCGCGTTTCTGCGAGACTTCGAGGTGAACGGGCCGAGCGTCGCGCGGGTCTTTCAGACCACTTTGGCTGGGTGGAAACGATACAAGAACCATCCCAACGCCCGCATCCGACGCCGATTCGCCTGGGAAGCGAAGGACCTGGCCACGGGGTATTCCGCCGCGACGGCAGCCGCGAAGTTGTATTACCGGGACAATCCGACAATCCACGCCAAATTGGCGTCGCTGTTGCGCGAGCTGAATCGCGAGTTTGGGTGGAAATCGCGGCTGATGTCGCTGTTGGGAGGTCGGTATGTACTGCGACAGATCCGTCGCGAAGAAAAACGCCTGGCCGCTGGCTGGACCTACGAACCGCCAACGTTCTATGATCGCAACGTCGACTCGGTCAAGCCCGCACAGACAGGCGATCCCAAGAATGTGCCGTGCCCTCCCTCGAGCCTTCCGACGGTTCCTATTCCGGCCAACGGCGAGACAGTGACGGGGCAACGGGAATTTGCAGACGTTGGCGGAGGGTCATGACAACTACTCTCCGCAATTCCGATATGGACTTGAGACCCGAAATCTGTGACAACTACCTCATAGACGCATAAGGCAGTGAGGGCGATTGACGAGGACACAGGTGCCCGGACCTTGATTCGGACCTGAAATCGACATAATCCCCCTCAAAAGGCGATGCGTCGCCCGCGGCCCTTCCTTCTGTTGTCCAATTCGGAGCCACTTCGATGGAGCTTCCTCGCCGTGCCGACGGAGACTATTTGCTAGCATCCGGTGAAATGACGGACATCCGGAGCCGTCTTCGCGCCGTTTCCTCTCAACACGATTTGGCGACCGTCATCGCATGCGCATTCGATCACCGCACGCGAATCCTCCCGTTTATCTATGCCGACATGAAGATGGTGCCGGCGGGCGTTCGCGCAATTGGTTCGGCAATGCTCGATTCCGGTTTCGCCAAGACACGGATTGTCTTGCAGCAGTGGAACCGGAACTTCCGTCCACAGCAGATGCGCCTCGATGGTCGCGTGCCCGACATCTTCATGGTGTCCAGTATGCACCTCCACTCGACGAGGTGCGACGAAATGATCCAAGACGCAAACAAGATCGACGCCGACATCCGTCCCTTGATCATTGCAGGAGGTCCCCGAATCATCTACTCCCCTTGGGAGGTCTTCAGCGCCGACCCCGATCACCCGTGGGGAGCTGATGTGGCGGTTACGGGCGAAGAATATGTCCTGTTGAGTCTATTGGAAGTCCTCCTGTCGTTACGCGGAAGCAACGAGTCCATGCGATCGACTTTCCTGCGGGCTCGCGACAGCGGTGCGCTGGACGAGATTCCAGGCTTGGTCTACAGCCGTTCTGCGGCGCACAATGGAGCACCCGAGGAATTGGTAGACACGGGCGTCCAGCGTTTGCTGGGAGATCTCGATGAATTGCCGCACGCCACACTCGGCTACCGCCTTCTGGAACCGCCGAGCACCAAACCGACCCTGGAACAACACGCTTTGGCAGAGAACCGTGTCCGCGATCACTGCCTCATCTCGTCCATTGTGATGACCGTGGGCTGCAAGTTCCGTTGTCAGTACTGTCCGATCCCAGCTTACAACCAGCGTCAGTATCGCGTTAAGAGTGGTGAGCGAATCGCCGACGAGATGGGGCAGATCGCTGAGTCCTACGGCATCATCAACTTCTTCGGAACGGACGACAATTTCTTTAACAACACGGAGCGGACGCTGGAGATCGCGGAAACGCTCGCGCGTAAAGCGAGCACCGGCCGGCGACCATACTGCAAGATCCGGTACGGCACCGAAGCAACGGTGCATGATACCATCCGGCTGAAAGAGCACCTGCCGGTCATTCGCCAATCGGGGCTGCGAGCGCTTTGGATGGGCGTGGAAGACATGACGGCATCCCTGGTCAAGAAGGGGCAAAGCGAAGACAAGACGCTGGAGTCATTCCGCCTGTTGCGGGACAATGGGATTCTTCCCGTTCCCATGATGATGCATCACGACTCGCAACCGCTCGTATCCAGGAAAAGCAACTATGGACTGCTCAACCAACTGAGGACGCTGCGCAAGGCTGGCGCACTCTTCACCCAGGTTTTGATGTTGACACCGTCGCCCGGCTCGAAGTGGTTTGCCGAAACCTACACATCGGGATGCGCTTTTGATGCTGTGGACGGAAAACAACTTGAGCCGCATATGGTGGACGGCAACTACGTTGTGGCCTCGGAGCATCCACGGCCCTGGCTCAAACAGCTCAACATGTTGGCCGGATACACCTACTTCTTTAATCCCCTGCGCGTTCTGATCGCGTTGTTCTTCCCCAAGTCGAAGATCCCGTTCGCGGACGCCGAGTCGCGTCCGGCGGCTGAGGTCCAACAGTACTCGCCTTGGAGAAAGACTCGACGTTGGTGTTTCCGCAAGTTTCGCGCTCACATGATAGACGCCGGCATGCAAGTACTGGGTATCATGGGGCTGATCCAGACATATCGCCGCACGTTGGGATGGTCATGGCGTCTGTTCCGCGGCAAAATCCAACGCGCCGAACAGGCGCCGATCAGCCGGATTCCCATGCGTGGCGCTGATGGCGGCCCCGCAAGTCACGCGCTGCCGGGCACCGTCATGAGCGGCACTTCGCATGTCCACGTGCCAGTGAAAGCACTCAAGGAATCTCCACGCTCCGACGCCGCGTGAGTCCTACAACCCTTAATTGGATACTGGACGCGGAGGAAGAAGTTGAGGACTGTTCTAACTGCCTTCTTGTTCTTGTCAGCGATCACACCTGCCTACTCGCGGGAAGGGGAATCGGAAGCCGTACCGACTGCTCAGAAAAACGGGCGTCAGGCGTTGTTGAACGCCCTGGCGACATGCAGAGTCTCGGAACCCTGGGAGACGCTGAACGACACAACCGATTTTCTTCAGAGGAATCGTGGTGCCGCGGCTTACCTGACAGAACAACTGAAATCACAGTCATTCGAGCAGGAGAATAAGAGCCGCATCACGAGTGATTTTCTTGAGCTCTTGGAGAATGAGAACCGCTTACTGGACACTGCCAAACGGATCGATCGGGAACGCGGCGAGTATTATCGCGAGTCACTTCGGTTTGATGCACTGCGGCTCTTTGTCGAGCTGATCAGCGGGGGCAGGGAGTCATTTCGCTTTTCCGCCGCCCAATTCAATGAAGCGTATTTCTCCTTGGCGGAAGGCCGAAGCCAACTGTTTCAGGTTGTATTGCCGCCGGACTATTCGCCGAACGAAGACTATCCGTTGTTCGTCCAGGTGTTCGGTTCCGCGTCCTCGCTTCCGACGCGGGAAGATCCGTTCATCCGCGTTCGGCCCAACGGTCGAGGCGTGTGGGGTTACCGTTCCATGAGTCGCTACGACGTCATGCAGGTGATCTCCCTCATGAAGACTGCGTACAACATCGATGAGAATCGCGTCTACATGACCGGCACGTCGTCCGGCGCGACCGGCATAATGCACGTTGCCGCCTACCGGCAGGATGTCTTCGCCGGTCTGGTTCCCCTGGTCGCCTTCGGCAATGACCTTCCGCTTGAGAACTTCCGGAACTTGCCGTTACGTTGCGAGCATGGAGTGAACGACTGGACCTCGGCCATCGGTAATGTCCGCGTTCAGTTTCAGAAACTCAAGGCGCTGAGATACGACGCAGTTCTCAACGAGCATCCCACGGCGGGACACGGTATTCGAACGCCACCGCCGAAGACCATGCAGTGGCTTTTCGAACTCGAGCGGAATCCGGCCCCAAAAGACGTTCTCCACACATGCGAACATCCGCGTGATGGCCGGGCGTACTGGCTGAGAATCGAGACCTTCCTGGATCCCCACAAGATCGCCCGGATCGAAGCGTCAGCCGATGCCGAGAGCCTAACGGTCTCAACCGACAACATCCGGCAGTTCTCGTTGGACTTGACGACCGCCCCGCTGCGCCAGGGACAGAAGCTCACCGTTGACGGATCGCCGGTGAGCTACAAACTCGACTCCGAGAAGAAACAACTGACGATCTTCGAGAACGCAAGCTGGCAGACTAGCTCGGCTCGTTCCCATACGGGGGCTCGTCGACGAGCGTACGGCGCGGGAGCCGCAGCGAACCTCTTTCAAGGAGAGCCACTGCTGTTCGTCCATGGAACCGGGGCGGACAACGAAGAGAATCAGTTTCTGCGTCAGGCTGCAAGTATACTGGCTCGTAGCGGCGGCCCACAATTCAAACCAGCCAACGTCCGCTTTCCCGTCAAGGCAGATTCCGAACTGAACGATCTCCCGTTGGATAAATACAACCTGCTGTTGGTAGGTTCGCCAGAGACCAATTCCTACCTGAAAAAGATCGCCTCGCGGCTGCCATACTCGGTGCAAGACGGTGTCTTGAAAGCAGGCGATCGCGCACCGCTGTCGTTAAGGGGAGCAGTGCTTAGCTTTCACTATTTCAACCCGGAACATTCCAGCCGCCTCATTTACGTTGTGTCGCCCTACCTGAATGAAGCCGAGCGGAAACTCTTTTTGAAGAACCCCAGATACTTCCTGGCTGGTTCGCCAGGCTTCAAGATGATCGATCAACCCGACTTGCTCGTACGCGGCGCAGACCTGCGCATCCGCAGGGAAATGCAACTCGATGCCGATTGGAAGTTCATCAGAGTCGAAGGCGAGAGCAATCGCATCCCCAAGCAGTTCTCCGACAGAACCCATCTGGCCGTCGCGCACATGAAAGCTGCCCGGAAGACCGCTAACGTTGACTTGGCTCTCTGGTGGGGACCCGAAGATAAAGGACTATTTGGCGGCTATGATTTCAATTGGCTGCCAACATTCGACCCGGCCTCCTACACCATGGCCGACTACGCGGTTCGCAGACGTGAAACGGAGTCTATGACCGCCGTACTCTCGGGCGAAGAGCTGCGCGACATCTTCGATCGCTGGATCGCCACCAAGGAAATCATTACTTGGCCGGAATTGAAGAAAGAGAACATAGAAGCCGACGGAATATACAGCATCGTCATTCCCATGGACTTGGTTCCGAAACTGGGCAACCGCAAGAAGATACTAACGAACGTCGCGCCCGGACCAGCGATCATGCCGGAACATGTGGCGAACGAGATGTTTTCACCCACATAGAACCCCGTATGTCATCGCCAAGTAATCCCCCGGCTTCGCGGGCGGTCTTGCCCCGGGCGCGTCGGTGGCGAGTGTGTCACGCGATCAGGTCTTGGATTACGTGACCGTGGACGTCGGTCAGGCGGAAGTCGCGGCCCTGGTAGCGGTAGGTCAGCCGCTTGTGGTCGATACCCAGCAGATGCAGGATCGTGGCATTCAGGTCGTGAATGTGCATCGTGCCGGGGGTCCAGCGGTCTTTGTTGGGCTGCGGCTTGAGTGGGTTGCCGTCTGCATCGGCGATGTTGTAGCCGTAATCGTCGGTCCGGCCGTAGGTGATACCGGCCTTCACACCGCCGCCGGCCATCCAAACAGTGAAGCAGCGGGGATGGTGGTCGCGGCCGTAGTTGTCGTTCGTCAACTTGCCCTGGCAGTAGGCGGTGCGCCCGAACTCACCGCCCCAGATCACCAGCGTGTCGTCGAGCATGCCGCGCTGCCTGAGGTCTTTGATCAGCGCCGCGCATCCCCGGTCGACGTCTTTGCACTGCGACTCATGCTCGCGGGGCAGGTTGCCGTGAGCGTCCCAGCCGCGGTGGAAGATCTGGATGTTGCGCACGCCGCGCTCCGCCAACCGTCGGGCGTTTAGACAGCATGCCGAAAACGTGCCTGGCTGCCGGGCTTCCTCGCCGTACAGCTCGAACGTTGCGTCGCTTTCACCGGAAAGATCCATCAACTCCGGCACGGAAGCCTGCATGCGATAGGCCATCTCGTGTTGCTTGATCCGCGCCAGAACTTCGGGGTCGGCGAACTCTTCATGTTGCTGATGGTTGATCGCGGCCAGTGCATCGAGTTGTGCTCGGCGATCATCGCGCGACACGCCCTGGGGATTACTCAGGTACAGCACCGGATCGCCCTGGCTTCGCAACAATACGCCCTGGTGTTCCGACGGCAGAAAGCCACTGCCCCACAACCGGTTGAAGAGACTCTGCTCGGCGAAACTGGTCTTGGCGTGCATCACCACGTAGTGCGGCAGGTCTTCATTCATGGTGCCCAGCCCATAGCTGAGCCACGCGCCGAAGCTCGGGCGGCCGGGAACCTGGCTGCCGGTTTGAATGTACGTGATCGCCGGATCGTGGTTGATCGCCTCGGCGAACGTACTGTGAACGACGCACAACTCTTTGACGACGGTGGCCGTGTGCGGCAGCAGTTCGCTGACCCACACGCCCGAGGCGTTATTGTCGTGCTTGGTGAACTTGTACTTGCTGGGGCACACCGGCAAGGTTTTCTGGCCCGAAGTCATGCCGGTGATGCGTTGCCCGTCGCGGATATGATCGGGCAGCGGCTGGTTGAACATCTCCTGCATCTTGGGTTTGTAGTCCCACAAGTCATGGTGGCTGGGTCCGCCGCTCATGAACAGGTAGATCACTCGTTTTGCCTTTGCCGGGTGGTGCAGGCCCTCGCTCTCACCGTTTGTCCCGTCGGCGAGCAGACCGCTGCCGAGCAGATCGACAATCGCCGCCGTGCCCAGGCCGAGTGCTGCGCGGCTGCAGAGTTGACGACGGGTGAGCATCAGATCGTATTCACGGCGGGGATCTGTCGCGCTCATGGGTATGTCTCTTATTCACGTTTTGGGCTAATACAACAGTATCGATACGTCACTCGCTAGAACGGTAACTGCCACCTGCGTCCATGCGGCATGATCTGTCGCGTCGAGCTTCTCGTCGCGCGGGGCATCGCCGATCGACAACAGTGCCAATGCGTCTTCCTTGGCGCCCGCATACCGCCCACGCATGGCCTCCAACAGTTTCGTGCACGCCGCCCGCTCGCTGTCGGTCGGCTCGCGACAGGCAAGCAGCGTGAACAGCAAGTTCAAACGCTGCTTGTCGTCCGTGCCCTCATGCAACAGCCGCTGGGCTAGCGTCCGCGACATCTCCATCCGCTGCGTTTCGTTTAGCAGGCCGAGCGACTGCAACGGCGTGGTGGTTCGCGACCGGCTCACGCAACTGACTTCCCGACTGGGCGCGTCGAACACGGTCAACATCGGATGAGGACAAGTCCGCTTCCAGTAGACGTACAAGCTGCGGCGGTAGAGTTTCTGTCCCTGGTCCCGCACGTACTTTTTGGTGTTGCTGGCCGGATGCATCAGGGCCGACCATAGTCCTTCGGGCTGATACGGTTTGACACCTTCGCCGCCCATGGTCGGATCCAGCAGGCGACTGGCCCACAGGCCCATGTCGCGGATGACTTCGGCGTCCAGCCGATACCGCGGTCCGCGGGCGAAAAGTCGGTTTTCCGGGTCGTTCGCCGCATTGCGCCAAGCGGAGTGCTGGCGGAAGGTTCGCGTATGGACCAGTAGGCGGAGCATTTGCTTCAGGTCCCAGTTGCTGCCCTGCAGCTCCACGGCCAGCCAGTCCAACAGCTTCGGATGCGTCGGCTGCTGGCCTTGCAGGCCAAAATCCTCCGGCGTCCGCACCAGGCCTTCGCCGAATGTGCGCTGCCATATGCCGTTGACCAGCACACGCGAGACAAGCGGATGCTCGCGCGAAGTCAGCCAGAGGGCCAAGCCGAGGCGATTTCGCGGAGCGCCTTCGGGAAACTCACCCATCACGGCGGGAGTGCCTGGCTCGAGCGGATCACCGGTCGGCAAATCGTACTCGCCGCGTTCGAGCAATCGTGTTGTGCGCGGCTGCGGCAATTCCCGCGCGACGAGCGTTGTCGTGAAGGTCTTTTCAATATTGGCAATCCGTTCGACGAGTTCGATCGCTTGCTCGTGGACGTCCGACGCCCGAAATAGACCCTGGGGATCGGCGACCATCGCCAGGCGCTCTTTGCCGCCTGCCTTCTCCCAGTTTTTCGCAGTCGCCGAATCAACCTCGTTCGGCCTCTGCAAGCTGAGTGCGGTTCTGGCCAGCAGCTTGCGTTGCGTCGACTGCAGCGTGCTCCATTCATCCCATGCCGTAACGGTGGACGGCGCCTGGATCACCGGGCCATAGTCGTACTTATTGCCATCCAGTGGGTTTTCGGCGGTGCTGTTGAAAAAGGCCAGCAGACGATAGTATTCGTGCTGCGGCACGGGATCATATTTGTGACTATGACATCGCGCGCAGGTCAACGACATCCCCAACAGCACGGTGCCCAGCGTTTCTACGCGGTCGAAGTTGTTCTTGGCCTGAAACTCCGCAGGAATCACGCCTCCCTCGGCGGTGGTCGGGTTCATGCGGACGAATCCCGTGGCCACGAGTTGCTCCAAAGTTGGGTCTGGCAACAAGTCACCCGCGAGTTGCCACGAGATGAAATCATCGAGCGGCATGTTCTTGTTCAACGCGTTGACGATCCAGTTGCGGTAAGGATAGATGGCGCGGCGGTTGTCCAAGTGCAGGCCGTGTGTGTCGCCGTAGCGAACCGCGTCGAGCCAATAACGCGCCTGATGTTCGCCGAATCGCGGACTTGCCAGCAACTTGTTGACGAACCGCTCGTAGGCGTCCGAGCCACCGTCTGCGAGGAACTCCGCCAGTTGCTCGGGCTCGGGAGGCAGGCCGGTCAGCACCAATGCCGCGCGACGGGCCAGCGTAGCACGGTCGGCCTCCAGGGCGAAGTCGAGTTGTCTCTCTTGCAGGCGAGCCCGGATGAACGCGTCGACGCGATCGCTCTTGGTTGCCGTGTCGCGGTCGGCAGGCGGCTCTTTGTTTGGCGGGACAAACGACCAATGCGTCGCGTACTGGCCGCCTTGGCGAATCCACCGTCCCAGCAACTCACGCTCTACCGGCGCGAGTTGCTTCTCGGCATCCTCCGGCGGCATCGGATCATCCTCGGAGAAAATCCGTGTGAGAATCTCGCTGTCCTCCGGCGCATCGGGATCGATTGCCCGATAGCCGCCAAGATCTCGGCTGGCCGCAGCGAATGAATCGAGTCGCAGGACTTCCCTGTCCCGGCCGTCCGGACCGTGACAAACGAAGCATTTCTCAGAAAGCAGCGGCAGGACCTCGCGGGCAAAGTCGACTTCATTCCCCAGCGACGAATTCAATGCCAGTCCCATCGATACCAGCGCGAACAGTGCAATGTGTCGAAGCGGTTTAAAGGCCGTAGGTGCACTCGCCAGAGTGCGGTCGGTTGCCAGGAGAACCCGCGTTCTGGCGAACGCGGCTACGACCGATTTGGGGTCTGAAATGCACTCTCGTTTCATTTGTCGTGCTCGTATGCCAGCCGTGTGTACGGCCAACTGTGCTTCGTGCAATTGCTTTAGCGAATCGGGCATCAAACGCTTGCTTTCCGCTTCAATGTCATCCGGCTCGCCCGGAACGATGGCGTAGTCCTTGGCGGCCTATTCCACGTCCAACCGCAGGTCCGCCTGGCGGTTACTCGCATCCGGCCCGTGACAGACAAAACACTTGTCCGACAGAATAGGCCGCACGTCGCGATTGAACGAAACCTCTTCTTCGACGCGAGATCCAAGAACGACCGAGAAAACGATCAGCAGGCTCGCCAGATGTGTGGCCCGATCTGCCCTTCTCATCATATTTGTTCCCAGACAACCAGTGCCCCAGTAACTCGCGAAACGCCAAGACTGGTTTCACAACCGTGCTTTAGCGTCCGGCGCAACCTTGGCGCACCGGTGACGGAGATACGGGACATGCTGCAAACAGTCCCTGCACGGAGCAACCAAAGGCGTTTGCCGCAGAGCGGCTTGCCCACGACCGATCGCTGTTAGCCGGTACCACAAGATGCTGTGGCCGTCAGGACACGGGCAACAGGATATAGGGTACGCATGTCCACGTTCAATCAGAGTGGCTATCATGCCTCCATGTTCAAAGTCTGGCACCTTGATCGTCGGGAGGCACCTCCTATGGCAATGCAGTCGCCGTCACAGCAGACGTTGAATACTTACGGCAACGGCAAAGCCAAAGAAAGCCGACTCTGGCTACGGTTGGTCGACGTGAATGACGACAAGTCCGTTGATTGCGGACGCCAACAGCTCATCCAAGAAAGCACAGAGC
>JACKQG010006862.1_pt1 | contig 11756 bp, 10 predicted proteins | sample 8237621 | NCBI WGS metagenome assembly JACKQG01 (sample SAMN15677084, study PRJNA649215) | marine metagenome | biome: marine; feature: Black Sea; material: saline water; isolation source: suspended particulate matter (SPM) from the Black Sea western gyre | collected 2013-06-09/2013-06-10 | depth... | reverse complement strand
TACAAACAAAAGCTCCTTGACTTTTCCATATCATATACCTATTCAGAAAGTATGAAAAAAAGAACCGTTGAATTTCTGTTTGAAGTAGGAATGCTAAAAAAGACACCACGCACGGGTTACCAGTTCCTTGGGTCTGGCGGGGAATCAGTGGCCGACCATTCCTTCCGTACAGCAGTTATAGGATATGTACTTGCCTCTCAGGAAAATGATGCCGACCGTAATAAGGTGGTTTTAATGTGCCTTTTCCACGATCTTTCCGAGGCCAGGAGTGGCGACCATAACTACATGAATAAAAAATATGTAGAAGTTAATGAGGAAAGGGCTATTCGTGATCAAGTCCGAGAACTTCTCTTTGGTGATGAGATTATTGCCCTGATTCACGAATTTAATTCTGGTGACACGCTGGATGCTCGACTGTCCAAGGATGCTGATCAACTTGATCTGATTTTGGAATTGAAGGAACAACTGGACTTGGGAAATCCGAATGCACAAGATTGGCTATCATTTGCTTTCAGAAGACTCCATACAGATGGAGCCAAAAAAATGGCAGAGGAGATCCTAACGACTCACAGCACCGATTGGTGGTTTGATAAAAAAACCGATTGGTGGGTTAATGGTCCAGAAAATCAAAATAAAAGGAAATAACAACAAAAACAGAAAGAACTTTCACCCCCACCTTTATCCTCCCCCATCAAGGGGGAGGAAATGTTTTCGATGAAAGCCAGAAGCCCCGCGTTAAAAGGCGGGGAGCTTCACTTTTTAAAAAGGTGTTTGAGACAATATAAGGAAGTCCATGAAATTGTTGACACGGAAAAGGACATAGTGCCCCAGGTCCAAAGGATTGTTATCAGAAAAGAGAACCTGGGTCATAGCTTATTGTCTAAGACAACGGGCAATAAATAGCAATAACTACACAAACTTTTTCATGACCTTTTCAAATCCGGGCATTGCCTTTTCAATCACTTTGTCTGAAACACAATAGGCGATTCTGAAATGACCCGGACCTCCAAAACCTGTCCCCGGCACAGGCAGGATGTTCTCCTCCTGAAGTGCAGCCACAAAGACTATATCATCCTCAATAGGTGTCCTCGGAAAGAGATAAAAGGCGCCTTCAGGCTTGATAAAATCATATCCAATGGAAGCAAGGCCATCACAGAGCATATCCCTTTTTTTTTGGTAAATGGAAATATCTACACTGTCTCTAAGCAGAAAGGGGATCGCCCGCTGCATGAGAGCGGGGGCATTGACATAGCCTAAGACACGATTGCAAAGAACAAGGCCCGCGATGACCATATCTTTATCAGACATATCGGGATTGGCTGCCACATATCCAATTCTTTCGCCTGGCAATGAGAGATCCTTTGAAAAAGATGTCACGACAAAGCTTTCATTATACACATTGAAAGTACTCGGAACCGTGATGCCATCATAGATGATCTTTCGGTAAGGCTCATCAGAGATGAGATATATGGGTTGTCCGAATTTTCCGCTGTAATGGGAAAGAAGATCGGCCAGTGCCTTCAGCTCCTCCTTACGGTAAACCTTGCCTGTAGGATTATTCGGAGAGTTTATCAATATCGCTCTTGTCTTTTCAGTGACCGCTGCAGAAATAGCATCGCAATCCAGTGAAAAATCCGGCTTTGTGGGTACAAGCTTGGGTACACCCTGGTGATTATCCAGGTAGAAGTTATATTCCACAAAATAGGGCTTCGGAATAATTACCTCTTCCCCAGGGTTTAGAACAGTCTTAAGGACCACATTCAGGGCGCCACCTGCCCCTACGGTCATCACAATCTCCTCGGCCGAAAATCGAGGCCGGTTAAACTTGTTAAGATAGTCGGCGACAGCCTGCCTGGTTTTCACAAAACCGGCATTGGGCATATAGCCGTGCTGGCCCGGCGCAGGGTCATTGACCAGTTCAACAAGGATCTGGTTAAACTTGGAAGGTGGCTCCAGGTCTGGGTTCCCCAGGCTGAAGTCAAAGACATTCTCTTCCCCATACTTTGCCTTTCTCACTTTCCCCTCTTCAAACATCTTTCTGATCCATGAAGACCTTTCGATGGACGCTTGAATTTTTTTGGATACTGCCATGACCTATCCTCCTTAAAATTCATGAAATTACAAACTTAACTTTTTGCTTATACTTGTCAACAAAAAACGAAATGGATGTTTCCAATAACCTTGACATCAAAATATCTTTTTTGTATTTTATTTATTAGTCATAGGATTATATTCAAGATAACGCTAAAGTTGAGTGAAATTGAGCAGCGAAGCCATAATTGAGATTGAAGACCTTTCCCTGGCCTTCGGTGGGGTGCAGGCACTGAATGGTGTGAGCACCAGGCTGATGAAGGGAGAGCTTTTCGCCATTATCGGTCCCAATGGGGCGGGTAAGACCTGCCTTTTGAACTGCATCAGCCGATTTTATACACCTCAAAGAGGTCGAATCCTTTATAAAGGAGAAGACATTACCCGGGTGCCTACTCACAGCATTGCAAAACGCGGCATTGCACGGACCTTTCAAAATATTGAGCTTTTCAAAGGAATGACGGTTCTGGACAACATTAAGTTGGGCCGACACACCTTTCTTAAATCAAGCATCTTTTCTGATATTATTTATTACGGGCGAACCATCCGTGAGGAATTGGAACTTCGTAAGGAAATCGAGGAAAAAATCATTGATCTTTTAGAGATCGAGACCATTCGCAAGCAGGTAGTCGGCACTCTTCCCTACGGACTCCAAAAGCGGGTGGAACTTGCAAGGGCCTTAGCCATGCGGCCTGAGGTGCTCCTTTTGGACGAACCAATGGCTGGCATGAACCTTGAAGAAACTGAAGACATGGCCCGCTTCATACTCAATGTGAACAGTATGTGGGGAGTGAGCATTACGCTTGTGGAACATGATATGGGGGTGGTCATGGATATCTCCGACCGTGTGTGCGTCCTGGAGTTTGGACGAAAGATTGCTGAGGCGCCCCCTCAAGAAATTCAAGAAGATCCCCAAGTAATCAGGGCATACTTAGGCGAAGACGAAAAAGCACGTTCGCGTCTCTAATATGGAAAAAATGACAACGAATAGATCAGTTTCTCAGGACCCCCCCAAATCTCTTCCAGGGCTCCTTATTAGAAATGCCGGGCAGTTCGGTGACGACAGGATTGCGCTTCGTGAAAAAGAATATGGTATATGGCAACGAGTGACCTGGCAACGGTATCTTGAACACGTACGTGATTTCTCTTTAGGACTTATTTCTCTTGGATTCAAACCTCGAGAAACCCTGGGGATCATAGGCGCCAATCGCCCGGAATGGATTTATGCAGAGCTGGCCGCACAGTCAGCCAAAGGAATTCCTTTTGGTATCTTTCAGGACTCAGTCTTAAGTGAGGTCTCTTATATTATTGACCATTCAGAAGCCACTATGATTGTGGCTGAAGACCAGGAACAGGTAGATAAGTTATTAGACCTTAAGGAGAAACTCCCTCATATTAGAAAAATCATCTATACCGATCCCAAGGGATTATGGGACTATAAAGATGAAACCTTGATTGAATTTTGCGATGTAGAGCAATTAGGGCAGGAACTTCACCGGAAAAAGCCAGAGTTTTTCGAAAACAATATAAGTGCCATTAAGGAAAACGATATCGCCATGATCTGCTATACCTCTGGTACTACGGGAAATCCCAAGGGATCTCTACTCACATACAGAAATATATTAAGCATGGTGGCCTCGTTAAATGATATAGACCCCAAACATCCGGATGACCAGTTCCTTTCATTTATTCCCCTCCCATGGATTGTAGAGCAGACCATGAGCGTCTTTTCTGCCCTCTACTCGGGTTATACTGTAAACTTCCCGGAGGGGCCTGAAACCTCCATGGCTGACCTTTACGAGATAGCCCCCAGTTTAATAGTAGCCGGTCCCCCCATGTGGGAAGGGCTTTCCCGTCAGGTTATGGTAAAGCATTTAGATGCATCTTTTCTTAAAAAATTAATTTACAATCTGTGCCTGCCCATTGGATACCGATGGGCCGACTTCAAGTTTGAAAAAAAGAAGCCTCCACTTGGTTGGAAAATCATTTACTGGCTTGCATACGCTGCCATGTTCAGGGCCTTGAGGGATCGCTTGGGGTTCTCAAAAGTCCGTTCGGCAATGACTGGCGGTGCGGCCCTTGGCCCTGACGTGTTTCGTTTCTTTCATGCGCTCGGCGTAAATCTGAAGCAGATCTATGGGCAAACTGAAGTAGCAGGATACTCAACCATCCACCACGATGGTGACATTAATTTTGATTCTGTGGGCATCCCTGTCCCTAAAGCAAAGATCTCGATATTTGAGCCTGACAAAGAAGGTGTGGGAGAGGTAATCTCGTCTGGCCCTGGTTTGTTTCAAGGGTACCTCAAAAACGAGAAGGCCACTCAAGAGACCATTATTGACGGGTGGCTGCACTCAGGGGATGCCGGTTATTTTACCCCTGATGGTCATCTGGTAATCATCGATCGAGTCAAAGATCTGATGCACCTCAAAGGCGGGGCCCGGTTTTCACCCATGTTCATTGAAAACAAACTCAAGTTTTGCCCGTATATTGTGGAGGCAGTCGTCCTTGGTCACGACCATGAATATGTGACAACAATGATCTGTATTGATTTCAAACATGTGGGAAAATGGGCCGAAGACCATCGAATAAGCTATACTACATATTCGGATTTGGCCGCAAAGCCGGAGATTTACGACCTGATCGAAAAAGAGGTAGTGCGCGTAAACACCACCCTTCCCGAAAAGGCCAGGATCGGGAAGTTTCTCTTACTTTACAAAGAGTTGGACCCGGATGATGAGGAACTGACGCGTACAAAAAAGATACGACGCGGATTTATCAACGAAAAATATGTCAATGAAATAAGAGGCCTATACAGTGATGCAAGAGAGCTTCCTATTGAGACGGTCATTCGATACCAGGACGGAAAGACGGCCACACTACGTACCAATCTGATTATTCGCACCATGAAACCTACGGATGCATATAAGGACATCCTAAAACCAAAAGGTTTCTGGAAAAGACTGGTCAAAGTTGATGGTTGATAGTTCCTTATATTTCATCCAGCATCCAGAACTTAGTTTCAAGTATCACGTGATATTTTGCACCAAAGTATGTAGTAAAGATATATTTATTAAGTTTTTAATTCCTGCTTGTCTGGGTTAGGCTTTTAGCTATGAACTGTCTTAGGAGAACTTAGTGCATAACGAATTTCTTTTCTTCATGCAATTCTTAGTGTCAGGACTTGCTATGGGGTCCATTTATGCCCTTGTGGCCTTAGGTTTTGTCCTGATATATAAATCCACATCCATCCTGAACCTGGCCCAGGGCGAGTTTCTCATGGTAGGGGCCTATATCTGTCTTTCCATGACCTTAGACTTCGGTCTTAATTTTATTGCCTCCTTTGTGCTCACCTTAGTCTTTTCAGTTATCTTAGGTTTGACGGTTGAACGCCTGGTTCTAAGACCTCTTATCGGAGAACCTATCATTTCGGTGATTATGGTCACTTTGGGGCTTACCTACATATTGAGGGGGGCTGTCATAATGTTGTGGGGCAATGACATCCGACAGTTTAACATATTTCCAGAAGAACCTATTGATTTATGGGGCGTTAAGATTACTTATCTGTATCTGTGGAGCATGGGTATCTCATTGATACTGCTAACATTTTTTGCCATTTTTTTTAAATATGCCCGCACGGGTATTTTTATGAGGGCGGTGGCGGATCATCAAACCGCATCGCAGAGTATGGGGATTTCGGTGAAACGGGTCTTTGCTATCAGCTGGTGCATTGCGGCAGTGGTGTCTTCAATTGGTGGCATTCTTGTAGGCAATATCGGCGGAGTGGGTGTAGATCTCAGTTACATAGGGCTCAAGGTTTTGCCTGCTGTGATCTTCGGCGGCTTAGACAGTATCCTGGGTGCTATTGTTGGAGGCCTGGTAGTGGGTATTCTGGAATTTCTTTCCGCCGGTTATTTAGACCCCTATATCCCTGCTCTAAATGAAGTTTTCCCCTTTATTGTTCTTGTTTTGGTGTTGATGATCAAGCCTTATGGTCTGTTTGGAACTGAAGAGATTGAGAGGGTGTAGGTGATTGCGGATTTTGGAATGCAGATTGCGGATTGCAGACTTGTCCGCCGTTATTGTGGCGGATTGCAGAATCCATGAGCTATTTCCCTTTCACTTTAGTCACTTTAGCATACTTTAGTCACTTCTTTTATATGTATAGTACAAATTGTATTTCACCAAAATAATATGGCGTTAAAAAGACGTAAAAAGTTCGAGACATAGACTATGCCGGCCGGATTATTCCACGAACAGTATCTCAGTGATGAACACATCTTCCAGACCTGGTTTGTCAAATCCTGGTTGATCGCCTTTTTATTGGCCTGCGCCCTGTTTCCTTTTTTTGCATCCAAATACATGATATCCATCATGATCGAAGCGGGTGTTGCCATTATTGCCTGCCATGGTTTGAACCTGCTCACCGGTTTTACAGGGCAAATATCCTTAGGTCATGCCGCCTTTTTGGGTGTGGGTGCGTATACATGCTCCATCCTCATCGGCCAGGCAGGCGTACCTTTTATCATAGCCCTTCCAATGGCAGGCGTCGTAGCGGCATCAGTAGGAATGGTCTTCGGAATCCCTTCTCTCAGGTTAAAAGGGCTCTATCTCGCCATGGCAACCATTGCGGCCCAGTTTATTATTGAGTTCACCATCCGTCGCTGGGATAAACTGACCGGTGGTGTGGAGGGGTTGTATGTTGACCCTGGAACTCTTGGGCCATTTCACTTTAATAACCATTTCCATCTATATTACTTAACCTTTATCCTTGCCATTATTGCCACCATGGTTGCCAAGAATATAGTTCGGTCCAGATCAGGTCGGGCATTTGTGGCCATCCGTGATCGATACCTGGCCGCTGAGGTAATTGGTGTACATGTCTTCAAATATCGTCTCATGTCCTTTGCCATCGCCTCCTTTTTTGCAGGTATTGCCGGGGCCTTATTGGCCCAATACCTCGAAGTCATCACTCACGAATCATTTACTATTCATCAATCAATTGACTTTCTTGCAATGTGCATTATCGGAGGGTTAGGACACATCCTTGGCGGCATTTACGGGGTTGGTTTCTGGTTCATTCTTGAAAGAATCCTTGAGGTAGTTACAACCCATCTGAACTCGACATATCCCGATCATATCACCTGGTTTGTCTCTATCAGGGAGATAGTTTTTGGTTTTGTTATTGTCTTTTTCTTAATATTCGAGCCTGATGGTTTAGCTGCACGATGGCGTACTATCCGGGCATACTGGAAGCTCTGGCCGTTTTCATATTGATGCGTCGAGTTGTTATCAATTCATAAGAATTGTATAACGATTGGCTATGTATGTAACCTTGGAAAATTTTTTAACCTAACATTAAGAAAGGAGGAAAAGACTATGAAAAAGCGGACAATTGTATTTGCCATTGTGGCTGTTGCGTTTATCCTGACCATTGGGCTATCAACAAGCAATGTCGTTGCTGCCGATGAGATAAAATGGGGGGTCCTTATAGACCTTTCCGGCCCTACGTCCGACTGGGGGAAAAACCAGGTGAAAGGCCAATTAGACGCAATGCGCTGGGTAAATGAGCATGGCGGGATTAACGGCAAAGAACTAAAGTTGATCGTTGTTGACGACGGCTACAAGGTGCCCAAAGGTGTAGCCGGGTACAACCGGCTTGTGGATTCTGAGAAGGTGCTCGGACTGTATATCCAGTCCACAGGCACCACAATGACATTGGCGAAAAAGATCGTTACCGATGGGGTGGCCACAATTGCTGCCTCTTTCATCGCCGTATTTCAGGATCCTGCAAAGTTTCCATTCAGTTTCTATGTTTCTCCTTCCTACAATGCCATGGGACGTATTGCCCTCAAGTGGATCAAGGATAACTGGAAGGACAAAAGCCGCAACCCCAAGATTTGTTACCTATATCCTGATAACACATATGGTCGGTGTATCCTTGATTCTTGCAATGACTATGCAAAGAAGATCGGAGTTGATGTGGGTCCGGATCAGGTTATCAACTGGCCGACCAAGGATGCCACAGTCCAGTTGACAAACATGAAACGATATGACCCTGATTTTGCCTATATTACTTCCACTGCCATGAACGGGGCCGTTATTCTCAAAAACGCCAAGGCCCTTGGCCTCAGGACCAAGTTTATCTCTAACATCAGGAATTTTGAGGAAACACTGATCACCCTGAGCGGCGGTGCTGCCGAAGGAACCTATGGTGTGCACCCCATTGCCCCTTATGGAGCGCCTGTTCCGGGCATGAAAAAAGTAGTGGAGGCCCATGAGAAATGGCACCCGGGAGAAAAGGGTACGAACGTCTATGTCGAAGGCTGGGTGAATATCCTCAGTGTAGTAGAAGCCCTGAAAATGGCGGACAAGGCCGGTGATCTGACCTCTTCCGGTATTCGCAATTCCTTTGAGAAGTTTAAGGGGTTTGATACTGGCGGCCTTGCGCCTCCTCTCACCTTTACCTCGACAGATCACAGGGCCACCATGGCAGCCAAGATATATGAGATCAAGGATGGCAAAATGGTAGATGTCAGTGGCTGGATAAAACTACCAAGGGATATGGTATATTTTGGTAAATAAAAAGGTTGAATATTAAATATTGACGATTGACGATTGGGAGAATGATAGGAAGTCGCCAATCGTCAATAGAAAGGGAAAGTATGCTGAAATTGAATTTACCCAGTCATTTCAATGCGGCCCAGTATTTTATTGACCGTAACGTAGAGGAAGGCCGGGGAGAAAAAACCGCGGTTTTTTCCGAAGATCGGACATATACCTATCAACAGCTTCATGAAAACGTCAACAGGGCAGCCAATATGCTGGCAGAGCTGGGAGTGGAGATGGAAAACCGCGTTATGCTCCTGGTCCAGGACTCACCTGAAATGATATTTTGCTTCTACGGGGCAATTAAGTTAGGGGCAGTGCCGATTCCAACTAATATCTTGATGAAATCACCGGATTTTCTCCATGTGATCAATGACAGCCGCGCACGTGTGCTCATAGTGGATTCTATCTTTCTGCCTGAGATTGAAAAGATTCTTGACCAGGTTATCTTTCCAGTAAAGATTGTTGTCATTGGAGGGCAGGATCATGGTCATCTTTCTTTTGATCAACTCATGAACGAGGCTGGCACAGAGTTTGATGCTGCAAAGACCACTCCTGACGATGTGGCCTTCTGGCTGTATAGCGGCAGAAACCCTGAGAAGCTAATGGGGGCTGTTCATCACCACAGTCACATGGTCTATTGTTCTGAGGCCTATGCCAAGGGCGTATTGAACATGACCGAAGATGATCGTGCCATGGGGTCTTTTGTCTTCTTTGCCTTTGGGCTTGGAAATAGTGTATATTTCCCCTTTGCAGTTGGGGGTTCCACAATTCTCACGAATCACCGTCCTCTCCCTGATCTGGTTTATGAGGATTTTCTAAAGTTCCGTCCTACACTTTTTTTCACAGTGCCCACGCTCTTAGGCGTTCTTGCCGACTACAAGAAAACATGCCGTCAGGAAGGAAAAGAGTTGTCCCCGATTACCAGCCTAAGGGCATGCATCTCGTCTGCTGAGATCCTATCGCCGGAGGTTTATCACCGTTTCAGGGAAGAGTTCGGAGTAGAGGTCTTGGAGGGTACTGGCTCAACTGAAATTTGCCATATCTTCCTTTCAAATAACTTCGGGGATGTCACACCAGGAAGCACGGGCAAAGTTGTCTCCGGTTATGGCAGCCGTCTTTTGGATGATGATGGAGGACCAGTGGGAACTGGCAAGATTGGCAACCTCCTTGTAAGCGGAGGCTCTATAGCTTCTGCCTATTGGAACCAAAGAGATGAGACAAAACGAAATATGTTAGGCGACTGGTTTGTTACAGGAGACCGGTACATGGTTGATGAAGATGGCTTCTATTTCTTCCGCGGAAGGAGCGATGACATGCTCCGGGTAGGAGGCAAGTGGCTTGCACCCCAGGAGGTCGAGCATACGCTTAACCAACATCCAGCGGTTGCGGAAAGCGTAGTAGTTGGTTACCAGGATAAGGATGAGCTTATAAAGCCTTATGCCTTTGTAATATTAGGGCCCGGGCATTCCCCGTCAGAACAACTGGATGAAGAAATCAAATCATTTGTAAAAGATAAGATTGCGTCCTACAAGTATCCCCGTTGGATCGAGTTCACGGACAATATACCCAAGACCGAGGGAGGCAATATAATGCGTTATATACTGCAGGAGAAGATAAGGAAAAAGGACGGACTATGCTAAATGTGAACAATATTGAGGTAATATATGACGACGTCATCCTGGTTCTCAAGGGTCTGTCACTTGAAATCAGTGAGGGTCAGATTGTTGCACTTTTAGGTGCTAACGGGGCAGGAAAGACCACTACACTTAAGGCCATTTCGGGACTTTTAAAGGTGGAGGATGGAGAGGTAACGGACGGCACTATTGAGTTTTTGGATCAGCGTATTGACGGAATGGAAGCGGAAGACATCGTCCGGTTAGGCATTTTTCAGGTCATGGAGGGCCGTTGCGTCTTCGAAAATCTGACTGTTCATGAAAATCTGATTGCCGCTACTCGAACCCGCAACAATCGCAGGGAAATTAAGGAACGTTATGATACTGTGTTTCATTACTTCCCATATCTCAAAGAGCGACGAAATAATCTGGCCGGATACCTTTCCGGTGGAGAACAGCAGATGCTGGTTATTGGCCGGGCCCTCATGGCACGTACTCGCCTGATGATGCTGGACGAGCCATCGCTTGGTTTGAGCCCCATTTTAGTGGCCGAGATTTTTAATATCATAAAGCGGCTTAATGAGGAACAAAAGATTACAGTCCTGTTAGTGGAACAAAATGCCCATTTGGCACTTTCTATTGCCGAACATGGTTATGTCATGGAAAACGGTAAGATAGTCTTGGACGATTCGGTGGAAAAGCTCAAAGAAAACGAGGATGTTAAGATGTTCTATTTAGGGTTGACCGAAATGGGCACCAAGAGAAGCTACCGTGATGTCAAGTTTTATAAGCGTAGGAAGCGCTGGTTAACCTAATCGGACAGCATCATAAGGGGAATCAATATGTCCAAGATCGGAATACTTGCATGTGAAAGCGTCACCAATGAAATGAACTGCGTCATGATAGGCTGCCTGGGAAATCTGCGCGGCCGGCAGGGTTCTTTTAAAGACTATTCTGAGGAAGAAGCCCTTGATTTGGTAGGTATTATACATTGTGGCGGTTGCCCCACGGCAGTTGGAACAGAACGTATATGGCAAAAAGTCCAGGCCCTGGTAGATTACGGGATTGATGTGCTCCATCTCTCTTCCTGCCTCATTCAGCTATGCCCCTTCAAGGATCAATTCCTTTCAACTATCCACGAACAATATCCAGACCTCAAGGTTGTGGAAGGAACCCATCCTTTCCACGATGAGGATGCATTTAAGAGCGGTGTCAACGAGCTGCTTACTCAGCGGGTTGTAACACCCCAGCGTATGAATGATCTTGTGTTTAAGCGGATAAAGCTTCCATCTGAAGAAAAAGATGGGGGCTGAAACGAATTCTCTCTTTTTGGACATTAAATATTGATGAACTCGTAAAAAGTCGCAGAACACCATTTTTTGTCATTCCGTCCCGGATCGTGGTCCGGGATGACGGCCAAGCCGGAATCCAGTTTTTTCAATT
>JACKQG010006860.1_pt1 | contig 11758 bp, 9 predicted proteins | sample 8237621 | NCBI WGS metagenome assembly JACKQG01 (sample SAMN15677084, study PRJNA649215) | marine metagenome | biome: marine; feature: Black Sea; material: saline water; isolation source: suspended particulate matter (SPM) from the Black Sea western gyre | collected 2013-06-09/2013-06-10 | depth... | reverse complement strand
CACGTGCGACGGGCTGGCGCTGGCGTGGGCGATCTGCGAGTACATCGCGCTGCATATCAAGTGCAGAACGCTGTTTGCGACGCACTACCACGAACTGACCCAACTCGAAGAACTCCTGGACGGTACGACCAACCTCAACGTCACAGTACGCGAGTGGGCAGACGAGGTCGTCTTCCTCCACAAGATCGTAAAGGGCGGTACCGACCAGAGCTACGGAGTACACGTCGCCAGGCTCGCCGGCGTGCCCAAAGAGGCGATCGACCGCGCCAAAGCCCTCCTCCCCCAACTCCAGGCCAGCGTCGCAAGCGGTCTGAACATGCCCGAACTGGCCAAACGAGCCCAAGCGGCGGCCGCTCAAATGCAACTCTTCGCCGATCCCGCCACTCGCATAGCGGGCGACATCAAGGGCGCCGACCTCGACAATATGACGCCAATGGCGGCCCTGGACTTCCTCCGCAAACTCAAAAGCGAACTGTAATCCGCATCCCGGCGGGGTGTCACAATTGGTTCACAATTTTCGGGGGTGCGACATGTAACCCCTGGCGTCCCCTATGGATACGATGCCAACATAACCCCTTGTCGATGATTGCGTTATGGTGATTCCTGCGGCGGGCGGGCGGCGTGTCGGGGTATGTCACACCTGTGGGAACTGTGACATCGCCAGCGCTCAATTTTTCGCCGTGGCGGCCACGCCGGTAAGAGCGGCAAGCGTTGCGCGGCGGAGTGTTGACAATTTGTCATCGCTCACGCCCGCGAACGTGACGATCGGGGCGGCGGCGGCAGGGTCCATCCCCCCTTCCCAGCCTTCCAGCCCGCACGCAGCCGCCACAAACGCCCGTAACTGCAAGTCGTTGAAACCACGCTGCTTGCTGAGTATCTGCAACAGTTCGGCGTCCTGGAGCCCCTGGCGCCACGCCTTCATCCGTATCGACGCCAGAGGCCCATCCATGCCGAATTTCCGCCCGGGATACATAAGTGCAGTTTCATCAGCCTGTTGCAGATCGCCATCGGAGGCGATTGTCTGCCACGGTATCGTGCCCGTGGCGCCCCAGCAGAAGCTCCGCACCAGCCAGACCGCCCAGCCGATGTTGTCGGCGGCGAACGATGGCGGCATGCGGTAATTCCAGTACTCCTCGTCAAATACGCGCTTCCGCCGGGCGATCAGGCGGCGCTGCGAATAAAGTTGGTCCGCACAAACATTCAGATCGACCAGACCGTCCAGCCAGTCCCGCTGATGCGTCGGGCGCGATATGTCGAGGCGGAACTGCACCACCGCCGGCGAGCTGAGGAGTGCGGTTTTGGCGGTCATCCGGGCGAAATGACGCAGCGCCAGAAAGTCGTCGGGCGCCATCGGCTCGTCCAGCAGCCACAGGCTCACCCCCCGCCCGCCGTCGCGGCGGAAGTAGTATTTGTTGTTGAGGTACACCTGGTACTGCGTCTTCGTCCAGCCTTTGACGCCGAGATGCTTCTTGAACTGCTGCAGCACGCTTATCCACGCCGCGGCCACTTCGGGGCTCAGGGATTTGGCGATCGGGGGCAGGTCGGCCGTCCACGCAAGCATCTTCTGGTAGTCGCGCGGAGGGGGCCAGGGCTTGAAGTTCTTCGCCAGCGCCGAGGGCCAGTTCTCGTGAAACGGCAGGTAGATATGACGCAGCGGGACCCCCGCCCCCGGTCCCACATAACCGTTTTTGAACGAGAACGCCGACCCGTCCAGCAGCGGACCGAAGCGCTCGTCCCACTCGCTCCAGTCGCTTACCTTGCAGGCGGCGCCGCGCCCGGTAATCTTCGGCGCCCCGCGCCACCATATCGACCCATCCTGGGAATACGGAAGCACGTTCAGCGTCATGCGATGCGAGTGCGCCAGGCGGTAATACTTCCGCTCAGCGTCTAGATACGCCGCGGCGTCAGAACTGCGAACCCCCATCGCCCGCGCCGGTGATGAGTACGTGTTCATATCCCCGGCGATACTGAACGAATCGCCCAGCACCGCCGGCGCCACGTTGACTTTCAGCGGCAGCGCCGCGACCTCCTTGCCGCCGCGGGTGACCGTCAACTTGCTCTTATAAATCCCCGGCCGCGATTCGGCGTGTACCCAGATGTCAACGAAAACCGTCTGACACTTCTGGCCCGCAACGCCATTGGCCCGCCACGGGACCGAAAACTTCTCACCCTCGCCCAGGGGGACGAGAACCTCGCCGAAGTTTCTCACCCTCGCCCAGGGGGACGAGAACCTCGCCGAAGTTTTTCCCATTTCCATCTTTCGACACGGACCACACGCGGTAAACGCGGGCGGGGCTTAGCGGCGCCACCAGCATCTCCATCGGGCGGTTATACCACGGCGGTCGGATGTCGATGGAAATGTCGTCCGCGATGCCTTTCGGCGGACAGATCGCCACCTGCAGACCGACCCACGCGCCACGCGCCGTGACCGGAACGTCAATCGCCCCCGCCGCCGGAGCCGCCCCTATCGGAGAGCGAGCAGTCGCCGCAAGCGGAACCAACCGCCAACCGGCGTTCTCGACGCTCCGCAATTTCTCCGCAGCCGGCAGCTTAACCGCCTTCGGCGCAACCACCGCCGGCGATGCGGTAACCGCTTGCGGCTTGGCAGTATGTGCCGATCCGCCCGTTTTCATCGGCGAGATAACGCTGACGAAATACTTCCCGCCCGGTTTGAGCCCTTCAAAGATCACTTCCTTACCGTGAAATTCAATCCTTTCAGCGGCGACCAGAAACTGACCGCCCGCTTTTTCGGACAGGGTAATCTTGTTTCCGAACATTCCGCTCGGGAGGCCCGCAGTTACTGAGACCGCGCCGGTCTTGAATCCCGCGCCATCCGGGCAGGGTGCGGCCTTAGCCGGCGGGCGCGGCGGGATCGGCTTGGGCAGCGGCGGGAAGCATGTGACCGTCAAGTACGGTTTGGCGTTGCCCTGCTCGCGAGTAAACACATCATGATTCTCGCGCGTCTGCCCGGTCTCGCTGGACAGTATCAGCCCGTGCGACAGCCCGGCCGCGACGGCCTGGACGAGTTTCGGATCGACCCTGATTTTCATCCACCGATCCGCACCCGTCTCGACACTCGCGGGGCGCCACATCATGTCGGGCGAATTGAAAGTAGCATCCATCACCGTCCCGCCGCCGGGCGCCCACGGAGTTTTGGGGTACTTAACATGAGTAAAACAGGACGAACCGTTTTGTGCCTTACCGCCGGCGGTGCCCTCAACCCAGCCAACAGGCACGGTGCATACCGCCGCCCGCCGAATCCGCCCATTGGCGAGTTTCAGATGCAAAGTAGCGGACGTGATCCGATTCTCTCTGATCCCCCGCACATCGAAGTCGAACAGATAGTAATGCTGATCGCCCTTAACACGCACCCGCCCGCTGCCCCCGGTATTAAGCGCCACCTCCCTGGGATGAGCACATATCCCAACGTCGGCCGTAATCGCAAGCTCAGCAGTCCCACCAAAAGCCGCCCCACAAAGAACCAGCAGAATAAGAGCAGTTGTTCGCCACATATTAATTCTCCTGAAGGCCTGAAGCATGGTATGAAATACCACACAGAGGCACAGAGGCACAGGGAAAATCGAGATCGCGAATGTGATCTGTGCTGAAATACTACAAACCATAGTAAGCTGTTGTTGCATGCAGGGAACGTTATGTGTTATGGTTGGTGCGAGCATCTACTCTGGGAGACTATCCCGGGTGGGAATATCGGCGTAGCCGGCGCCACACAATTGTTGCTACAAGGGAGTTCTACAATGCCAAAACCACTATCGAAGCTATTGACGCACAAGATCAGCATGTTTGTCGGTGTTTGTGTGGTTGTCCTTCTTCACTTGTCTCTTATACCCGTCGCTACCGAGGCAGCCGACGCAGCTAAGATACAACTGGAAACAGATATTCGGAACACAGCAAGACGCTATGAAGGCGCACGCCAGTCGGCAGACATTCCGGGCGCAATTCGTGAGGGGGAACGTCTGGTGGATCTCTTAGAGAAGCACAATCCTACTAATCCAGCCATTTGTCGGACGCTGTTTGGACTTTCAGATCTCTATAATTTATGCCAGGAGTATGACAAGGAGCGGAGTTCCCTTGAAAGAGCGCGTAGTATTGTGGTCCGGGATCTTGGAAAGCGGAACATCGCATATGCAATCGTCCTCCAGAAGATGGGGACAATGCTCTATCATTCCGGTAAGGCCGCCGAAGGATACAAGTTGGTGCAAGAGGCATACACGCTGAAAAAAAGCCTCTATAGCGCCGATCACCCCAAAGTGGCCGATGCGTTGCTTGTGTTGGCGTCGCTCTACGAACATATGGGAGTCTACCCGAAAGCTGAGGCCGCCTTCTTCGAGGTCAAGAGGATTTTCGAGAAGAACTTCCCCACCACAGATCATCGTGTTTCGCTCGCATACCAGAAAATCGGGGAATACCTGGACCGCAGAGGCGATTACAGCGGAGCTGCAAAGAATCTGGCGCATGCGGCCAAGCTATACCAAACCGTACCGCAAAAAAACTACCTTCATGTGAGTCAGCTGTACGGGTCGATGGCACGGATATTGAAACATGCAGGCAGATTCAAGCGCGCCATTATCCAGTACAACATGTGCTTGCGTTTGACCGAAAGTATTTATGGAAAGAAGCATCCGTCAACGGCCCTTGTTCTGGCCAACATCTCCGGGGTCTACTCGGAGATTGGCGACTACGCCACCGCGAAAACTTATCTGCAGAAAGCCATCGATTCCTACAAGGCAAAATTCGGACCATCACATCGGATGGTGAAGATGCTCTACAATGATATGGGATGGTTATTGGGCAGGACTGGTGACTACAAGGGGGCTGAAAAAATGCTGTCTGACTCGCTTCAGGCCGCGGAAAAAGGTTTCGGGACCGGCCATCCCTTCTACGCAAACACCTTGGTGAACCTTGCCGTGGTGAAAGCGACACAGGATGATGTTGCATCCGCAGTTTCCTATGTGAAACGAGCCAACCAAACTTACGACGGCATTCTACGGAGCATGATGGGGGCCGGTAACGAACAACAGAAACTGTTGTATCTCCGAAAGATTGAGGGAAAGACAAACTTTGCCGTCTGGCTTGGTGTCCAGAAAGCGCCCAAGAATAAAGAAGCCGGTCAGCTTGCCCTGGACACCGTTCTACAACGCAAAGGTCTGGCCGCCGACGCACTGGCCGTCAGTTACGCCCATGCACGGACGTCGCTCAAGGGCCAGGCCAAGGCGGACTTCGACGAACTTCTGGCGATACGAAAGAAACTCACCAGAGTCAGCCTGGGAACCAGAGGACACGACGGAAAAGCCCTTCGCCGGATGACCGAAAGAGAACAGGTGCTGCAGCGCAAACTAAGCCGCTACACCGCGGATATTCACGGGATGGGCCCGGCGGCAACCTCCAAACAAGTGTGCATCGCCCTGCCGAAAGATGCCGTGCTGCTTGAGTACATTCGTTTCCGGCCACACAACGGCAAGGTCCCGAAAGCGAAGAGATACACTATTCCGCAGCACTACGCCGTGTGTCCGATCACTCGCTCAGGATGCGGACAATGGATAGATCTGGGACCTGCGCAACGAATTGACGCATATATCTCGGCGTATAATCAGTTCCTGGCCGCAAAGGGACATCCTGTGCGTGACGACTACTCCCCTGAACTGTACCGTCTGCTTATCAAACCGGTTGAGGATCAACTCAAGGGCAAGAAAACACTTATCATCTCTCCGGATTCGACACTTCACACAGTCCCGTTCGCGGGCATCAAGGCTGGTGGGAGGGATTATCTGATAGATCGTCACGCGATTGTATTTGTGTCGAGCGCTCGGGACGTGATCAAGATGGCGAAGTTCAAGCGCAGCAAGCGGCAAGGCGTGGTTCTGTTCGGAAACCCGAACTACGAATCCGGGGCTCCGGGCGCAGGCGGCGAAATCATCGCAAGGCGATCCAAAGATCTCAAGCGGTTCCACTTAACGCCGCTACCCGGTACTGCGGTGGAGTTGAAGAAGATCAAAGGACTGATCCCGCATGCGACAACCAAGGAAGGCTCCAAAGCTTCCGAGACAGTGCTGAAGAAACTCAAGACTCCGAGAATACTGCACTTCGCCACGCACGGTTTCTTTCTCCCCGACGAACCGTTTGAAATCGTTCGCGTCCCAAGCCGCACCGGACAAGGCGTCGCGTATGACATTGTGGCGAATCCCGAAAACCCCCTGATGAGATCAGGCATAGCACTGACCGGAGCCAACAAACTCCGCGACGGCGATGAAGACGGCGTTCTTACGGCCATGGAAGCCGCCGGTCTCGATCTGCGCGGTACGGAACTCGTTGTTCTCTCTGCCTGCGACACCGGGCATGGCAAAATAGTATCAGGAGAAGGCGTACTGGGCCTGCGTCGATCTCTACACATCGCCGGCGCCGAAGCTGTTGTCATGACATTGTGGTCCATCGACGACGAGGCCGCTCACTTGCTGATGAAGGAATTCTACACACAACTCCTGAAAGGCAAATCCAGGGCCGAAGCACTGCGATCGGCACAACTGTTTATAAAGAAGCACAAGGAATACTGGCACCCCATATATTGGGCCAGCTTCAGCTTCTGTGGCAACTGGCGCAAGCTCTCCTGGGATGGAAAGATCCCAAGCCTGTGATCGTAACGACATAACAAGGCGAATCGGGTCCCGGCGCCCGGGAAATGCGTGAAGAATGGGTGTTGGACATCAAGGAACAATGCGAACTTCACGGTATCCCCTTCTTCTTCAAACAATGGGGCGACGTGAAGAAGAAGAAAGCGGGCAGATTATTACAGGGCAGAACGTGGGACCAAATGCCCGCTCACCTCGAAACCGTACATGCCCAAAGGCTGGCAATGCTTCGATGGGGCTTAGGACAAGTTGGCGACGGCGCAAACAGGCCCGGGGTCGAGAAACCATCTTGCATTCGCGTTGGTATCGGGATATATTGCGTCTTGTCACGTGCATTCGCAGTCACAGGGAGTACTCGATACTGATGCAGATCGAACCGCCAACAACACACCAGAAGCACCCGCCAGTTTGGTTGAGTTCCAGGGATTCGTACTGGATGTCCTTCGCAGCATTTGCTTTGAGCCTTGGCGGAGTCGTTCCGCTTCTGGGGCTACCATGTGCGGCCGGCGCCTTGTCCATGGGAATCGAAGTATTTCGCTCCGATAGGGGCGCCAAGTTTCTTGCCGTCCTGGCGATCCTAATCGGCACGCTCGGTTTGTTCGCCCAGATTCTCCTCCTTCTGGGTGTGGCAGGTCCCTGAGCGCAGAAAACGCGAAAGGGGGACCCCGCTGACCCGGGATTATGATTTATTATAATCTTCATAATATGTTTACAAAAGGAATGTTACGTTGATTCAATACCGTGAAATGTCCCGAAAGAGTGGTTTTTGCTTGATTAAAACACTATTATATGATAGTATTATGTCGATAATGAGGTCAGGCGATGGCTTCTCGTGCTGAGGTTGTCGATTTTCTGAACCTGTTCAAGGGCTGTGTCATGCTGGAACCGTTGCATGTCAGGGACCGAGATAAGAACAGACAGGGGCTCATTGATCTTGGAATCACACCGGATGAGCGAAAGGAAATCCTTCTTGGGCTTAAGCCTGAGAACTACGCTTCCGGTCCGACACCGGACGACACGGATGACACCAAAGAAGTTTGGATATTCGGCCGACAGGTGCTGGGCAAGGAGGTCTACATCAAACTGCGTGTGGTCGAAGATCCGAGAAAACAGGGCGCACACCGAGCGACGGTCTGGTCGTTTCACCCGGCCGAGTTCACGATGAAATACCCGTTACGGGGAGGTGGGTCATGAAAAACGAAACGTTTTGTCCCAACTGCGAAGAGTACAGCGAAACGAAAATCGCCGAGCGAGATGAGACCTATACGGTGCGAGATCGACAGATCACCGTGTCGGTAAAGGTGGAGCTTTGCACCGGTTGCGGTGAGAGTATCGGATCGGATGCCGGCGACCAGGCGATTCTCGACGCCGTTCACGCCGAATACCGCCGCCAGGCCGACATGCTGACTCCGGAGGATATCCGTAATATCCGCAAGCGGTACCGATTGAGCCAGAAATCATTCGCCGCGCTGCTTGGAATGAGCGAAGCAACGATTAATCGGTACGAGCGAGGCGGCTTGCAGGATAACGCTCACGACCTAGCCATTCGCGCCTGCCAGAAGTCCGAGATTGTGCGAGACCTGCTCAAGAGGCGAGGCCATTTGCTATCCGAATGGCAACGTGAGCGGGCGGAGCGGGCGTTTGGCGGAGTGCCCGAACCGAACAGAATCTGGTTGGATCTGCTCGGAAATGATAGATGGGTTCAGACGGCTGACGAGGTCTCCGAGCGAACGGGTTTTCGCCGCTTCGACTCAAAACGATTCGCTTCGGTTGTAGTCTGGTTCTGCGACCGCTTGGGCGGCGTCTTCAAGACCCCCATCAACAAGCTGCTGTTTTACGCCGATTTCCTGAACTTCAAGACAGCCACCGTTTCACTAACTGGAGTGGCGTACAGAAAGGCTCCCCTGGGCCTGGTGCCTACTGACTATGGCAAGTTGCTTGGCTGGATGGAGGATGATGGGATCCTGGTTTGTCAGGAGGTAGAGTTCCCAAACGGGGGTATGGGTTATCGCTATGCTTCGGGCCCACAAGCCGATTTGGTGAAGACGGCTTTTTCCGAGCATGAGGAAAAGGTGCTGGAATGTGTGGCCGACGAACTTGGAAAGCTGACGGCAAAAGCGATCTCCGAGAGATCGCATCAAGAGTCCGCATGGAAGGACGCCAAAGACGGGCAAGTTGTCTCATATCAGGTGGCGCAAGAACTGTCGCTTTCGTTACCGCAGTAACCCAGGAAACGTACGTTATATCCAACGTACATGATGCTTGCCCGGTATCACCCCTTAGAATATCGATTTAGGATTGTCGGACAGATCACGCTGCGCGAGACAGTTGAAATGATAGAGGATAGCTATCAGTCCTCAGCTACACACTTGGCTCAATGTGAAGGCAGTCTGTCCCGTTTTTGAATTCCCTGCGCAGGATGAAGTGGAATGCTGCGTATCCGTTTGCAGGAAACCCTGCCTTGAAGGGATGACAAGATGAACAATGTAATTCGGATGATATGTCTGGCGGGGTTGGCGGTGATGGTTGGTGCGGGGCAGGTATGGGGCGGTATCATCCTCCAGGACGAGGGGAGCAGTTATTCTCAGATTCTGGCCGCCCAAGCGGCCGGTCAAACCTTCACGGCGGAAGACGCCGGTATCTCGTCGATCGGATTTGATCTGGCCGTCATGAACAGCGGGCACCCCAACGCCCCTATCTCTGTCTCACTCTACACGGGAGTTGGAAACGGAGGGTCGCTTCTTCATACGGCAACAGGCACACTGGAACCGGGATATGAGGGCTTCTTCGATTTCGACTTCACGATGGTGACGTTGGTTCCGGGTAACGTCTACTCGGCGATGGTTGGAACAACCAGCGCCCGGTGGGCAGTTGCTTATAGTCAGCATTCCTTCCCTTCCGGCGCCCCTATTTCCTCCAGGACTGATTACGTTGGTGGTGATGCAATTCTATACGGGAATGTCCGTACCATAGATGACCTTAACTTTCGGGTCATCCCCGAACCCGCCACGTTATCGCTCCTGGCCCTTGGCGGCCTGGCCGTATTGTGCAGACGCCGGAAGCTGTAGCACCCAACAGACACTCACGAAACCGCAAGGCGAAGACGCTTGCACTCCAGCCTTGAACCTAAGACCTAAAACCAACCGCTGAGTTGTCGCCCGAACCCGATTGGATTACAATTATCGCAGACCTGTCAGCAATCAGGAGTTTATGTGAAATTTATTAGTACAGCGGCGCGGGCGGTGGTTTTGGTTTGTTTTGCCTGCTCCGGCGCGGGGGCGGAAAATGCGGCGGGTAAAGGCGGCGGGTCGCAGTTTGACATGCCCGGGATTCTCGACCCATCGACTTTAGGGGTCAAGGTGCTGGAAGACTGGCACGATGTCAAGGGCGAGCCTCCGACGCGTCAGAAATTGATAACGATCCGCGTGGGCGAGCTTTGGGACGGGCAGGACTATCGCATACCCGTGCGAATGATCGTGCCCGCCGACAGGAAAGCCAAAGGCTTCCATCTCACCGGCGGGCATAGACTCGAATCGATAAAGAGAGACGCCCGGCCGCGAGGCGCGGACGCTGAATTGCTCAAGGGCTGACGGCCCGGTAAGAGGAAAGCAGTATGAGACGTATTAGAAACGGATTCTCTAAACTGCTGTCCGCCGCGTGTGTGGCCGCGTGGGCGTCGGCGGCGCCGGCTGAGGTTAAAGTGCCTGATATCTTCAGCAGCGAGATGGTCCTGCTGCGCGAATTGCCCGCTGCCGTGTGGGGCGCCGCGGCGCCCGGCGAGAAGATTTCGGTATCCTTCGACGGTCAGTATCTGGCGACGGCGGCTGACGCGGAGGGCAAGTGGATGGTTAAGCTGAAGCCCCTGAAGACATCGAAAACAGGCAAGACGATGACCATCAAAGGCTCGAACACCATCACGTTTTCGGGCGTTCTGGTCGGCGAGGTCTGGCTGTGCAGCGGTCAATCGAACATGGCTGGAAAATTCGTCAAATCAAAAGGCCGTTCAATAGACCCCAAGGCGTTCGAGCAGGATCTCTCCAGGTTCCGGTTCACCACCAGAATGGGTTGGACTGCTCTAACTCCAAAGTCGCAGCACATGCTTTCTTGCGTGGCGTATTACTTCGGGATCGAGCTTTACAGGGAATTGAAAATCCCCATCGGCCTGATTCTTCGATACCACTCCGGGACGCCCATCCAGGCCTGGATGCCGAAAGACGCCGCCGAGGTGATACGCAAGAAGCTGAACATACCGAAAGACTGGAACGATAATGCAACTATTCGCAACCCGGGCGTTCAGTTTGACGACAAGATTGCCCCCATCGTGCCGGTCGCGTTTCGCGGCGTCATCTGGTATCAGGGCGAACGGAACGCCAAAGCCCGAACCGGATGGGAGTACCGCCGCCTCCTTCCCTTTCATATCAAGACCTGGCGGGAATTGTGGGCCAAACGCGCCGGGGTCGAACCGCGCAGGTTCCCGTTCTACTACGTGCAGGTTCCCACGCAGATGAGTCCGGTTGACGGGGAGTGGCCTTGGTTGCGGGACGCGATGCGAAGGGCGCTGGACACCACCGAGAATACGGGCATGGCGGTTTACTACGATTATGGTCCGAGCCTTCATCCGGCCAACAAACAGCCCGCCGGAAAGCGCCTGTCGCTCTGGGCGCTGGCGAAAGATTACGGGCGCGAGGGTCTCGTTCATTGCGGACCGCTGCTTGACAAAGTTCAGATAACCGGCGGAAAGGCGGTTTTGACTTTCAAGCATGTCGGCGGCGGTTTGAAGAACGTTTCGGGCACCAAGCGGCTCAAGTTTTTTGAGATCGCCGGGAAGGACGGGAAGTACGTCCCAGCCGGCGCGCGGATTGAAGGAGATACCGTTGTTGTCCAAAGCCCGAAAATGTCGGAACCTGTTTACGTTCGATATCTTTTCAGGAAACCGGAGCCAAACGCGGAAGTCAGCCTCATCAACGCCGAGGGGCTACCGGCATCATCGTTCATGACCGACGATTTCAAACCGCCAAGAGGCGCCGCGAGCCCCGGGGCGCTGCGATAGGGATTCAGGCGAAAGGACAGCACTATGCGTAAGACGGCTGTAAAGTGGTGTTTGCTTCTGGTGA
>JACKQG010006859.1_pt1 | contig 11758 bp, 7 predicted proteins | sample 8237621 | NCBI WGS metagenome assembly JACKQG01 (sample SAMN15677084, study PRJNA649215) | marine metagenome | biome: marine; feature: Black Sea; material: saline water; isolation source: suspended particulate matter (SPM) from the Black Sea western gyre | collected 2013-06-09/2013-06-10 | depth... | reverse complement strand
AGCGCAGTCTCAGGAAATCGCTAGTATCTTGTATGCGGGTCTTTGACGCGCACATCGCGTTTGACGTACAAAATGGCTAGATCCCAACCGGCTTCGGTGACCGCTCCTGAGGCATGAACGGCCGCCAAATTCTGCGCGTTGCGCGGGTAGAGCTGCATGTTGTCGGGGAAGTCGGTCAGCTCGACGGCGGGGCTTTGTGCCAGGAATAACAGCAGTGAGGGGAGGAGCGCCATACCTCTACCTTACCCCACAACTCAAATACGGCTACTATCTGGAATGCTTACTTGGGCCCTTGAGCTCCTCCTCCTGGTAACGCCGACGCCGCAACATGATGGCGTCGAGCACACACAAGCTGCGGGCAGCGCTGGACCGGTTTCGCCGGTGGATTTCCAGCGTGACATCCGCCCGCTTTTATCCGACCGTTGTTTCTCTTGCCACGGCCCCGATGAAACTGGTCGGGATTCGGATTTACGTCTGGATTCGGCCGCGGAAGCCTACAAGGATTTAGGTGGATACGCAGCCATCGTGCCTGGCGACGTCGAGGCTTCCGAGTTGGTTTTTATGATCAACAGCAAAGATCGCAAAGAGCGCATGCCGCCGGAAAGGTCGGGCTTGTCGCTGACCGCGCCTGAAATTAAATTGCTGGAGCGGTGGATTGCCGAAGGCGGGGAATACACCACGCATTGGTCTTTCGTGACGCCAAATTCGAGTGTGCACGGCTCGTTTGATTCAGTGGATGCATGGGTGCGGGCGGCACAGGATGCAAATGGCTTGACTGCCAATCCCGAGGCGGACCGCGAAACTTGGCTGCGGCGGGTCAGTTTTGGATTAATCGGTTTGCCGCCGACACTCGCTGAGTTGGCCGCTTTTATGCAAGATCAAAGTCCGCAAGCGCATGAGAAGGTGGTGGACCGCTTGTTGGCCTCGCCGCACTTTGGAGAACGCATGGCGCAATCGTGGTTGGACCTGGCGCGGTACGCGGATACTTATGGCTATCAATCGGACGTTGGGCGTCGGGTTTGGCCGTATCGAGATTGGGTGATTGAGGCGTATAACCAAAATTTGCCCTACGACGATTTTGTGCGCTGGCAGGTGGCGGGGGACATGTTACCGGATGCTACTACCGAACAAAAAGTGGCTACGGCGTTTAATCGTTTGCATCGACAGACCAATGAGGGCGGATCGACGCCGGAGGAATTTCGCGTTGAGTACGTGGCTGACCGGGTGCAAACTTTTGGCACCGCGTTTTTAGGTTTGACGATGGAATGCGCGCGCTGTCACGATCATCGCTACGATCCGATTTCGCAAAAAGAATATTATGAGTTGGCCGCCTACTTTGATGATATCGATGAATTTGGTTTGTACTCGCACTTCACAAGTGCCACGCCAACGCCCGCAATGGATCTGCCGACGGATGCGCAGAAGCTGGATTTGATTTCTAAGACGGCGGCGGTGGCTGAATTGGAGTCGGAGCAAAAGGAACTGGAGTTGGAGCAAGCAGCGTTGGATGCGCAAGTGCAAAGGGTGCCGCTGGCGTCGTACTTGGCGAATTTTGAAGCGAGTGCCAAATTTGAATTTCACGATCGCGATGAAGCGGTAACTGTAGAAAGCCCAAACGGCCGCGCGTTGTTGTTGGATGGCGACCGCGGTGAACGATTGAAAGAGGCCGGTGCGTGGAATCGCTGGGACCCATTTGCGATAAAGTTGCAATTGCGATCTGATCGCAAACATGAGCGCGCCATTGTTTTGCATCGCTCGCGCGCTTGGACCGACGCTGGCAGTCAAGGTTGGCAAATCGTAATCGAAGACGGCCGCGTGTTTTTCGGACTGATTCACTTTTGGCCCGGCGACGCCATCGCGATTCGGAGCACGCAGGAGCTGCCGATCAATCAATGGTTGGAGCTAGCCGTTTTATACGACGGTTCTTCGCGCGCGGCCGGATTGCAAATATTATTGAATGGCGTGGAAATGGAATCCGAAGTTCTGCGAGACAAGTTAAAGCACCAGATCACTGGCGGCGATCCTGGCGATCCGACCCTAGGCGAACGTTTTCGAGACCGTGGTTTCGCTGGCGGGGCGGTTGAATCCATCCAGTTTTTCGATTTAGCATCGCTGGATCCAAGTTTGCAAAAACTCCGCGACGCCCGACGTCAGCGCGATCAAGCGCGCGATGCCATTCCGCAACTCATGGTCATGGAGGAGATGGAGCAACCGCGGCAGGCTTATTTGCTCACGCGCGGCAGTTATCAGCTTCGCGACTATCCAGTGATGCCGCAAACTCTGGCCGCAATCACCAAACCGGCGACCGCTTCAAGTCCGGCGGCACAAGCTGCTTCCATGGCGGCGCGTGGTAACCGTCTAGGTTTGGTGGAGTGGTTGTTGGAGAATGACCATCCATTAACCGCACGCGTGGAAGTGGATCGCTTGTGGCGCACTTTGTTTGGCGTCGGTTTGGTCACTACGCCCGAAAACTTTGGCAGCCAAGGATCGCTTCCGGCAATGCCAGGTTTGTTGGATTTTCTGAGTGAAGAATTCCAGCGCTCTGGATGGGATCGCAAAAAGATGTTGCGACGTTTGGCTTTATCTGCCACTTTCCGGCAATCATCTAAATTGACCGCTAAGATTGCCACCGCAGATCCAGAAAACCAATTTTGGTCGCGCGGGCCGTCGTACCCTCTGCCGGCGGAAATGTTGCGGGATAACGCGTTGGCCGGAAGCGGTTTGATGAATTCAAAAATTGGCGGACCCAGCGTATTTCCCTATCAACCGGCCGGATTGTGGAAAGAGAAGTCAGGAAATAGCTACACGCCATCCAAAGGTTCAGATTTGTATCGGCGCAGTTTGTACACCTACTGGAAACGAACTTCACCACCGCCGACGATGATGATTTTCGATTCCGCAAAGCGCGACGTCTGCGCTGCGCGACGGCAAAGCACCAACACCCCGCTGCAAGCTTTGGTGTTGTGGAACGATCCTCAGTTCGCCGAAGCAGCCCGAGTATTAGCGGTGGAAATGTGCACCAGCCAATTCCCGATTGAACTGGCCTTCAAACGACTTGCCGGACGTCGGCCGTTGCAATTAGAAGTGCAAGCCCTACGCCAACTTTACGATCAAGAATTGGAAGTCTTCCGAAACAACCCCGACCGCGCCGAATTAGTGAGATCCGTCGGCGAGTTCGCGCTGCCGACCAGCAGTGACCCCGCCGAACACGCGGCATGGACTTTGGTTTGCTCTGCGCTGCTTTCCTCCGACCCCGTAACCATGATTCGATGAACGATCACGATCTACTCAACCGAATCAGCCGCCGACGTTTTTTGCAACGCGGAACTATGGGGCTAGGCATGTTGGCGATGTCGCGTTTGTTCGGCGCATCGGCGGATGGGCGTTTGCCTAGAGGGTTATCCGAAGGCACGCCGCACGGCATCGGCATGCATCACGCAGCAAAGGCCAAGCGCGTGATCTACCTATTCCAATCCGGCGGACCGTCGCAATTGGAGACTTTTGATCACAAGCCTCTGCTGCAAGAACGCAACGGCGAGCAACTGCCGGACTCGGTTCGCAAAGGCCAGCGCTTGACCGGCATGTCCGGCCATCAAACCTCACTTCCGTTAGCCGGGGCACAATTCAAATTCGAAAAGCACGGTCCCAAACAAACTTGGGTCAGCGAGTTACTGCCCTACACCGCGCAGAAAATGGACAAGCTGTGTTTGGTTCGTTCCATGCACACTGAAGCGATTAACCACGATCCGGCGATCACGTTTTTCCTTACCGGTTCGCAAATTGCTGGCCGCCCGTCGATGGGATCGTGGCTGTCGTACGGACTCGGTAGCGACAACAAAGATCTGCCTGACTTCGTCGTATTGGTGACCAAAAACAAAGGCGGCCAACCTCTATACGCGCGACTTTGGGGTTCGGGATTTTTGCCGTCGCTGCACCAAGGCGTGCAATTCCGCGCCGAAGCCAACCCGGTGCTCTTCCTAAAAGATCTGCCCGGCATCCAGCGCGAGGACCGACGTCGGGTTTTGGATGCGGTGGATCAATTGGCGCAAGTTGCAGCCGAGCGCAGCGGCGATCCCGAGGTGAATTCGCGCATGGCGCAGGCCGAAATGGCGTATCGCATGCAAATGAGCGTGCCCGAAGCTACCGATATTTCGAAGGAGCCGGACTCCACCTTTGAGTTGTACGGTGAAGACGCGCGCACTCCTGGAACTTACGCCGCCAACTGTTTGCTGGCGCGGCGATTGGCTGAGCGCGATGTGCGTTTTGTGCAGCTCTTCCACCAAGGTTGGGATCAACACGGCGGCCTGCCGGGCGCGATTCGCACCCAGTGCAAAGAAACCGATCAAGCCACGGCAGGTTTGCTGACCGACCTGGAGCAACGTGGATTGCTCGACGACACTCTGGTGATTTGGGGCGGTGAATTTGGACGCACCAACTACTGCCAGGGCCACCTCACGCCAACCAATTACGGTCGCGATCACCACCCGCGCTGTTTCAGCATGTGGATGGCAGGCGGCGGCGCTCGCGGCGGTCAGGTTTACGGCACCACCGACGACTTCGGCTACAACATCGCCGAAAACCCGGTGCACGTGCACGACTTTCAAGCCACGGCGTTGCATTTACTCGGCATCGATCACACGCGTTTGACTTACAAACACCAAGGCCGACGCTTCCGCCTGACCGACGTCGCCGGTGAAGTTATTCCCGACCTGATTGGCTAAGAAAACTAATCAGATCGCGCATTTCTTGATCATTCAAGAACGGCCGCAGGGCTGGCATCGCAGACATCGGCGCTGGCCAACTTTCTGCAATGGCCGCATTCGGATCGAGGATGGATTGCAGGATTTCCTCACGCTTCAAGCGCGCGCCGACGTCGCTAAGGTCCGGACCAACGCCTCCGTTTTGACCTTCAAAAGCGTGGCAGCGGTTGCATGCGACGACTTGGTTGTTGAAGAAAATCTCTCGCCCTTTGGCGACGTCGCCGTCTTTGAGTAGGGAAGCGTGGTCTTCAGCGACCTTCGGTCCAGCGTCGTCGCCGGCGAATTTTTGCGCCAGGGCGATCAACGATTTGAGGTCGCTGGCTGGGCCGAGCGACACCAATTCCATGTCGTCGTAAAGAGCTTCACCGGTGGATTTTCCCCAGCCGCCGTAGAGGCAGTTGATACTCACCGAACGCTCATTGGCTCCGGTTTGGAATTCAAGCGACACCTGAGTCCATTCACTCTCGTCTTGCACATATTCCGTGACCACGTGGCGCGGGTGTATGTTCAACAACGCGCCGTGAGTGCCGCCAGGGTGGGTGACGCCGTGAGCGTGAATCCACGCCGACAAACGGTAGCGCGTATTTGGCTCCACCGCGATGTCGGTGCACCAAGAAGTGTCGGCTCCGGTTTGCGAATGAATGGCCAGCGCTTTGCTGCCGCCGCGACCGATGCCGTCTTCCCAGGTGTGTTTGGCTTCGCCGTTGTAAACGCGCACGCGCCAGGCCAGAGGCTGTTCGGCGTTGTTGGGGTCCGCCAGCTCGAATCCAGGATTCGGAAATAGGTTTTTGAGTTCACCGCCTCCTTCTTTAGGTAGGAGTGGAGTTGCCGCGGCCAGGAATGGTTTTGCATGCGCGGCGATGGCAGCGGATAAAACTTGCGGCAACCAAGCGTCGTCAGTTTGCTCCAACATCGCGCGGCCAGCTAGGGCGACGCCGATCGCTTGAGATTCAGGAAAGCGCGCGGCAGCAAGATATGCGTGTCGCCGAATATCGGCTGATTCGGAATCGAGCAACCCGGAAGATAGCAACAGTCCCGCCGCATTTTTGCTGAGATTCAGCGAATCTAGGGCTAACTTTTGTGCTTCGACAGGAGAATGGTTAAGAGCGTCGTCGAAAATGCTGTCGATGAATTTTCGTTCGTCCTCGGTCAAGGTGTCGCCACGGCCCTCAATGGTTTGCAATGAACCGAGTATCGCTTGCAGATTTCCAAGGCTCCTTGATTGAGTCAGTGAGTTGATTTTGCTGCCAGAGATGTCATCGGCAATGAGTCTGCGTGAGGTGTTTCGCCAAAATCGGTTTGGATGGGATAACTCCTTTGCCAAAGCGGAAATATTTTGCCCACTGAGGTCCTTAGTCTCAGGTTTTGCGTCCTCACGGAAAATGCGGAAAATCCGACCGTGGCTGGTATCGCGTAGCGGATTTAGGTGCGCGTTGCCGTCGCCGTATTCGACTTTGGGCAGACCGCGTTCGGGGTTGCCGGGTAGGTTGTGCAGGATGATGTATTGCGAAAAATCAGCGACCCAAACTGCGCCGTCGGGACCGACTTCGGCTTGCACTGGGCAAAACCAATCGTCGACGGATACGCAAAAATTGAAGGCATCGCGAGTGCGGTAGCCGGAGCCGTCGGCGTAGGAATCGAAGCGTCCGACCAGGTGGCCGGTCGGGCCGCAGACCAATGCGGAGTTGTGCCACGAGGTTGGAATTTGCGATCCGGTGAGGAAAACGTGTCCGGCGGCGGCGGTGTAGGCCCCCAGGAAATCACCTTGGCGTATTTGCGCAAGAGCGGGGTGGAAGACGGCTGTGTTATGTACCGGAGCTGCGCCAGGGGAATTCGGCGCGGTCGCGGCCAGCACGGTTTTAGGTGCGCCCATGAAAAAGGACGGCGCGCCGTTTGCGGTCGATCCAAACACTTCGCCGTCATCGCGGAAACCCAATCCCCAGGTGTTATTGGTGAATTGAGCCATGAATTCGGGTTCGGCCATTCCTGGCCGCCAGCGCCATAATCCACTGCCAAATTGACTGCCGTCGGCGCGTTTGAAGGCGGCATAGCCGACGGATCCCCAAATATAATTGTCCGGTCCCCAACGTAAATTGGACGGACCGGCGTGCGTATCCCAACGTCCGAAACCGCTGAACTGCACTTCTTTGGCATCGCATTTGTCGTCGCCATCGGTGTCGCGCAGGAACAATAAATCCGGCGCCTGCGTGACCAAAATTCCGCCTTTCACTTTCAAAATCGACGTCGGTAAATTCAACCCGTCGCAGAAAATCGTCTTTTTGTCGGCGCGGCCGTCGCCATCGGTGTCTTCCAAAATGCTGACTCGGTCCAAGCCGACGCCATCAGCATTGACCGTGTTTGGATAGTCCGGCGATTCCGCCACCCAGCAACGCCCGCGTTCATCCCAGGCGATGGCTATCGGATTCACCACCATCGGCTCGGCGGCAAAAACCTGCGCCCGGAAACCTGCTGGAACAATCATCGCAGCTTCTGCCTGCTGCGGCGTCGACGCCACCTGCATCGGCGGATTCGGATCGCGACCTTCATAGTTCGGCGCCCACTCCGCTTTCACATATTCAAATTTCGGCATCGCCACCGCCCGACGCGCTGCCGCCGCTGCATCACCGGCAGTCCAGTCCATCGCCCGCTTCAGTAAATCCAAAAATCCGGGCTGCAACCACGCGCGCTGATCATGCCCCGAAGCGTTGTAGTAAATCCGACCCTTGCCAGCCTTGCGCACCCAACTCCACGGCTCCTCGTCGCGCATGCTCAACACCACTCGATCCGCCGGGAAGTGCTGCTGCACATAAGTTTCGTCCCAAGATTCAAAATTCGCCCAACCGTCCATCAACTCATGCTCGTGATCCACCACCGTCTGGCAAAAAACGCCGCTGCCGTGCGACACAAAACGCGCGCCGACGAACTCCAGCCATTCCTGCGATTGCATAAAACAACCCGACGTGCAGTGCAGCGCCACAAAACCACCGCCGTCATGCACAAATCCCTTTAACGCGGCAAAAAACGTCGGTGGCACCACCGCATGCTGCGATTGGTTGGCGTACATCATCACGCAGTCGTAGTCATCCAAGCGCTCGCGCGTGATAACGTTCAGATCCTCCTCCCAGTCAATCGCAAATCCAGCGCGCAGCAGCGGTCCATAAACATCTTGCAGCCGCACCGCCGGTACGTGGTGGCCGCGGTCGCCGATGAACATCACGTTCATGCGTTTAGCCTCAGCCCGGGAAACTACATGGCTAGTGGCCTTAATTTCTTGGACAGGTGTGGCCTGAGGAAGACCGAAACTGAGGGCGAAGGCAAGGGTCAGGGGCGCGAGCATGCCATATTTGTAGCACGCGGACGGGAGGTCGGCAAAAATCGCCGGGGCGCGGCGCGGCGTGCACGAAGTGGCTTGACCAAGCGCCGAAGCCGTCCCATGATCCACCTCAACGAATTGGTCCTCCAATCCCCCGCATCATGAAGATTCCGATACCTCCTTCCCGCGCCGACATCATGGCGCGATTCCGTGAGCAAATTGCCAATGGCTTGCCGATTATCGGCGGCGGCGCCGGCACCGGGATTTCCGCAAAAAGCGAAGAAGCTGGCGGCATCGACCTGATCATTATGTCCAACTCCGGCCGCTATCGCATGGCCGGGCGCGGTTCGACGGCGGGTCTGATGCCGTACGGCAACGCCAACGAGATTGTGAAGGAAATGGCGTATGAGGTGCTGCCGGTGGTCAAACACACCCCGGTGCTGGCCGGAGTTTGCGGCACCGATCCGTTCATGATTCCGCATTTGTTCCTGAAGGAGCTACAAGAACTCGGTTTCGCCGGTATCCAGAACTTTCCGACCGTCGGGCTGTTCGAGGGTCGGATTCGCGACACGCTGGAGGAGACTGGCATGAGCTATCAACTGGAGGTGGACATCGTCGAGATGGCGCACGATATGGATATGCTGACCACGCCCTATGTGTTCAACACCGATGAAGCCAAGCGCATGGTCGAAGCCGGCGCCGACATCGTGGTCGCGCACATGGGTTGTACGTCGGGCGGCACGATTGGGGCCGAAACGGTGAGCCCGCTGGATCAGTGCGTGATTGAGATCCAGAAAATTGTCGAGGTGTGTAAATCCATCCGCGAAGATGTGATTTGCCTCTGCCACGGTGGACCACTGGCGCAGCCGCCGGACGCCGATTACATTTTGCAGCGCGTCGAGGGTATCGATGGTTTCTACGGTGCAAGTTCGACCGAACGTTTCCCGACCGAAATCGCCATCCGCAAGCAAATCGAGACGTTCAAGGCTTTACGTTTGCCAAAATAAATGTGCGGCTCCGAATGCCTGCGTTTCGTTTCCACTGCCAACGTCATCGTGGAAGTCCTGCCGTGGGGGCCGCACGAATGGTTGGTCAAACCGCCGCTAACCGACAGCAAGCACCTGATGCTGGTGCGCGTGACCATGCCTTCAGGCGAAGCGCATCGCTTTCATCGCCATCCGCATTTTGAAGAGGCGATCTACTATCTAGAAGGCCGCGTCGAGCAGTGGGTGGGGCAAAAAAGCCGCATTATGTCGGCGGGAGAAGTTGCGCACGTGCCGGTCAATGAGGTCCATGGCAGCTACAACATATTCGACGAACCGTGTGTCTTCCTAGCCATCCTTGCTAGTCCGGAATTCCAGGAACCGATGGTGGTGGAAGAGCATCAAAACACTCCGTGGTTAACCATACGCGAACATGGGCAATAAAAAATCCCAGCCCGGAGTGATCCGAGCTGGGAGAGGTATAGCGGAAAGCTTTAGTTGAAGGTTACGCTTACCGAGGGTTGGTAGCGAACCCGGGCTCTGTCCTGCAAATTTGCTTTCCAAGTCCACGAGCCAGTTTTCGAGATGGCAGACGAGTCGAATGTTGTTGTAAAGCTACCGTCGCCATTGTTGGTTAGGTTGCTGCGGAGCTTAGTCTTGCCTTTCTTAAACTGATGCCATTGATTGCGCATGTTGCTGTTATTGACTTGGTCACTCCACACCAATACATAAATCACTTCGCCGCGAGTGAAGGTGCGGTCGTCGGTGGAGAAGTCAGAATTGCGCGACAGGATGAAACCTTGGCCGGTGTATCCGCCACTATCCGTAACCGTCACGTAGTCCACTTTTTCATCCATGTCGTTGCCGTAAGCATTCGTTACGGTCAGCGAGACGGTGTGTGTACCAACAGCGGTGTAGGTATGGCTCGGATTCTGCTGGGTAGAGGTGGTGCCGTCGCCAAAATCCCATGCCCATGAAGTCGGGCTACCAGTTGAAGCATCAGTAAAGCTGACGTCCAACGGTGCGGTGCCGGAGGTCGGCGTGCCAGAGAACGCGGCAGTCGGTGGGTTGCCACCAGCAGAAACCGAAATGTAGTTGGTCTTTACTTCGGAATCGCTGCCGTCGCCATTGCTGGCGTTTAAAGTCACGGTGTAATTGCCAGCCGCGGTGTAAGTATGACTCGGATCCTGCTGCGTCGACGTATTGCCGTCGCCAAAGTTCCATGCCCAGCTAGTTGGCGAGTTGGTGCTTAGATCGCTGAAGCTAACCAACAACGGAGCAGTACCGGAAAGTGGATTGCCTGAAAAATCAGCAACTGGTGGGTTGCCACCGCCGCCGTTTACCAAGCTCAGCGAGCCAAACAAGTTGACGCGACCGTACCCGTAAGTGTTGTCGGTTCCGCTTGAACCTAGGTCATCACAACCATTCTTCAAAATGGCTTCGACTTCGTTAGGAGTCAGCGAAGGGTCGAACGACCAAATTAAGCCACACAAGCCGGCAGTAATCGGACAGGCAAAGCTAGTGCCACTGACGTAAGCATAAGAAGTAGTGCTGGCATTGTGAGTGGTTAGTACACTCTGACCAGGAGCGGTAACGTCGACGTATTGACCGTAAGCCGAGAAGTAAGCCAAGCTGTCAGTGTCATCGGTTGCACCAGCAATGATGATGTCGTCGTTATCGCGGTTGCCGTAGGTCAAGTTGCGGCTGTCGTTGCCTGCAGCCCAAACCAAAAGACCCCCAAGAGATTTAATGTAAGTCGCGGCGGTCAGGTTCGAGCTGGAATCCGGTCCGGAGTAACTAACGCTAGCCACTTTGTCACCGGCCTCAATGGCGGTACGCGCAGCATGTGTTAGCGTGCTGTTGTAAGCACTACCCGACGACGAATTCGAAACCCGCATCATACGGTGGCCCAAGTTCCAACCCACCCCAGCGACGCCTTTGCCGTTGTTGCCGTTGGCAGAACCACATCCAGTCACGTTGGTGCCGTGACTGTGAACGGGCTCAATGTTGCCGCCAGCGCTTTCCCACTGTTGGTCTACAGCGTTGTAGCCTTCGGCGCGATTGGCCTGTAGGTCTTCGTGCGCAGTCATCACGCCGGTGTCGCAGTAAGCAACTACCGTCGAGGCATTTCCAGTATGCAAATCCCAGCCGTCGGCGGATTGCATGCGGTTGGCGTTGTGCTGCCACTGACTACCCAAGTAAGGGTCATTGGAGTTTCCAATCGGATAAAGAACCCAGTCTGGCTCCACGTATTGGAATACGCCGGTTGCCATCAGCTGTTGCGCCAACGTGTTTTCGGTCATGCCGTCAGGCAGCGCAAAAATGTACTCGTCAGTCGCGGCGACGAATTCACGAATGCCATAAGCGCCCATCATGCCGTGTCCGAGTGCGTGCAGCGTCTCGCTTTGCTCTTTACTGACGCCTTGCTCTTGCAGGTCAGCTGGCTGCACTGGTCGAGCGACCATCCAACCAGAAAATTCGCGTTCGCCGCTGATTTCCTTAAAAGCAGGCGCAGTGTTTTGCTGAGCTTGCGCGAATGAGGGAGAAATGAGGGCACACGAAAGTGCCAACCCAACAATTGCTAGGGGTGATTTCATTAACTGAGATCTATGGGGATGGCCTTTGAGGGGGGAGTTCGTAGGCCTAACAGTCCGTGGAAAAAGGGTAATCTCGGCCATCAGGCCGCCCATGCGACCCCAAAA
>JACKQG010006858.1_pt1 | contig 11760 bp, 10 predicted proteins | sample 8237621 | NCBI WGS metagenome assembly JACKQG01 (sample SAMN15677084, study PRJNA649215) | marine metagenome | biome: marine; feature: Black Sea; material: saline water; isolation source: suspended particulate matter (SPM) from the Black Sea western gyre | collected 2013-06-09/2013-06-10 | depth... | reverse complement strand
TTCTCAGTGACGACAATGAAGTTATTTCCCAACTCCTTTGAATAGCTTTCCAGCATTTGCTGGATGACTGTTATTTTATTAGCTTTTCGTTCATCGTTGAGACGAAGGAGGATGATCCCCTTGTGGGGGGGGTTGTCACGAAATATTTTCTCCCCAAAATCTTTATCGTTTGTTATCAGGATTCGATTTTCAGCAAATGCCTGTCTGACGATTTCGTCATCCCCCAATCCCCGAGCTTCTTCGTAAACAGAGAAAACTTCATGGCCTTCTTTTTTTAACCATTTTGCGACAGCAGGTCCTGTACATTCATCTATCAAAAATCGCATTTACGCTGATTCCAGAGGCAACGGCATAAAAACAGTACTTTGAAGCGATTTGGTAGCAAAGTATAGGCAAGCCTGAATATCTTCCTTGGTCAGTCCTGCGTATTCTTCAATAATTTCTTCAAATGAAGCATCCTGCGCCAAGAGACCTAAAATATATTCAACTGTCAGGCGCGTCCCCTTAATCACAGGTTTTCCAACCTTGATATTCGGGTCAACGACAATTCTTTCAAGCATTTTTTTCTCAGTCATAAGATTTCAACCTCTGTATTTCATTATAATCGAGAATATTAAGACTTTTAAAGCGCCCTTTGTTTTCACCCAAAAATTCTATCCATAAATAATCTGTTTGAGATCACATTCGCATGATTGGCGATCTCGGCCATTTCCATATGCTTCTCCGATTTTTCAGCAATCGGTGTATCGATACTGTACTTCCGGAATCGCGATCATTTCATCCCCTTGCGATAAATCACTTAAACAAATCAGAATGTGTGCCCGTACGAACGAGAAGAAGCTCGGTTTCGTTTACCTCGTAGATAAGTAACCAATCTGGCTCAATATGACATTCACGAGTCCCCTTGTATTGACCAACTAAAAGATGATCCCGATATTTGGAATCCAAACTTTCTCCTGCTACCAGTTTTCTGATGACTTCTTTGAACACTTCGAATTTATTTCCACGGTTTCCCATTCGCTTGACATCTTTTTTTAATTGCGATGTCCGACGGGGCGTTTTCATTAAATCCCCAAATCGTCAAAAAGGTCTTCTGGTGTATTGAAACTCTCAAGGTTGCTGCGCAATCTCGCATCTTCCAATGCAACCGCTGTGAGCTTGTTTGGAATCTTAACTATAAAGGGTAATCCTTGTTGAAGCTCCACTTGCTTGTAAAAAAGTGTAATTGCTTGCGAGGAGGATAATCCTAATTCTTTAAAAACCCGCTCCGCCTTATTTTTTAACTCAGGGTCAATTCTTGCTGAAATTGTAGATGTTTTGATCATAGTTCACCGTATTTAGACTTAAGTGTACTTCCAATGTACGGACATTCTAACACATTTTTGTGTCATCTACGGCGTCACCGCCGGGATGGGAGTCTCGGTTGGCAAAGGCGTTTTGGTAAAAGTTGCAGTAGGTATCAGGGTATTCGTCGCTGTTGGGATCGCCGTCGGCGGGAGGGTTGGGGGTGGTGTCTCGGTAGAGGTGGGAGTGGCCGTCGGCGTTGGGGTTGGCGTGGGCACGTTCAACGTCACGTGAACGATCCGCTCGGCAGTGGCATCCCCTTTATCCCCATCCAAAGTCAGGCGTAGAGAAATGACACCATTTGGAATATCTTCCAAATCCCAGGTGGCCAGCTTTTCAGGAGTCTCATACTGGGCACCACTATCAGCAATCATCACCGTCCATTCTGAGGGCTCTTCGCCCTGCCCATAATCCAGGCGCCAACGACCAAAATTATCTTTTACGGTGACGATGCCTAAGATATCGAGGTTATTGGCGGTGATGATCTGCCCCTCATCAAGATTGGTAAAGCGAAGAATGGGCTGGGGATCGTTCCCGTTGCATTCCCGGTTTGGCGCATAGATAATATTTTTAGGGAAATCATGCGCTTCGAGCCAATTTTTGCCCGTATTGGTATCAAGCCATTGCCGCGCCCAATCATCATCTACGCGCATCACCATCTCTGTTTTGGTGAAATCATCACAGGAATCGGAAGCTTCGAGGCCCGTCCAGGTATCAAGGGTCACCCTGCGCCATAAATCCATCCCGGAGGGAAGGGGTGGTTGGTCGGCGGCGAAAACTTCAGTGCGGCTGCCGCTTTTGCAGGAATTCGAAGGCTCTGTGCCAGAAATGGAGCAGATCACTTTATCGATAATTCCTTCAGGACGGGCAAATCCCAGGGATGCACCTTCGGCCAACTGAGGGGCGACTGTCTGCATAAATTGTGACCAGATCGGCGCAGCACCGCTTAACCCGGTGGTTTGATTCATCGGGGTGTAATCGGCATTGCCCACCCAGACTCCCACCGCGAGATTGGGGGTGTAGCCCATTGTCCAGTTATCGCGATAATCATTGGATGTGCCGGTTTTCGCCGCAACGGGGAAAGGGAGATTTAGATAGGAATTGGGCCCAAACATCCATGTGCGAGCGGGATTATCCGATAAAATCGACGAGATCAGGAAAGCATGCTCCGGACGAAGGGCCTGCTCCCCTGGTGGAGGGTTGTACTCGTAGACAAGCTCTCCGTTATGATCGAGGATTTTGGTGATCGCCACCGGCGGGATGCGAACCCCTTCATTTGCCATTACTGCAAATGCCCCGGTCATCTCCAGCAGGCTGACATCGCCACCGCCAAGGGTTAATGCAAGACCGTAATCTTTCCGCTCTGAGAGGGTGCTAATCCCAAGCCGCTCGGACATGGCGATCATGCCTTCCTTTTCTTCGGTATCAGGGTCATCGTAAATGCCGACAAAATCGAGGGCTTTTACCGCCGGGATATTAAAGGAATTTGCCAGCGCTACACGCAAGGTGACGGCGCCATGAAAACGCTCGTCGTAATTGACAGGTTTATAGGGTTCCCGTGGATCATTTGGATCGCCCGAGGGCGGGAACTCGGAGGGCACATCCCAGATCAGGGTAGAAGGCGTCCAGCCTTTTTCAAAGGCGGCCAAATAAGTGATTGGCTTGATCGAGGAACCCGGTTGACGCGTTGGGCTGGTGGCCATATTGACCTGCCCTGAGATCGCGGCATTATCAAAATCAGGTGAACCGACCATCGCGAGGATCTTCCCCGTCTTCGGGTCAATTGCCACCAAAGCTCCATTCTGGACATTGCGGTCATTTAAGGCCGCCACCTGGCTGGAAACCATCTGCTGGGCAGTATCCTGAAAATCGGGGACAAGGGTTGTATAGACCGTGAAACCAGAGCGATAGATCGTCTGGGCATCATACTTTTCTTCGAGAATACTACGCACGTAATTTACCCAATGGGGATAACGGATGGAAATATTAGGTGGATTAAAGGTGTAATTCTCAATCGTTTCAACAGCATGGACCGCTTCCAGCGCCCCTATGCAGACCGGCTCATCACTGTTGCTAACAGCTATACAACCTTTTTCTTCGCTAAGCCGATAAGAGAGGAAGATCACATCGCGCTGACGGAGCAGGGTGCCTTCGCGATTGGTGTGAATATCATGGATCGAAGGCGATTGTGGCAGCCCTGCCAGAAAGCTCGCCTCGGCAAGGCTCAATTTATCAGCGGTTGTGTTGAAGTAAGTCTCTGCTGCGGCTTCGATTCCGTAGGAGAGATTGCCATAATTAACTTCGTTGAGATAAAGTTCCAGGATTTCATCTTTGCTGTAACGGCGTGTGATCTCTGTAGAAAGGATGATCTCACGCGCTTTTCGGCGATAAGTCTGTTCGAAGCGTTCTTCCTGCGAGAGAAGCAGCATCCGCGCCAACTGCTGAGTGATCGTCGAGGCGCCTGAGACAATTTCCCCGCTGGAGTAGTTTTGCCAGAGCGCGCGTACCAACGCGACCGCATCGAAGCCGGGGTGGTTATAAAATTCCTTATCTTCGGTTGCGATGGTTGTTGCGACCAGGAGGGGAGAGATGTTTTCCAGCGAAATATAGGTGCGCCGCCCTGCGTTTGGATCCAGAATTTCGTAGAGAATATGCCCCTCGCTATCGAGGATGCGCGTGGTTTCAAATTGGGAAGCCCGCGCCCGCAAATCGTCCACATCGGGGAGGGTCGAGGCGATCACGTTGTATTGGTAGAGGGCATAAGACCCCGCGACCAGTCCAGCGATGATCAACCCGAAGATGAATAAGATCAGGCTGCGCAAAATACATCCCCAACCCTTGCGAAGATTTACCCCTTGAGAAGCCCTCTTTTCTTGTCGCGCGGCGGGGTGTGCTGGCCGCGAAACAGGGTTAAATGCAGCAGGCGTGACCCGGGTCGCGCCCATATCTCTTTCGTCCACACGACGTGGAAGAGAATCATAAACGCTGGATTTTGTCTCCTCTGACGAGGCATCCGGATACGGAGGGGCAGGGATATCGGCCTGTGTCTCATCTTCTGAGGCAATCAGGCGGCGTAAATACTCGTCTCGGTCTTCGGGTGTTGGCATAGTTTTCTCGAATGGGCGTAAATATCACCACAGAGACACAGAGTACACAAAGTTTTTCTTGATTTTCACAAAGATTTTCTTCGTGCTCTTAGTGTCTTCGTGGTAAAAAAAGGTTATGGTTTAGACATGACCAGAGTCGTCCAGGACCCTTTCATGACCGTATCTCCATCTTGATTCTGCACATACATTTGCAGAATAACAGAGCCGCCACCTACGCCACGCAGGGCTTTGGTCGCAGTGATCTCCATTTCGACATGGATCGTATCACCAAGGTAGATCGGTTTGATAAATTTCCAGGTATTGATCTCGCGGAAGGCCATCACGGTACCCTCCAGCACGCCAGTGCGCAGGGCCAAACCGGATGCGATCGAAAGCCCCAGCAAGCCATGGGCCACGCGCGCGCCAAAAGGCGAATTCTCGCTATACTGGGCATCAGTGTGGATCTGGTTATAGTCGCCAGAAAGACCTGCAAAACCGACCACATCACTCTCGGTGATAGTTCGTCCGGGTGAGATCATTTTTTGCCCAACTTCAAACTCTTCAAAATACTTACCGCGAACGGCAGGGATCGTGGATGTCATATAAACTCCTATTCGTATGGTTTGATCAGATACAATAACACTCCATACGCTTTTTAGTATCCATGATTCTAGCATATAACCTTTGAACTACTTCCAAACTATCGTACAATAAAGCCATGCGAACCTGGTCCCTTGGCTCCGACGATCCACTTTCTTTAACTATGGCGGCGGATGCCCGGTTATCATCCCCTGACTATGGCAACGATCATATTTGGGAATTAGAGCTTGGCAGTGGGGAACCCGCTTCCCTGGCTTTAAGGACCACCTATGGATTGCGCGCGCGCGCCATGCGGATTTTTCCACGTTTTTATGAAGATGGAAATATGATCAGCGATCCCGCTTTTTTCGCGACCCCGCCACGGATTACCCTCTTTTATGCCAACTTTTTGGAGGTCAAATTTTTTCCCTTTAAGGATCTTGAGGTCACCGCCGAATATTGGATTCCCGACTCTCATAGCATTTGCGGGCGTCTAAATATCGCCAACAGAACTACAGATGAACGCCAAATCGAGTTTGAATTATGCGCGCTTTTATCTCCACTAATGGGGAGAAATCTTCAGCAGGAACAAATCCAGGCGGTCAATATCCTGGCAGGAAAGACCGCGAATCTTGCACCCGTTATCTTTCTGACGGGCGGCCCCTCCTTTGGCACAGGACCACAGCCCTCTCTCAACCTGAAATTTGACCTCGGACCCGGCGCAAAACGGCGCTTTAGCTGGGCGCAAGCCGCGCTACCCGAAAGAGAAGATTCCTTCGAACTCGCTCGTCGCACGGTTGCACGCCCCTGGGATGCCGAGCGTGCCCGGATCGAATTGACCAATGCCAGCCAGGTGGTTGATATTGAAACTGGCGACCCTGCCTGGGATGCGGCTTTTGCCCTCAGCCAGCAAGCCGCCTTTCGGCTCTTTTTTAAGGCAAGCGATCATTTACCAGAGCCCACCTTTGTCTCTGCGCGGCAACCCGATCATGGAAATTCCCGCAGTGGTGATGGCAGCGACCATCCGCCTATTTGGAGCGGGCAGTCACCTCTTGAGGCTCTTTATCTGGCCAGTCTTCTGCCCGGCGCTCCCCTATTGGGGCAAGGTCTCCTGAAAAACTTTTTATCTGCTAAAAACGAATCGGGCAATATTGATCACAAACCCGGTCTGGCTGGTCAGCGCAGCCAACTGCTTGCGGCGCCTTTTCTCGCCTCTTTTGCATGGGATCTGTACAAAAAGAACCAGGACGAGCACTTTCTCGCCGAAGCATACCCGGCGCTGCTCCAATTCTTCTGGGCATGGTTTGGGCCAGAGCATGATCGCAATAATGACAATCTCCCTGAATGGGACCATCCTCTCCAGACAGGCTTTGAAGATCATCCCCTTTTCGATAGCTGGCATCCCTGGGGGCGTGGTGTAGATATATCCACTGTTCACAGCCCCTCACTTTTTTCCGCACTCTACCGTGAGGCAAAATCCCTGATCAAAATCGGTGAAATCATTGGCGAAAAGAACGATTTCGCCATACTAAATACACAAGCCGAGGTTCTGCTCACTGGTCTTCAGGCCTGCTGGAAGCCACGACAGGCAGCCTACCGACACCTAGACCGAGATAGCAATCTCGCCCAACACGGTAAAATTCTTCACCGTCAAACCGGCGGCGGGGAAATCATCCTCAATGAGAGCTTTAAGAAACCCGTCCGTCTATTGATTGAAATCAAAACAGAAGGCAGCGCCACTCGCCGCCCTGAGGCCGAGATCAGCGAATTTATCTTCAAACTCGGCAATGGCGAAACCATCACTCCCCTCGAATTCAAGTCCACCAGCGCAGGCTCAGTTGCCACCAGCAAAAAGATCTATGGAAAAACCGGAAAGATTACGATCAACGATGTGGATGAGAAGGACAAAATCATCATCCGCACAGTCGATTTGAGTGCAGACGATCATACTCAACTTTTACCTCTCTGGGCGGAGATGATGGACGAAAAACAGGCAGAATCGCTCGTGGACCGAACAATATCCAATGCCGAAAAATATAAGCGCCCATTTGGCTTGCCAGCCTGCCCCTCCCCCCCGACAATAGAGGCCGAGGCAACCTGCCTCAGCGTTCACCTCCCCTGGAATCAACTGGTTGCCGAGGGTTTGCTGGCCTACGGATATCAACGTGAAGCGACGCGCCTATTCGCATATCTGATGCACGGTATCCTGCAAAACCTGAAAAAAAATAACGCTTTTTATCAAACCTATAATGCCGTAGTTGGAACAGGCGTCGGTGAGCGGAATGCACTCAGCGGCCTCGCCCCAACGGGACTCTTCCTGCAAATTTTGGGAGTAGAGATCATCTCAGCGACAAAGGTGCGGCTGGAAGGGCAGAATCCCTTCCCATGGCCGGTAACGATAAAGTATCGCAGGTTGAAAGTTAAACGAGATGCGGAAAAGACCGAGATCACCTTTCCGAATGGAGAGCAAATTGAGGTCACGGATGAGAATCCGTGCACTGTATCCATTTAAAGGTATAGTATATAGAATATGAGGTGCTGGTCACCTCTAGTATCAAATGTATCCTTGCAAGTGATACTCATCGACTCATAAGAAGAAAAAGTCTATGGAAGAACTTGGCCATATTATTCTTGAAGCAGAACGCAGCATCCTGCTATTGCTGCTAATTGCCTTAGTTGTATCGATCCTGGCAAAACGGTTCCGCTGGCCCTATACGGTTGGTTTGGTCATTATGGGGTTAGTGCTGACCTTTATCAGGCAGAGTGAGTTAATTATTTCTCCCGAGTTAATTTTGGGAATCCTGGTTCCGCCCCTGCTTTTTGAAGCGGCCTTCCATATCCGCGTGGATGATTTGCGGCGTGATTTTGGGCTGATCATGCTTTTGGCAATTCCCGGCGTAATCCTGACAACGATGTTGGTGGGGGGAGCGATCAACTGGGGAACGGGAATGTCGATGGCTACCGCATTGGTCTTTGGCGCCTTGATCGCAGCGACAGATCCTGTGGCAGTTGTGGCGCTTTTCAAACAGTTGGGTGTACCCAAACGCCTGCAAATTTTGCTCGAAGGGGAAAGCCTTTTCAACGACGGCACTGCTATTGTGATGTTTGGCCTGATGCTCGATATCGCTTTGCGCGGGCAATTTAACCTGACCGAAAGCCTGATCGACTTTGTGCGTGTGGCCGGTGGAGGTGTTTTTGTAGGCTTGATCTTGGGGATATTGGCCTCGCAGGCCATTGGCCGGATAGACGATGCCCTTGTTGAAACCACGATCACAACCATCCTTGCTTTTGGCGCATACCTCATCGGTGAAGAGCTCCATGTGAGCGGCGTGCTGGCAGTTGTGGTGGCTGGTATCGTCAACGGGAATGTCGGCCCACGCGGTATGTCTCCAACCACACGGATTGTCGTAAATAATTTCTGGGAATATGGCGCATTTCTGGCAAACTCGTTGATCTTTCTGATCATCGGTCTCACCACTGATTTGCAAATCCTGATCGATAATTGGCAGGCGATCGGCGTGGCGATTTTGGCCACCCTCGGTGTGCGGGCATTGAGCATTTATGGATTCTCTCTTTTTGGGAAGGATATCCCCACAAAATGGAAACATATCCTCTATTGGGGCGGGCTGCGCGGGGCAATTGTTCTTGCGTTAGCATTGAGTATTCCGATTGACTTCCCTGAACGTGATCGTTTGCTGGCAATGGCATTTGGCGTGGTACTCTTCACCTTGCTGGTGCAGGGTTTCTCCATGGATACCCTGGTTAAAAAACTGGCCCTGGTCAAGCGCACAGAGAGTCAAATCGAGTATGAGAAACGTCACGCACGCTATATTTCAAACAATTCAGCATCGAAACATCTTGCAGAAATGAATAAGCAAGGGCTGCTTTCTGCGCATATCTGGCACCAGATGAAACCGATCTTTAAAGAACGCGAAGACTTTTTGCTTGAGGCTATGCAAGATCTTCTTGCAGCTAATCCTACAGTTGAAATCGAAGAGTTGGATTCTGCCCGCCGCGAAGCATTACGCGTCCAACGTTCCACTCTTGGGAGCCTTTTCCGTGATGGAGTCATTTCCGATGAGATATACAGTGATCTGATCGGCGAAGTGGACGAGGCGCTCACAGAAAGACATGTCAATTGGTCTCAATTATTGGAAACGGGTATAGGCAGGAAAAGGACGATCAATAAGATGATGGCAGTAATCGTTCAGGAAGACGATCTAGATAATGTCCTGGTAGAAATGAGCAACGCTGGATTTGGCGCAGATCCTCTCCCCAGCACAGGCGGCTTCCTCAGCAGGAAAAATGTGACCCTGCTGATCGGCATCCCGCGGGGGCGTGAAGCTGATATTGTTAATATTTTGGAGAAATCCTGCAAACGACGGGTTAAATATGTACGCTCTCCTTTGGATGGCGCTTTTCTCCCCCTTTCACGCCCGGTCCCCGTCAAGATTGGCGGAGCAACGATCTTCACCTTTGATATAGAGGAATACCATGAGTTCTAAAAATATGAAAATGATCATCGCCATCGTGCGCAATGCAGATATTGACGTTATCCTGAAAGCATTGCTCGAAAAGGAATTCCGTGTGACCCGCATCGCATCCAGCGGCGGGTTTTTCAGGCGCGGTAACGCAACCCTGATGATGGGAGTGGAGGCTGAAAAGGTGGAGGAAGCCATTCAAATTATCCGGGAACATTGTGAACAGAGCCTTGATCTCGCTGTTAAGCACGCCACTGTTTTTGTCCTTGATATCGATCATTTTGAGCAAGTCTAAAGAACGGCTCGGAACAAGCAAAGAACCCGTTTCCTTGAAGGAAACGGGTCCTTTTTTACTCCAGTAAAAATTCTCTAAAAAATTCACTTACCTTTTTGGTATATCTTGTCTGATAATAGGTGTACATATTCATGTGGACTGGCTCTGCCTCAGTCCACAACCAGCGTGGTTCTCCGGCTGCATCATAAAGGCGGCGGGCAGAATCCTGCGGGATGCGCATATCTCCCATCCCCTGAATGATAAAGACCGGGCGCGGACTGATATCACCGATCACATCCAGGGGGCGAACAAGATCAACATTCATTCCTGTTTCTCTCTCTGCAAAAAATCGAATTAACTCCCGCATTCCCAAAACAGGGATCTGGTGCTCCAATTCATCTTCAAGGGTGGCGAAGGGGCTGTCCGCAATGATCGCTTCAATTTCGGGGCGGCGCGCAGCAGTCAAAATGACCGAAACTGCCCCCATTGAACCACCCCATGCGCCAACTCTCTCCACATCTGACTGCGCCAAGGCAAAATCCAGGGCGGCTTCCACATCCCGTGTTTCGGTATAACCAAATGTGACGGTATCGCCTTCGCTTGCGCCATGTCCGCGAAAATCCCAGGCCAGAACCCCATAGCCCTGCTCTGCAAAAAGAAGATAAAAATCAATCGGGCGAACGGAAGCATGTCCGTGGGCGACCAAAATAACAACGCCGTTTTGGGGCGGCGTATACCACGCTGAAAGACGGATCCCATCCGAAGTAAGCAGCTCAATATCTCTGTATTCAATGCCATGTGCGAGCAATTCGTCGCCTGAGGGGGGCTGCAATCGCCTGGGGTGCACATAGTCCAGCGCGTTATTATAGGAAAACAGCGTCAGGGCAACTGAAAGCAGGATCAAAAAGGAGATCAGCCCAAACCGAATTAAATTCCATCGATATCTCATAAGACAACCTCTTGCCAAAGAGCTCTCGTCGCTGTACCCTTGGCAGCGCGCTTCGAGAAGGACGCCACCGTTTTATCCTTGATATTGATCATTTCGAGCAAGGTCAAAGGTCCCATTCCCTTGTAGGGAACGGGACCTTTCTTTTAACCGAAAACCAGGTTATCAATTAGCCGTGTTCTGCCCAGATAAACCGCCAATGAGAGCAATGTTTTTCCACTGACAACTGTCAACTCTTCGAGCGAGTCGTAGTCGGCGCAAGAGATATATTCCAGGCGCGCGAGGGGTTCATCGGTGATGATTCCCTCCATAACGCGACGTAAACTATCGGCGCTGCGCTCCCCCTTTTTGTAAGCGGATTGGGCTGCCAGTAAGGATTTGTACAGGACTGAGGCTGCCTGGCGCTCTGCCTCGTTCAGATAGGTGTTCCGGCTCGACATCGCCAGCCCGTCTCGTTCGCGGATGATGGGGCTTGCTACGATTTCAATGGGCATATTCAAATCCCGGACCATACGACGAATGACCGCCACCTGTTGGGCATCTTTCTGCCCGAAGAAGGCCATCTGCGGTTGGACAGCGTTAAAAAGCTTGGCAACCACGGTGGTGACCCCACGAAAATGACCGGGGCGCTTTGCCCCCTCGAGTGGTTTGGTGATCTTCTCAGCCTCGACCCAGGTCTGGAAGCCGGGAGGGTACATCTCTTCAGGAGTCGGTATCCAGAGCAGATCCACGCCAGCCTCGCGCAATAGCTCCCTATCCCGCTCGAGATCGCGAGGGTAGGCATCAAGATCGTCGGTGGGGGCAAACTGTGTCGGGTTGACGAAGATGCTGACCACAACGGAGGCAGACTGCTCACAGGCGCGCTTCACAAGAGAGAGATGCCCCTCGTGCAGGAATCCCATTGTCGGCACAAATCCAACTGGTTCTGGCAGGGAAGCTCTGGCAATCCGCAATTCTTCAAATGTGACGATTTCCTGTAGCTCATTCATTCTAAAGTCCTTATTGACAGGTTTTCTCTCTATGTTACACTAATAATGTCTGTTTTAGATA
>JACKQG010006857.1_pt1 | contig 11761 bp, 9 predicted proteins | sample 8237621 | NCBI WGS metagenome assembly JACKQG01 (sample SAMN15677084, study PRJNA649215) | marine metagenome | biome: marine; feature: Black Sea; material: saline water; isolation source: suspended particulate matter (SPM) from the Black Sea western gyre | collected 2013-06-09/2013-06-10 | depth... | reverse complement strand
GCGGGTGTCGGAGGACCCGCTGGCGGTTGGTGTGGTGCGGGTGGTGCAGGCTCTCGCGCCGGTGGAGAGGGAGGGCCTCGCGGGCGAACGCCGCCTTGGCCTGGTCGCCGATGGCCTGGAGGGGGTGGCGGATCTCCAACCGCCGGCCGTTCCATTCCGGATCGCCCTGGAAACGGGCCTGGTAGAGCTCGAAGTCGGCGGCAGTGAACATGGCCGGCAGAGGATAGGGCCGCGGGAAAATGAAAAAAGCGGCCCTGGCGCAAGCGCCAGGACCGCAACTCCATCCCCTCAGATGGCACCAATAAATGGCGTTCTGTTCACCGGCCGCCGCAGGTCAAGCGACGCCGGGTGGTGCCAGGAAGGAAGCGGGGCAATTCAAAGATCACGGAAGGTGCCTTCGCAGCGGAGTTTAGTCCCGAATCTGAACCTGGTTAGGGGCTTTTCCGGAGCATTCCGCGATTGCCCCCGGCCGGAACCGGAGAATGCCCGCGCCTTAGGATAACGCATTCCCTTGATTTTCTCCAAATGCTGTAGAAACGGTGCTCTGGCTCCCACGGTTGAGCGACTCAGCCCCGGAACAGGTAGTCCGGCATCAGACGCCGGAGGTCGAGCAGCTCCTGAAGGCGCTGCGGCAGTCCCGCCGCCTCGAGCCGGCCGCCGCAGAAGCTGGCCAGGACCCGGCCCTCCAGCTCGATCGCGGTCTTCGGCCGCCGCAGGAGGTGCTCCATCATCCGCGTGTGGCAGAAGTCGTAGGCGAACTTCTTGTCCTGGCTCCGGACCTCGAATTCCTTCGAGAACTCGACCGACTCGAAGTCGATGTCGGCGAAGCCGACCGCCTGCCCGATCTTGTGGAACAAGCTCTCCGGGTGGATCCGGAGCTCGGGGAAGGCTCTCTCGATCCGGATCATCACCACCGAGAGGTGGTGGTGCTGGGTGTTCTTGCCGCTGCCCGTCTGGTAGTGGAAGTTGAAGCTCTCGGCGTGGTAGCCCTGCCACTCCCCGGAGGCATGGTCATAGCCGTAGCGGTTGGATCCCGCGCGCAGGCGGTCCAGCGCCGCGTGGCGCTTGGCGAGCTGCCGGTCCTTCTTCTGCCGGTAGCTCCAGCCGTGCTCCCGAGCGAAGGCCCGGTAGCCCTCGGCCCGTTGCTGGGCCTGCTTCCAATTCCACCACAAGGCCAGCGGCACCAGCACCGCCACCGCCAAGCCGAACAGGATCTGCGGGAGCATCCCCTCCCTCCCCCACCGGCGCTAAAACTGCACCTCGACGGGTTCGCGGGCGGCGGGCTGGGCCAACTCGAAGAAGTCCCGCAGCGGGAAGTTGAACATCCCGGCGACCAGGTTGGAGGGGAACTGCTGGACCCGGTTGTTGTTCTCCCGGGTGTTGCCGTTGTAGAAGCGGAGCGCCGCCTGGATGCGGTCCTCGGTGTTCGCCAGCTCCTTCTGCAGCTCCAGGAAATTGGCGCTGGCCTTGAGGTCGGGATAGGCCTCAAGCCGCGCCATCAGCGAGCCGAGCGCCTGCTGGAGCTGGGATTCGTCGGCGGCGTGGTCGGCGATCGAGCCGTGGCCGGCGGCGGCGCGCTCGCGCAGCTCCACCACCTTCTCGATCAGCTCCCGCTCGTGCTGGGCGTAGCCCTTCACGGTGCGGACCAGGTTCGGGATCAGGTCATAGCGCCGCTTCAGTTCGGTGTCGACGTTGGACCAGGCTTCATCGCACTGGTTGCGCACCGAGACCAGGCCGTTGTAGAGGACCACCAGGACCAGCGAGAACAGCGCGAGTGCGCCGACGAGGGGGAGCCACATCATGGCGAGATCCTACGCCGGAGCCGGACTTCTCTTCAGCCTTCCACCGGCGCGTCCCGGTCGCGGCCCCCGGCTCTGGAGACCTGCCACTTGCCGAGGCGGCTGCCGAGGAACTGGCCGAGGAAGAAGGCCGGCACCAGCACGGCGTAGGAGGTCCAGTGGAAGCCGAGATCGAAAGCGAAGCGCATGGCCACAACTCCCGGAATCGGGGCGTGGATGGACAGGAACCAGGCCAGCGAGAACTTGCGGGTCCGGGCGCGCCACAGGCCGAACGGCAGGTTCAGGACGAGGACGCAGAGGGCGGCGAGCCAGAGCACGGTTCCTGTATTGGGCTCCACCGGTCTCTCCTTCAAGGGGAGGATGGCGGCCCGAGCCTCGAATCCTAACCGGGATCCGGGCGCCGCGGGGCGGCGGTGGCTCGGCGCCCGCTACAATCCGGCGTCCCACGACCGCATGGATTGAACCTCCTCACCTTCCTCCTCCTGCTCACCTCCCCACTCTCACCGCAGGAGCCCGCGCCGGCACCGACCCAGCCTCAGGAACCGGCCGCCCCCGTCCCCTCCGCCCCGGCGGCGGGCCAGGACGAGGACAGCGACTTCGCTGGGTTCACCTATCAGAGCGAGGACGGCAGCTTCCGGCTGGCCTTCAAGGGCAAGCTGGACAACGACTGGGCCTTCTTCTCGGCCGACCCGGACCTGGTCGGCTCGCCGGACGACTTCCGCAACGGCACCGAGTTCCGGCGGGTCCGGATCGGCCTGGCCGCCCGCCTGCACGACTGGCTGAAGGTGAAGGCCACCTTCGACTTCTCGGACGGGGAGAGCGGATTCCGGGACATCTACATGGAGCCCCGGAACGTCGGCGGGCTGGACACGCTGCGCTTCGGCCACTTCAAGGAGCCCTTCGGGCTCGAGAACCTGACCGGCAGCGCCGCCACCACCTTCATGGAGCGCGGCCTGCCGACCGTGCTGGCCCCCGGCCGCAACATGGGCGTGATGGTCCGCGACCGCTTCCTCGGCCAGTCGGCCACCTGGGCGGTCGGGGTGTTCCGCGAGACCGAGTCGAGCGGGCTCGGCACCGACTCGGGCTCGGGCCAGGAGCTCGCGGTCACCGCCCGGGTCACCGGCCTGCCCTGGTACGAGGACAAGGGGAGCCGGCTGGCACACATCGGCCTGTCGTACAGCCTGCGCAACCCCGACAACGGCCAGGTCCGCTTCAGGGAGCAGCCCGAATCGCACCTCGCGCCGAACCTGGCCGACACCGGCTACTTCCTCGCCGACTCGGTACAGCTCGGCATGCTCGAGGCTGCGGTGGTGCTCGGCCCCTGGTCGCTGCAGTCGGAGGTCGGGCACGCCGCCGTCGCCACGCCGACCGGCACCGACCCTGGCTTCTCGGCCTACACCGTCCAGGGCAGCTGGTTCGTCACCGGTGAGCACCGCGACTACGACCGCGGCACCGGCAGCTTCGACTCCATCGGGCCGAGCTCTCCCTACCTCGGTGGGGACGGCTCGGGCGCCTGGGAGCTCGCCGTGCGTTACTCGCAGCTCGACCTGAACGACAGCGGCATCCCGGGCCGCGAGCTCCGCGACCTCGGCTTCGGGGTCAACTGGTACCTCGACGCCAACACCCGCTTCCAGCTCAACTACGTCATCACCGACGTCGAGAGCTTCGGCAACGCCCGGATCCTGCAGTTCCGCTTCCACGTCGACTGGTGAGCCTGGCCCCGCCCGCCGACCCGGTGCTCGAGGCGGTCCTGCGGGCCCGGGAGCCGGGCGAGCTGCTGCGCGGCCTGCGCCAGGCGTGGGAATCCGAGGCCGGCGAGGCCTGCCCGCTGGAGGACGTAGAGCTCAGCCGGGTGCACTACAAGCCCTTCGCCCGGGCCCGGCTGGTGGTGCGCGGCAGGCTGGGCCCGGCTCCCGGGAGCGGCAAGGTGCGGCGGCAGCCCTTCTCGCTCCAGATCTACTCGCGGACCGACCAGGCGCGGCGACGGCGGCGCTCGTACCTCGCCCGCCCCAGCCTCCTGCCGAGCTACGGACCGCCGTCCTTCGTCGTTCCGGAGTGGCACGCGGTCGGCTTCTCGCTGCCCAACGGCCGCTACCTCCGCAACCTGGCCAAGTTCCTCGACACCGAGCGGACCCGCGCCTGGCTGCGGCTGAAGGGCCAGCCGAAGCTGGCGGCGCACTACGACGCCGACGAGCTGGAATTCGTCCGCTACGTGCCGCGCAAGCGGGCGCTGCTCCGGCTGCCGGCGGCCGCCGACGGCAGCTGCGGCGGCGCCTACATCAAGCTCTACACCGCGGCGGAGTTCGAGATCGCGGCCAGGAACCTGGGCAAGGTGGCGAAGCGGGCCAGGAAGTCGAGCCTCGGCTTCGCGGCGCCCCGGCGCCTGGCCAGCGGCCGGAAGAAGCGCGCCGTCGTCATGGCCGAACTGCCCGGCGAGCAGCTCACGCGCTTCTTCGCCGGCCACGACGACGCCCTGATGAGGGCGGCCGGTTCGGCGCTGGCCGGGCTCCACGGCAGCACCGTGCGGACCCGCGCCCGCTGGACCCCGCGGGCCGAGCTGGACGCGGTCCGGCGCGCCGTCGACGACCTGTGCGCGGCCCTCCCCGCGCTCCAGGGCACGGCGGGCGAGCTGCTGCGACGGTTGCAAGCCCGGCTGCCGGAGGCCGAGGCCTACCGCCCGGTCCCGATCCACGCCAACCTGTTCGGCGACCAGATCCTGGCCGACGGGAACGACCTGGCCATCGTCGACTGGGACGACCTGTGCCTGGGAGACCCGGCCTTCGACGTCGGCAGGTTGATCGCCCACATCCGCTACGAGAACCGCGAGCTCGACCAGGCCTCCCGGGAGAGCGCGGCGGCCTTCCTCGACGGTCACGCCGAGCGCCACGGCCCCCCGCTGCCCGCCGCCCGGCTGAGCTGGCACGTCGCCGCCGCCCTGGCGCTCCGGGCCAAGATCAGCGCGCTGCGACCGCTGGCCCCGGATTGGCCTGATCGGCTCGAACGCGCCTTCGTGGAGGCCCACGACGCCCTGGACCACCCTGAGGACGCAGCCCGTGGTATCTTTCGAGCTTGACTCCGAGCGGAGCAGGGCGAGGAACCGCGGCCGCGGCGTCCGCCCGCGCAGTGGGCTGCCTCCCCTCCCCGGCGCCTCGCAACCTTGAAGCACGCCTCCTCGACCGGACCGGTGGAAACCACTTCGGCGCCGCTGAAGCGGAGGAAGCTGCGGTGGCTCAGGGTCTGGAGGACCTTCCTCCCCTACGCCAGGCCCCACCGCAAGCCGCTCCTGAGGGCCGCCCTGGCCTCCGCCATGGTGGTCGGCTCGCGCCTGGCCTTTCCGCTGCCCCTGCGCGCCCTCCTCGGCCCGTGGCTGAAGAGCCCGGAACCCGGCGCTCCGGTCAGCGCCCCGGACGACGCCATGCTGCTCGGCCTGGCCTTCTTCGGCGTCGTCCTGGCCCTCGGCGTCGCCGAGTACCTGCAACGGCTGCAGGTGGCGAAATTCTCGATCGGCTGGGTGAGGGACATCCGCGCCGCGGCCTTCGCCGCCGCCAACCAGGTCGACCCGAGGGAGATGAACTTCAGCTCCGGCGACATGGTGGCGCGGCTGGTCGGCGACACCGCGCGCCTGAAGGCCGGCCTGAAGGGCTTCCTCACCCACGTCGCCACCAACGGCGCCCTGTTCGTGGGCGTCACCGCGATCATCCTGTCGATCGATCTGGTGCTCGGCGCGGTGGTGGCCGCGGCCGGCGCCCTGGTCCTGTCGGTCACCTGGATCGGCGCCCGCCGGGTCTACTTCCGCTACCTCGAGCTGCGCAAGAAGGAGGGCAAGCTCGCCAACCGCATCCAGGACTCGCTGCTTGAGGATCCGCGCGAGGGCAGCTTCGCCCGGGTCAACTACTCCAGCGGCGTGCATGAGGCGACGGTGGTCCAGCTCCAGGTCCGGACCACCCTGGCGGCCCACACGATCCTCGCCCTGGCCACCCTGCTGTCCCTCTGGATCGGGATCGGCGCTCTCGAGAGCGGGCGGCTGAGCACCGACCACCTGCTCACCTTCTTCATCCTCCTGATGGTCCTGCACCGGCCGGCGGTCCGCCTGAGCCGCCAAGGCACGCGGATCGGCAAGATGATGGCTTGCGGCGAACGCCTCGAGCGCCTGATCCGCGCCGGCCGCGAGGCCGAAGCCGATCACCGGGCGCTCCCGCCCCTCTCCGGCAAGCTCAAGATCAAGCGGCTCAGCTCTTCAGCCGGCAACAAGGACGGGCAGCGGCTCAGGGTCGGTCCGGTGAGCCTGAGCGTCCCGGCGGGCCAGAAGCTGGCGCTCCTCGGCGGCGCCGGCTCCGGCAAGACGACCCTGCTCGACCTGCTCGCCGGCGAGCTGCTGCTGGACGAGGGCAAGATCCTGTGGGACGGCGAGAAGGTCCACGACCTGCCGCTGCGGGCGGTCGCCGAGCAGGTCGGGTACCTCGCCGACCGGCCCTTCTGGATGCGCAGGCCGGTGCGAGAGGTGCTCGGCCTGCCCGAGGGGGAGCTCCCCGAGGAGGCGCGCGCGGTCCTGGCCGACTGCGGCGCGGAGAGCCTGCTCCGCAGCCTGCCGGCCGGGATCGACACCAAGATCGGTCCGCAGGAGCTGTCGCGCAGCGACGCCCGGCGCCTGGCCCTGGCCAGGATCCTGCTCGGAAGGCAGTCCCTGGTCCTGCTCGACAACCCTGGCGCCGACCTGACCTCGCGGGACGCCGCGGCGGTGTTCCGCCGGCTGGCCGCCGACCCGGCCAGGACGGTGGTGGTCGCCGCCCACGACCGCGCCGGCCTCGAGTCCTTCGACCGCTTCGTCGAGCTGCGCGACGGGCAGGTGGTCAGCGACAGCCTGGCGGCCGCCGAGGCGGCGCCGGAGATCGGAGCCGGATGAGGCGGCCCCGGCTGGGCGCGATTCTCGCCCTGGTGCTGGCGGTGTACCTGGCCACGGCGTCGGTCTGGTTCATGGCCTTCCCGCTGAAGACCAGCTTCAACCAGTCCGACGTCTTCTGGGAGGGCTTCTACCTGCTGGTGGCCCTCGGCTCCTACCTGATCATCTTGCGGCTCGGCCTGCCGCTCCTCCAGGCCGGCTGGCCGATCTTCGCCTGGGGCCTGCTGATCGACTTCCTCGACGAGTTCACCCTCGACAAGGACTTCTTCAACGACGTCATCGAGGACGCGCTGAACTCCTTCGGCCTGCTGCTGGTGGCGATCGGCTTCTACCACTCCTACCGCCGGCGCCTGGAGGAGCTCGAGCGGGCCGGGCAGGCTGGGGAAAAGCTCCAGCACGAGAAGAGCCGGCTCGCGGCCACCCTCAGCTCGATCGGTGACTGCGTCATCGCCACCGACCTCGAGGGCCGGATCACCGGCGCCAGCGACGCCGCCCGGGCGCTGCTGCAGCGCCGGCGGATGCCGCTCCTCGGCCTGCCGGTGGCGGAGGTGGCCCGCTGGGCCCGCCTGACCGAGGACCAGCCGCTGGACCTAGTGGACGGGGTGCTGCGGCGGCCGGAGCAGTTCACCGCCTACCAGGATCTTTGGCTCCTCCTCGACGGCAGGCGCAAGATCCTGGTCGAGCTCGCCGGCCAGCCCATCCGCCAGGACGGCGAAGCGCCGAGCGGCGTCATCCTCGCCTTCCACGACGTCACCGAGCGGCGCGCGATCGAGGCCGAGGCGGTGAAGGCCAGCAAGCTGGAGTCGGTCGGGCTGCTCGCGGGAGGGGTGGCCCACGACTTCAACAACATCATGACGGCCATCATGAGCTGGAGCGAGATCCCCGCCGACGAGGTCCCCGGCGGTCCGGACCCGCTGGCGGAGATCCGCCAGGCCTGCCTGCGAGGCAAGCGGCTCAGCACTCAATTGATGGCGCTCGCCAAGGGCGGGCAGCCGATCAAGGCGCCGGTGGACCTGCGGCGGCTCGCGCTCGAGGAGGCCCGCTTCGTGCTCCGCGGCTCGGACGTGGCGCTCGAGGACCGCACCGACCGCGCCCCGGCGGTCGCCGAAGTGGACGCCGGTCAGATCAGCCAGGTGGTGCACAACCTGGTGCTCAACGCCGAGCAGTCCATGCCTGCCGGCGGCACCGTGGCGATCGAGCTCGAGGCCGTCGACTTCGAAGGCGATTCGACCCTCCCGGCCGGGCGCTACCTGCGGCTGCGAGTCCGGGACCAGGGCGAGTGCATCCCGCGCGAGCACCTCGACCGGCTCTTCGACCCCTACTTCACCACCAAGGCCGGCGGGCACGGTCTCGGCCTCACCACCTCGTACCTGATCGTCGGCCGCCACGGCGGACGGCTGAGCGTCGAATCGGTCGCCGGAGCCGGCACCACCTTCGAAGTCCTGCTCCCGGCGGCGGAGGCGGCCGCCGAGCCCGCCGCCCTGCCCGCCAGGCCCGCCGTGCCGCCCGGCTGCCGCCTGCTGCTCGTCGACGACGACCTCAACGTCCGGATGCCCTTGGAGACGGTCCTCAGCCGGGTCGGCTTCGAGGTCGTCGTCGCCGCCTCCGGCGCCGAGGCCGTGGCCCTCTACGAGTCGGCGCTCAGCCGCGGCGCCCGCTTCGCCGCCGTGGTCATGGACCTGAACATGCCGGGCGGGATCAGCGGCGAGGTCGCCATGTCGCGCATCCTCGACCTGGACCCGGAGGCCTGCGGCGTCGTCGCCAGCGGCTACCACGACGCGCCGGTCCTGGCCGATCATCGCGGTCACGGCTTCCGCGGGGTCATCACCAAGCCCTTCAGCGCCGAGGAGCTGACCCAGGAGATCCTGGCGGCGATCGGCCAACGGCCGAGCGAGGACGCCGCGTGAGCTCCACCCTGGATTCGGTCTCGATCCTGCTGGTCGAGGACCAGGTGCCGCTGTCGCGGGTCCTGCGCCTCCAGCTCGAGCGCGCCGGCCACCTCTGCACGCCGGCGTTCACCCTCCGGGAGGCCCGCGCCCTGTTGGAAGCCAACGAGTACCAGGTCGCGCTGCTGGACATCCGCCTGCCGGACGGCAACGGCCTCGATTTCCTCGCCGAGGTCAAGCAGGGCGACCACCCCGAGCTGGCGGTCGTGGTGCTGACCTCCTTCGCCTCGGTGGAGGACGCCGTGCAGGCGATCAAGCTCGGGGCGGCGGACTACCTGACGAAGCCCGAGGGCCCCGGCCAGACCCTGGTGCTGGTGGAGCGGGCCCTGCACGCCGCCCAGGAGGCCGGGCGCCTGCACTACGCCCGCCAGCGCGATCACCACGCCCTGGACGGAGCCCAGTGGATGGGTGACTCCGAGCCAGCCCGGCAGGTCAGGGCCGAGATCGCCCGCCTGGCCGAGATGGGCTCCGAAGACACCCTCCTGCCCACGGTCCTGATCCAGGGCGAGACCGGCGCCGGCAAGGACCTGGCCGCCCGGCTGATCCATCTCTCGAGCCCGCGGGCGCAACGCCCCTTCGTCCAGGTCGACTGCGCCGCCCTGCCGGAGGGCCTGTTCGAGGCTGAGCTGTTCGGCCATGAGAAGGGCGCCTTCACCCAGGCCCACCAGTCCCGCTGCGGCCTGATCGAGGCGGCCGAGGACGGCACCCTGTTCCTCGACGAGATCGGCGAGGTGCCGCTCGACCTCCAGGCCAAGCTGCTGGCGGTGCTCGACCGGCGGCAGGTCCGCCGGATCGGATCCACCCGGGAGCGCCGGGTCGAGGCCCGCTTCCTGGCCGCCACCAACCGCGACCTGGCCGCCCTGGTGGCGCGAGGACGCTTCCGCGGCGACCTCTACTACCGGCTCAAAGTGCTCAACCTCGAGCTGCCGCCGCTGCGGGAGCGGAGCGAGGACGTCATCCCGCTGGCCGAGTCCTTCGCCGCCGAGACCTCGCGGCGCTACGGCCTCCAGCCGCCGGTCCTCGACCAGGAGGCGCGCGCTGCCCTGCGGTCCTATGGCTGGCCCGGCAACGTCCGCGAGCTCAAGCACATGATGGAGCGGGCCACCCTGCTCCATCCCGGCTCCCCGCTGGCCGCCGCGACCCTGGGACTGGGTGCCGGCGCCGCGCGCCGGACCGCCCCGGACGACCTCGGAGCGGACCTCGATCTCGCCCAGCACGAGAAGGCCCTGGTGGAGGAGGCGATGCGCCGAGCCGAGGGGAACGTCTCGCAGGCGGCGCGCTTGCTCGGGCTCAGCCGAGGCGCCCTGCGCAACCGGCTCGACCGCTTCGGGATCACTGGCTGAAGCCTGTTGGCCTGGCTTGGGCGAGCCAATTGGCTTGATTGAGCCACTCTGGGAGTGGCGGAGGAGCCTAGGCATTCTCCCCTAAACTCTTCTATTAATGAATCTTATGGAGAACTCCCGAGTTTCTCAGGGTCTGGCATCAGGATTGCATTCCATGGACGTCGTCCCCCTCCGGCACCTCATGCATCCCCTCCCCGCCCTCTGCCCCGACGAGCGTTCCGCCTCCACCGGGTGCTCTGGCGCCCGCTCGACCCGATGAAGCAGGCCGTCATCCTCGCCGCTGGAACCGGCAGCCGCCTCGGGAAGACCGCGGCCGGGCTCCCGAAGTGTCTCCAGACCATCGGCGGCAAGACCCTGCTGGACATCCAGCTCGACATCCTGGCCCGGGTCGGCATCCGCGAGGTCTGCGTGGTGATCGGTTTCCAGCACCAGCGGATCCGCGACCACATCGCCGGCCGGCGGGAGTGCACCACGATCGTGAACCCGCTCTTCGCCGAGACCAACAGCCTCTACTCGCTGTGGGAGGCCCGGAACTGGATCCGCGGCTCCTTCCTGTGTCTCAACGGGGACGTCATCGCCCATCCCGACGTGTTCCACCGCGTGCTCGCCGTCGAAGGCAGCGCGCTGGCCTACGACTCCGGGAGCGGCGAAGAAGCCGAGCACATGAAGGTCGCCACCCAGGCGGGCTTCCTCGGCGCCATCAGCAAGGAACTGCCTTCCCGCAAGGTCCACGGCGAGAACGTCGGCCTGCTCCAGTTCGACACCCCCGGCGCCTTCCGCCTGCTGGCGGAGGTCTCGGCGATGATCGCCGACGGCGGGGTGAATAACTGGGTGCCGGCTGCGGTCGACCGGATTGCGGACCACCTCCCCATTCGTTGCGTCGACATCGCCGGTCTGCCGTGGATCGAAGTCGACTTCCCCGAGGACCTGGAGCAGGCCCGCAGCCGCGTCTGGCCCTCCATCTCGGCCCTCGTCAAGGGCGCGCAGCCCTCCCCCCCCCGGACCCGCAACGCGGAGCCGGCGGCGCCGCCCGCCGGCTTCCAGCAGATCCCTCACGCCATGTGAGCCCGGTCCGCCCGCCACCACCTCCCCATGAGCTCCCCTCGCCGCGTCCTCTTCACCGGTTACGCGCCGGTCCACTTCCTCTGCTTCCAGCCGCTGTTCGAGCGCCTGCGCCAGGAGGCCGACGTCGAGGTCTTCGTCGCCGGCGGCCTGCGCGAGAAGACCGACGACGGCTACCTGTTCCACCCGCTGGCGATGTACCGGCCGCTCGGCGTCCCGGCGGAGAACATCCTGACGATGGAGCAGATCGCCGAGATGGACTTCGACCTGATGTTCGCGTCGAACACCAAGATGCTCAAGCCGCGCTCGGTCGGCCAGTGCATCCAGGTGTTCCACGGCATCTCGTTCCGCAACCGCGCCATCCGCCAGGAGAACCTCGGCGCCGACCGCTTCCTGATCGCCGGCCCGTACATGGAGCGAAAGTTCGTCGAGGCCGGCCTGCTGGAGCGGGACGACCCGCGCGTGGTCCGCTCGGGCTTCCTCAAGACTGACCGCCTGATCAACGGCGAGCTCGACCGCAAGCAGCTGCTCGACACCTACGGCTTCGACGGCAGCCGGCCGGTGCTGCTCTACGCCCCGACCGGGCAGCGGCACTGCTCGCTCGACCCGGTGGGCCCGGACCTGATCGAGAAGCCCAAGGCCACCGGCCGCTACGCCATCCCGATCAAGCCGCACGACCACCCCCCCCGCGCCTCCCCCGCCTGGCCCGCG
>JACKQG010006855.1_pt1 | contig 11763 bp, 10 predicted proteins | sample 8237621 | NCBI WGS metagenome assembly JACKQG01 (sample SAMN15677084, study PRJNA649215) | marine metagenome | biome: marine; feature: Black Sea; material: saline water; isolation source: suspended particulate matter (SPM) from the Black Sea western gyre | collected 2013-06-09/2013-06-10 | depth... | reverse complement strand
GGAAATAATATCAAAACAGTTGCCGTTTTACAAAATACTATTATTCAAGGTTCCCTACACAAAGAATTCAACGGTCAATACGTACCAAACGGTTCCAATGAACAGAATCAGGCTACCTGCTCAAAAATGTGCTGTTTGGCACCACAGATGGGGCATCTTTCCGGGGCAGCACCCAACTCGATATAACCACAGACCGGACAAAGATGAAATTCGCTGACACTCAGATCAACGCCACTCTTTACTGCTTCAAGGGCTTGAGTATAAATATCGGCATGTACTTTTTCAGCACCGACCGCGAAACGAAACATGACCTTGGCCTTATGTCCCTCTTCAATGGCCTGCTCCACCATGGGCGGATACATATCTACAAACTCGTGTGTTTCACCCTGAATGGCCTCTTGCAGGTTGTCAGCGGTGGTGGCAATCATATCAAGAGCTTTAAGATGGCCCTCGGCGTGAATCCGTTCGGCTTCAGCGGTTGTCCGGAACAGTTTGGCTATATTGGCAAAGCCCTCTTTCTCGGCTTTCTTGGCAAAGGCACGATATTTCTGATTGGCTTGAGATTCTCCGGCAAAGGCTTCCTGAAGATTTTCGTTAGTCGTCGGCATATTTTTTCTCCTGAATAAAACGGGAGCATTGCTCCCTGATTATTAATGATTCATCTGTAATGTGAAACAACTATATCATATTAGAATAGATTTTCCAGGTACTGGTGTCAATCTGATTTCCACAGGCCTCCTTCATGCCAGTCCGCAGGACATCTCAGGAAATAATCTTCTGCCAGATGGGCAAAGTATCATGGAGACGAACAAACTCCGGATTACCTTCCAGGGACGAATACCTGCCATTTGCAATCAGCACACCACCGGGTTTCATCTCCTGCTCCACCATCCGTTCAAAGCGCATCTGCTGTTCTTTATCTGCAAGAGGTCTAAAGTAATAAATCACATCAAAATTGCCATAATCCTGATAAGAAAAGACATCTTCGCTGAGAATCCTGTCTTCACCAAACAGACGCACTGCCACCTGACAAGGATTAGGATCTTTTTCAATCCCATGGACCTTAAAGCCAAATTGCTCCGCAAAGATCAGGACATTGCCAATGCCACAGCCAATATCAACAAAAGAGTATGGAGTACCCACCCTCCCCTGTCCCTGCTGCAACAGATACTGACTGACAAATTGAATCTGATCAAAAACCTGACGGGTATCCATGGCCACAAAGGGATACTCGGTAACCGGATTGTTTTGTGATTCGGACTGGGCCTCTTTGGAAAAAAGACCCACAAAGCGATTGATGACTGCAAAAAACAGATCATACTCTTCATCAGTGGGGGTAATTTCTTTTCTTTCTTCGAGCATCACTCTTCCTTATCCTTAAAAAATATCATCTTAATGCTGTAATTTTTTCAAGCAATTTGCGAGTTCGACCCGCTGTGCATCTGGCAACCAGCTTGGCAAGAATTGATTTGATCAGATCTACTCCAAAAATCGGAAAGGTTAGCGGGTCAGGTGAATAAAATTGCTCAATTCCGAAACCATTATTAATTTATTTTACGATTTTTGAAAAGCTGTGACTGGACAATAGCCCATTCACAGAAGTGGCCTCACAAACCTGAACAAGCCGATAAGTGGTCAATCTGAATCCAACGCCTTACCCGCTCGCATCGCAACTTCAGCTCAATATGATGACCAATTCTCACAAAACACACTTGACCACATCGTGGTATGTGCTATCCTGTTTGTACCAAAAGGTACACATCATACCCACGCCGTTCATATAAAGCCAGGGGGCATTGTTAAAACGGCAACACAGGAGACAGGTCATGAAAAAGGTTGCGATTGCACTGGGTGTTTTAGTATTTGTGGGAGTAGCTAGTCAGGCTTATGCAGCCCCTGAAATTCGTTATGACAAATCTACTGACACATGCCGGGTAATTGGCGATGGGCCTCTCGAATGGGAAAGCCGTCCATGGGGCCAGGGTGGTCAGATATTCAAAAGTTTATGCCAGAGTTGCCATGCCGATGGTGATGACAACGCAGCCCCATTTTTATGGAAAGAGTCAAAGACATCCAAAGGATGGAACCGTGTGTTTGCCAATCAATACCCCAAATGTGCTAAAGATGGTTCCTGGAGTACCATGAGCAAGGATCAGGAACTCATGGTTAACGATTTTCTGTATCGCTGGGCCAAAGACAGTCAAGATGCCAACGACAGCGCTTGACGCTGAAATAATTTCCCGGTCGGGAAAACAAATAAGAGCACCATACCCATTAAAGAGATACTTTATGAAATATATTGATCTGAGGAGTGATACTGTCACGCAACCATCACCTGCCATGCGCCAGGTGATGGCCAGCGCCGCTGTTGGTGACGATGTTTATGGAGAAGATCCCACAGTCAACCGCCTGGAATTGCTCGCTGCTGAAATCCTTGGCATGGAAGATGCGCTCTTCGCGCCCAGCGGCACACAGGCGAATCTGCTTGCCCTGCTGTCACATTGCGAAAGAGGGGATGAATACATAGTCGGCCAGCTTGCGCACACGTATAAATATGAAGGTGGCGGCGCAGCGGTTCTCGGCAGCATTCAGCCCCAGCCAATCAATCTGGAAGATGATGGTACACTGGACCTGGACAATGTTTCACGTGTTATCAAACCTGATAATTTTCATTTTGCACGCACTCGTCTCTTGTGTCTTGAAAACACCCAGGCGGGTAAAGCCCTTCCCCTTGAATACCTGCACGAAGCATCAGTTTTGGCGCAGGCCCATCAGCTCAATATGCATCTGGACGGTGCACGTATTTTTAACGCAGCTCTCCACTGTAACGTACCTGTCCAGGAGATCTCACGTCATTTTGATTCTGTTTCTATCTGTCTATCGAAAGGGCTTGGCGCTCCGGTTGGCTCATTGCTGTGCGCCAACAAAGATCTCATCAGACGGGCTCGCAGGTGGCGCAAGATGCTTGGTGGCGGGATGCGCCAGGCTGGCATTTTAGCTGCCGCTGGGATTTATGCACTGAATCAGAATATCAGCAGATTGGTTGACGATCACGCCAACGCAACTCTGCTGGCTGACGGTCTAGCCAAAATCAATGGAATCGAGGTACAATCAAATGGTACACAAACGAACATGGTATTCATTGAAATGAGCCATGAAGATGCCCAACATATCGCCAAGTTCATGGCAAAACATCATATTTTAATTGAAGGCGGCAAAACAATCCGCCTGGTGACCCATATGGACATCAGCGAAAACGACATCCATACTGTCACTGAAGCTTTCAGACAGTTTTTCCAGAAACAGGTGGGACAATAAACACCAAAGAAATAGGTTCCCCCGGCACTTTCAATGAATGAGCTAGTTCAAACTAAAAAAATCACGGCCTGCACACAGTCATTTCCCTGGTCACACACTCTCCCAGGACAACGGAACATTACAAAGAATTGTTGCACGATTTGGACAAATTATCTCACATCACAATCGAGGTGAATCAATGCACAGATACATCCTGTGGATTGAGTGCCGATCTTAAAAAAGAAGATCCGCCAGTTCATTGGCTTGACTGAATACAAAGAAATCAGACAGGAGTATTCTTTTGGATTTAATAATCAGCAATTTACGCATTCCCATTGAACGGGACAATACGTCTGAGCATAGAGATGCCGCTGCACAACGGATGAAAATTGATAAAAAAAGGATAATTATTTCAAAAATTCTCAGTAAATCACTCGAGTTAAAGGATCAAAATCAGATTTATTACAAACTTTCAATTGTTGTCAGTACAGATGAGCGTTTTAAGAACAAACAAAAATTTCCCGTATACATTGAACAGCCTCAAACCTTCAAAAAATACGTGAACCGCAAAGATCGGCCGATCATTGTGGGTTTTGGTCCCGCCGGCATGTTTGCAGCCCTGGAACTTCTCAAGTCTGGGGTAAAACCTATAATTTTTGAACGGGGTAAAACGATCGAGGATCGCTCCATTGATGTTCAACGATTCATAAAACACAAAAATCTCAACCCCGAATCAAACATTCAATTCGGTGAAGGCGGAGCCGGTTCATACTCGGACGGCAAACTGTTCTCCAGGAGAAACAATAATACAAGCACAGTCAATCGAGTTTTAAAAACCTTTGTTCAATTCGGTGCCCCTGAAGAAATTGAGTATATCAGCAAGCCCCACCTGGGAACTGATGTTTTGTGCAAAATTGTCCGTAACATCAGACTGCACATACTCGAAAGAGGAGCAGACATCCATTACGACTCAAGGATGACGGACATTTTAATCTCTGAGGGTACTGCCACGGGGATTATCATAAATGGGGAGCGGGAATATCTCTCTTCCAGCATCTATCTCGCCCTGGGTCACTCTTCACGGGACACAGTTGAGATGATGCACGAGAAAGGTGTTGCCATAGAGCAACGACCAATCTCCGTTGGAGTAAGAATTGAGCACCCGGTTGAAACAATCAATCACATGCGATACGGTGCCAAATACAGGGACTTTCCTGGTCTTGGAGCGGCAACCTATTCTTTAAATTACACAAATCGGGAAATTCGCAGGGGAGTGTATACCTTCTGCATGTGCCCGGGGGGTGAAGTTGTAAATGCTTCATCCGAACAAGGTCTGCTGGTTTTAAACGGCATGAGTTATTCGCACAGATCATCACCATTTTCAAATGCAGCCCTCGTTGTAAGCTGCCATGCAGATGATTATCAATCCGTAAATCCTTTAGCCGGCTTAGAGTTTCAGAAAGAAATTGAGCGCAAAGCCTTTGAAGCAGGAGGAGGAACATGGGAAGCACCAGCTCAGAATCTCATGAATTTCCTGGATAAAAGAAATCCTTCCACCCTACGTGAAAATTCATACAAAATGCGTATTGTCCCTGCGGAACTCAAAGATATTTTTCCAGCATTTGTGACCAGATTGCTGAAGGAGGCATTTAACAAATGGAAAGATGAAGTACCCACGTTTGTCTCTGATCAGGCCATTCTGCTCGGGGCTGAAACCAGGACGTCATCTCCTGTGCGGGTTTTACGTAACGACCGATATGAATCGATCAATGTCAAAAATTTATATCCCATTGGCGAAGGATCAGGCTATACAGGAGGAATAACAAGTTCTGCCGCTGATGCCATCCGGGCAGTGAACCTTCACTGTTCAAACGTGCCCTTGAACTCCCCCCTCAATTGAAAAAAATGCTGCAGGGATAACTGGCGCAGATCAATGGCAACAGAACAGCTATAATCCAGAAAGTAAAAAAGCTAGCAGTTACGCTGGCGTTTCAAGCATTTCCTGCCCATATCGAACACAATTACTGGTTCCCTTGAAAAGTTTCCTTTTCACCCAAGGTCTGCGTTGCGCACAAATTTTTACCCTTGGAATCTCAACACTCTGCCTGCGGTAGGATTTTCACGCGCCCTGATCTTGTACGGGAATCCTCAATTTTCAAAGCGCACGATTGATCAAGTTCTGTAATCAGCGTTAATTTTCACATAATCAACCGAAAAATCGCATGTATAGACCTCAACACAACCGGCGCCCTCTTTAAGATCGATACTTACCGCTATTTTTTTCTCCTTGAGAACTTTGGCTGCCCTCTCCTCAGAATCGCCACCCACGGCCAGCCCATCCCTGACAATCACCACGTCACCAAATGCGATATCAACCCGATCCGGATTAAAACGGGCACCTGAACGGCCCATGGCTGCAAGTATTCTGCCCCAATTGGCGTCCTCACCAAAGAAGGCCGTCTTGACCAGACTTGAATTAGCAACGGTGCACGCAATCTGCTCGGCTGTTTCCTCGCTTCGGGCGTTACAGACACGGATAGTAATCATCTTGGTTGCACCTTCTCCGTCCGTGACAATCTGCAAGGCCAGATCTTTGAGCAGATCTTCGAGGGTATCTTCAAACAACCTGAGCCCTGCAGGATTTTCTTCATCTATCCAGGCATTATCAGCCGCATTACTGGCCATAACAAGAACCATATCGTTGGTACTGGTATCGCCGTCTATGGTGATGCGATTAAAAGTCCGTTCAACTCCCTTGAGCAGCGCCCCATGCAACTGCGGGAAACTGATCTGGGCATCAGTAATAACAAAGGAGAGCATGGTTGCCATATTGGGCATAATCATCCCTGCCCCCTTGGCCACTCCCATGAAATTAACCTCTTTCCCGTCGATCTGGAGAGTACGTACAGCTGTTTTGGGCACCGTATCAGTTGTCATGATCGCTTGTGCGACCAGATCAAAATTGTCTTCGCCAAGAGACGCAACCAAATCTGGCATGGCCTGTTCAATAGCCTCCATATTCAGCGGGGCACCAATAACTCCAGTGGAAGAAATAAGAACCATCTCATCTGCAAGATCTAAAGCATTGGCACACAGGGCCGCAGATTTCCTGGCCGCGATCATTCCCGGCTCACCTGTACAGGCATTGGCGCAGCCGCTGTTGACCAGAACTGCTTGTGCACACCCCTGTTTAAGGCGTTCCTGGTCAATAATGACTGGAGCCGCCTTCACCTGATTGGTGGTAAAAACCCCAGCTGTCACCGCTGGCTTTTCACAATAAATCAGACCCAGATCGAGCCGATCCTGATATTTGATTCCCGCAGCCACAGCTGCAGTCTTGAATCCCTGAATGATCATAATATTTCAATAAGTTATTGATGAATAAAAAAATCCTACGTTTCCTGAAACAGGAATTTACCACTTCTTAATGGGATTATGCCACTTAAAAAGAGAATGGCTGCCGCCGAATCAACCTACTCCTCCCGATCAACGCCTGCAGCAGACGAAATAACACATGCAACCACTGCTATTGACTCAAGGGTTCCTCAAGCTGAGTCAAAAAAACACAGGCCATCTGCTCTGAGGTACTCTATACGGCTGCAAAAAAACCACTGAATTAAACTAGCCCACGCAAAACACCTTTCATTGCGTGATGACAGAAGACAGACATGACGACCTTCACGCGACCATCAATCCCACAGATAGAAAGTAATCAAAATAACTCATTGCTATTTCAGATTCTTATTTGATACAATTCAATCATAATAATTGTTATCGAGCGTTTCTTTTTAACTACGATAAATAAGTGGTCATCAACAACGATATGGCTAAGCAGACACAGTGCACTCAAGAACTCACGGACTGGATGCGTGATATTCGCCGCCATCTCCACCGCTACCCGGAACTCTCGACCCAGGAATTCAAGACCGCCCAATTCATCAGCCAAAAATTGGATGAACTTGACATTCCTCATCGTTGCAATATTGCCAACACAGGGATCCTGGCAACGATTGGTCCAGAAAATACAGACATTCGTGCCGTTGCCCTGCGTGCCGATATGGACGCCCTGCCAATTCACGAAAAAACCGGTCTTGAATTCTCTTCACAACATCCAGGGGTCATGCATGCATGCGGCCACGATGGCCACGTGGCGATGCTCCTCGGTGCCGCAGCCCTACTCAAGAGTAAAACTCTGCGCGGCCAGGTCATCCTCATCTTTCAACCTGCTGAAGAGAAACATGGCGGAGCCGAGCGAATGATTGAAGATGGGGCTTTGAATGGAGTTGGAACCATCTTTGCCGGCCATATTGATCGTCATTTTGCTGTGGGTGAAATCGCGGTTCAAACGGGTCTGATATGTGCCTACACCGACGAATTCAAAATCACAATCCTCAGCCACGGTGGACATGCCGCCAAACCACACGAGACAGTTGACTGTATAGTCGTTGCAAGTCTATTGGTCATGTGCATCCAAACGTTGGTCTCGCGTGAAGTCAATCCGGCCTTCCCCTCAGTGGTCACCGTGGGGCAAATTCAAGGTGGTAATGCTGCCAACGTTATTGCCGACCAGGCCGTGCTCACCGGTACCATTCGCACCACCCATCCAGAATGTCGGGATAAGATCATTACCGGCCTCAAACGGATGGTTCTGTCCATGCGAGAGCTCTACACAGCGACCACTGATATCATCATCACCCCCGGTTATCCGCCAGTGATAAACGAAGAACAAAGCACACTGCTGGCGAGAAAGGCAGCTGCAGAGACTGTAGGTGAGGCAGGAGTCAAAACCCAGTTACATCCGAGCCTGGGTGGTGAAGATTTTTCATTTTATCTCAATCAGGTGCCAGGATGTCTTGCCCGGTTTGGTGCCCGGCGCAGTGATCTAATCAATGTGGCCGCTCACAGCCCACGTTTTGACTTTGATGAGGAAGTCCTGCCCATTGGTGCCGAGTACCTGGCCCGCTGCGCCCTACTGACTTTAACAAATAGTTAGCTTGACACCCAGAGAGACGCTTCCATGCTCCTTCAATTTAATCCCAGTACCCCGCTGACTATCGGTATCGAGCTGGAATTCCAGCTCCTTGACCTGAAAACGTTTAATCTTAAACCATCCGGGCCCGATCTTCTCAAACTTGTGCCCATGGGCTTACAGAACAACATAAAAGCCGAATTCATTCAGTCCATGGTGGAAATAAGCAGCCCGGTCTGCCTGAACATGAACGACCTTGAAGATTCAATCAGGTCTCTTTATGACACACTGCAAACGTTATTAAATCAATGCGAATGCCTCCCCTACGCAGCAAGCCTTCATCCATTTGCCAAGATTTCAGAACGGCAGATATCGCCGGCAGGTCGCTATCACACGTTGATGGCTGAGTTACAGCTCGCTGGCCGGCGAATGATGACTCAGGCCCTGCATGTCCACATAGGGCTGACCAATCGCGAGCAGCTTATCCAGGTTTGCAATGACATCCGCGGTTCCCTGCCCATCCTTTTGGCCCTTTCCACTTCTTCACCGTTCCTTGAAGGAGAAGATACAGGTTTCCACTCATATCGAAGCAATATATTTATCGCCCTGCCCCGCACGGGCATTCCTGAAAAGATGGAAGGATGGAATCAATTCTCCCATTTGATCCAGATCCTCAATGAAGGCACCCTTCTCGACGGAATCAATGAACTTTGGTGGGATGTTCGTCCCCACCCTGATTTCGGCACCATTGAAATCCGGATTTGTGACCTCCCTGCTCGTCTCAGTCATATTCTGGGAATTAGCGCCCTGATCCAAGCACTGGTGGGAACACTCATCAAAAGACCCCTTAATACTCACCCCATGGACGAAATCATTCGTCATAACAGGTGGAACGCCTCACGGTTCGGCCTGAACGGGACCTGCATCAGTGACATACATGACAACCACACAACCTTTAAAACTGCAGCCCTGGATCTCATGGAACGTGTTCGTCCCATGTCTGCGACCCTGAACAGTGAAAAATACCTTGATAACTGTTTCCATATTATCAACAACGGAAGCTGCGCTGATCATCAGCGTCGGCTCTATGAATCTCACGGTTCATTCAAGACCATGATCAAAACAATCCAGAATGAGTTTTTACTCTGATCAACCCGCGATTCCAACTCTCAACTGAGCCCCCATGACCAATACAGAGAAACAGCGTCATTCATCCTCACCACCACAGGACATAGCCGCCAGTGGTCATCCTCTGGTGAGCAAAGTTGCCATCGACATACTCGATCAAAAAGGTAATGCATTTGATGCTGTTGTGGCTGCTGCGTTTGTCAGCACAATTGTGGAGCCGACCTTAACAAGTCTCGGTGGTGGTGGCTTCCTCCTGGCCCGTTCCCATAACGGCTTCACGAAAATTTATGACTTTTTCACAAACACCCCCGGACTCGGTCTGGACACATCAGAACTGGAACCCCATTTCTTCCCGGTCACCATCAGTTTTTCGGGCTCAGACCAAAACTTTAATATTGGCCTTGGCTCTGTGGCTGTTCCCGGAACACTGAAGGGACTCCTTCATGTTCATGACAGACTTGGGTCCCTGAAGCTGGATAAAATCCTGGCGCCAGCCATCTTCATGGCACGCAACGGAGTCCCGCTGAACAATCACCAGGCTTACTTCAACGGTCTGCTTGAGCCTATCCTCAATCTCAGTCGCCGCAGCCGTAAAATCTTCGCCCCACACGGTAAATTTCTGGGTTCAGGTGACCTGTTTTTCAATGTAAAGCTGGCTGATTTCCTGGAACAGTTCAGCCGGGGAACAGCACAGACATTTTACGAAAAATCAGCTGCCAGCCGTATAGAGCAGGAAATGGAGGCCATGGAGGGTCTGCTGACGACAAGCGATCTGCTCAGCTATGAGGTCATGGAGCGATCCCCCCTCAACGGCCAATACCGCAAAATGCAGTTTCTCAGTAATCCGGAACCATCCTTTGGCGGATCACTGATCAGTCTGGCCCTGCAGGAACTGGAAAAATATTCACTCAGAGGAATCGACCCGCTGGATCCCGACTATCTCCTCATCCATGCACATGTTCAGCTTGCCGTGGAAAAAAAAAGGAGCCAACAGCAAGGCAACAGCTTACAGACTAAAGCCTTTAACCGGGGGACGACCCACATCAGTATTGTTGACAGGAACGGTAATGTTGCAGCCATGACAAATTCCAACGGCGAAGGATCAGGTTACATTGCGCCAGAGTGCGGAATTATGCTCAACAATATGATGGGCGAGGATGACCTTCACCCCGAGGGCTTCCATGCCTGCCAGTCAGGAGTAAGGGTGGCCTCCATGATGTCACCATCTCTCCTGCTGGATGGTGATCAGGTAAAACTGATTATAGGGAGTGGGGGCAGTAAACGAATACGGACAGCCATCAGTCAGGTCATTACACTGATCATGGATTGTGGCCTGAGTGCTCAAGACGCGGTAAATTTTCCTCGTCTGCATTGGGATGGACAATTTTTTCAGGTTGAACCAGGTTTTTCGCAAGAATCACTCAAGCGCCTGAAGGAATTGGGACCGATCAATGAATGGAACGAGAAGAATGTGTACTTTGGCGGAGTCCACGCAGTGGTTCCCGGTAGAGGAGGAGGCGCTGATCAGAGACGGGGAGGAGCTGTCAGCATGCGGTAACGGCTTATAAAATTTCTGCCTTACACCGAGCCAAGAGAAGGTAACAAGCAGAAAGAACAGAACATCAAACAAAGCAGGGACACTCTCCCCATACGAAAAAAACGTCCCTGAAATTCATCTCTATGCTCTATGACTTGCTAGTCAGATTTTTCAGAATTTTCTTTAGATTTCACTGGACCGTTCAGATAATTAACCACCAGCTGCAGCAGGAAAACAAAGGTAAAGACGCAGACAAACACCAAGGCCCAATCAAGCATCCCGCTTATGTGACGCATTATCCAATCAAACATAGCCACTCCATTCTAGCGTAATTTACCGCAACATTTCTTATATTTTTTGCCTGATCCACAGGGACAATCGGCATTACGACCGATTTTACTGCCTTCGCGTTTTTCTGGTTGCGGCGCTTCAGCCACTACACCTGGAGCAGACAGACGACTCAAACGCAACTCCTCTTCCCGCTTTTTCCGTCGTTCCTCCTCAAGACGCTCGGCATCGCCTTCCTGCACAATTTCAACCCGCATCAGGGCTGAGACCGTCTGCTGCTTAACGGTCTCCATGGTGTTCATGAAGAGTTGAAAGCCCTCACGTTTGTACTCAATGAGGGGATTTTTTTGTCCATAACCACGCAGGCCAATTCCCTCCTTCAAATGGTCCATGGAAAGAAGATGATCCTTCCAGTGATTATCGACCATCTGCAAGAGGATGATTCGCTCAAGATGACGCTGACCAGCTGGACTGTTCAGTTCAACTCGAGCTTGATAGGCAGCCTTGACCTGTTCGTCCAGCAATACACACAATGAATCAAGGG
>JACKQG010006854.1_pt1 | contig 11766 bp, 7 predicted proteins | sample 8237621 | NCBI WGS metagenome assembly JACKQG01 (sample SAMN15677084, study PRJNA649215) | marine metagenome | biome: marine; feature: Black Sea; material: saline water; isolation source: suspended particulate matter (SPM) from the Black Sea western gyre | collected 2013-06-09/2013-06-10 | depth... | reverse complement strand
AATTATGTGGGTCAAAAGCAAGCGATTTATTAAAAAAATGTATTGCCATAATCGGCTGTATTATTTCAAATACAGCGCACTAGGTGAAATATTAAAATTAACGTGGGAACAAATAGACAAAACAAATAAGGTTATTCACGTAACATTCACCAAAAATAATCTGGATCAGACCTCGTTAAATTACAAAGTCCTCACTTAAAATAAGCCCGATTTTGAAGGCAATAAAGCCCGGATTTTTGAAGAACAGCGCAAACTTCAAAATCAGGCCAAAACCGATAGCCAGATTGAAATTCAATTTTCCGATGAAGTTCCTGACTATTTTGATGATAATACAGACTGGCAAAAAACCAGATATGCCGGCGGTCTTATCTTTAGCGCCATTTTGGAAAAGAATTGGAATTTAATTCCATTTTTTTCATTGGCTTATGGAAAACTGGCCAAAGTGTTTATTCTTTTTATTCAGATGCTCATTGCTGGTATAAAGTCGATCGAGCAACTTAAAGCAGTAAAGAAAAAAGAGTTTGGCCTTGCCTGCGGTATGAGCGGAAGCAGCCCGGCGCGGGAAACTTTTTCTTTATGGCTGCACACAATTTCTACTTTGGGCTATGCACGAGCCATGATCAAACGGTTCTTTCGCGATCAAATTATTGCCGGTATAGTCAACATTTATGTGCTTTTTGTGGATGGTCACTTTATAGTATTACAAGTCAAATCTTCGTTTTTTGTGCAAAAGAATTTCTAACCCAGATCAATTAACTTTCATACCGAAAAGGCTGAGGCGAAGGCAAAGGCGAAGCAAGGTATAAGATTCAAGGATTAAGGATATTCTTTTTTTTCCTTCGCCTTCGCCTCAGCCTTCGCCTGCACTTTAGTGCGTTATGGCATACTCCGGTAAGGAAAAAGTTCACAAAGGCTACAAAACTCAACGACGCCTGGTCATGCCGGGTCAAACAACAATTTATTTCCACGATGCCACCGGCCGTGTCGTTTATTTTAGCCTTGAAGAAGGCCAGGGTGATTTACGCCAGAATATCGTGGATATTTCCCAAGAATTTCAAACTCAATTTAATGAACAGATCACTCCGTTAATAGTTTCTGACCGCGAAAGTTGGTGCGTTGAACACTTTGTGGAGATGTCAGGTTATCGCTTTGTAACATGGGAGAAAAACACTTATAAAAAAGAAATAAATGAATTATCAGATGATCTGTTCAGCGATATAGTTATTGTCAATGAACGGCCGTATCGTTTTTACGAATTCCCGGAAAAGAAACAGTATCAAAATGCCGATAAAACTGTTTCCGTTGCCCTGCGGCGCATCGTTATTTGGAATCTTGAGAGTAATACACGCCCGGTATGCGTGAGTAACGATGCTATTGAAAAGGATAAAATTTTCCTCGGACAGAATATGTTGGGACGTTGGGGCGCCAGTGAAAATGGTTTCAAACACATGGGAGATCGTTTTAATTTGAACTATGTCCCGCTTATTAAAGTAACCGAGGATAGTGAAAATCAGGAAATGAAAAATCCTCTTTTCAAACAAACAAGCGCCAAAAAAAGAACAATTGAAAATGGCTTGCAAAAAATCATTAATACATTAGCCGATGTAGCTGAAATTTATAATAAAGACGGCAGCGTTCGTTCAAATTCAAAGCGTCAAAGATTATTGCATGAACGTAGTGAACTTGAAGATGAACTGGCTGCAGTTAAAGAGCAATTAAAAGAGATTCCTGAGCGTATAAATTTGAAAGATGAAACTGATGGCGAGAAAAGTTTCAAAGTCATCGATCAGGAAACAAAAAATTTATTTGACCTTGTGCAGTCGATGGTCTGGAATGCGCGGCGGACACTTATTGATATGTTAAAGCGTCATTACAGTGACAAGCGTGATCTGGTTAATCTTCTTGATCATATCAGCCGCTGTCATGGCTGGGTCAAAACGACTCACCATGCTGTGTTCGTGCAATTGGAACCATTGGATGTGCCCAGATACCGGGCTGCACAAAAAGGACTTATCAATGAACTTAACAGCCTGAAAGCATGTTTGCCAAATGGAAAAGTGTTTAAATTTTCCGTAGGAAATAAAAAAGAAACATGATTCGCTTTATCAAAAAAGTGTCCAGTTTGACGACTGTTTTTCAGGCTGATTCAACGAGGTCTGTGGATAGAGATGTCCCGATAAATAATTTTCTAAGTGGAATAATTGAAACCATTAATGAAGATAATAAACATTTATTCCACAATCCTGATACCGGAAAACATTTAACTACCATTAAAAAATCATTTGCATCTGCTTTGAGAAGAGCTGAGATAATTAACTTTCGTTTTCATGATTTGCGGCACACATTTTCATCGCATCTCTCAATGAGTGGCATAGAGGAGAACATCAGGGCAGAACTTTTGGGACATTCGAAACGTACTATTACGAGCAGTTATACTCACACTAATTGGGAACGGAAAATTGAAGCGGTAGAAATTATCGGAAAATTGTGTGGACAATATTTGGACAATGAAAAGTCAAAGTTGTAAAAGTCACAAATTTTTAATATCCTAACTTCAATAATCACAATAAATTCATAACTACCTAATTATAATGGACTTCGGACTGATAATCCGTGTGTCCCCAGTTCGATTCTGGGAGGCGCCACAAAAACAGCCTTTGAGTTTATTAAGCTTGAAGGCTTTTTTATTTATAAACAATATGTTACAGGATAGCTTGTTTATCTAACTTTGACTTTTCGATTTCACTTCTTTTCACTATTTTTCACTTTCAAGGTGACACAAAAAGTGACACAATTGCAATCAGTCGTTTTGACAATATTACACTGATACCGGGATTGTATGGAGACAAACTGATCAATGATATTCTACTACACAATGTCACTCCCCAGCAATAAAGAAAAACTAAAAACACTCCCCCTACCCTCTTCACTCTCAACCCAAATCTGTCCACCCTGAGCCTCAAGCAACTTTTTAACGATATACAATCCCAAACCAAGTCCTTTTTCCCTGGCTGTTTTATCTGTCCTGATTCGTTGAAACTTTTCAAATATTTTTGCCTGTTGGTCTTTTGGAATGCCTTGCCCCTGATCGATCACAGAAATAATCGCTTGTTTATCGTTAGTTTTTTTTACTTCTATTTTTATGACACTTTCCCGGGGAGAATACTTTATTGCATTATTAATAAGATTTATCAGAATTTCCTGCAAACAGTCCCGGTCTGCATTTACAAATAATTTTCTACCCGGTATAAACTCTAAAGCAATGTTTTTTTTATCAGCAAAGGGTTTGGAAATATCCAAATATTTTTGTAATTCATCAGTCAGATTTAATTTTTCGGGAGTGATTTCAATTTTCCCAGCCTCTATTCTTGAAATATCGAGAAGGTTTTCTATCATTCTTCTCAAATGCAAACTGCAATCATTGATTCCTTCCAAATACGTTTTTATCTTTTCACTCGGTTTTTCCGGAATGCCATCCAGCATGTTTTCGACTGACCAACAAATAGATGTGAGCGGTGTTCGTAATTCGTGCGAGACATGGGAGATGAATTCTGACTTCAATTGGTTTAGCTCTTCCAACTTCTCTTTTTCTGCCCGTTCAAGAATCATCTCCTCTTGCAATTTGATCCGTTCAAGGGCGCGAACAACCATATCCATCATTTGGTTTAATAACAGTAAGTCCTCTTCAAAATACCTGGTTTCAGACAGTTTTCTTCCCAATAACAAAAAAGCCGCGATCTCTTTTCGATATGCCATGGGAATAAGCAGCTCAATTCCGGTTTCTCCCGGAATGGTTTCAGAAGGTAAAGTGGCAATATCGCTTAAATCAGTTCTTCCCTTTTTTGCCATCGGCGCCTGAACCCGCTGAATAATTCGCACCAACTCGGAAGAAGAATTAATCCCGAATTTCCCTTTTTCATTATCTGATAATCCAAAGCTTTTTTGAACTGTAAAATTATTCGTTGAATTATCCCGTTGCAATAAGACAATTTTTTTTATCGGAATAGCCATGCTGATTTTTTTTATAAATAATTGAAACAAATCATCTTGTGTGTTAGCTGCAGACAGGCTTCCGCCAAAGTCTTTTATCGCCAGCCGGTAATCGTATTTAATTCGATAAAAAGTTTTGTCAACCAGCACTTGTACCTGCTGCTTGATCGGTGAAAAAATTATCGCTGCAACAAGCGTAAAAATGATGATCATTAAATTATTTGCCTGACTCAACCCATGAAAGAATTGACCTGCTACGCCTACAACCAAAAGGTAAAGCCCTACAATAATTCCTGTTAAAATGGTATAAACGATACTTCGGTTGATAACAACTTCAATGTCCATAACCTGGTATTTAATGATTGAAAAAGTAAATGCCAATGGGATCACGATTAAAAATATATAATAAATCTCTTGTGGGATCAGGGGCGAGAATCCTATCACTTCCGGCAGAGTCCAGAGAAAAAGAAAAGGAAATGTTCCGATACAAAGTCCCCACAGAATCCACTGAATTTTATTTCTGGCTTCTTTTGATGTCGATTGCGCGTACGAATGAATCATGCATCCGATACTCATTATTAAATAGAGAAAGTAATAGGTTCTAAACCAGTGATACGTTGTTTGAAAAATCCTATAATATTCCAGGGATTGAAACTGAGTCGTATAATAGTATGAAATTTCTATTAATGTTATAAAGACCAGGCTTGGTATAAACAGAAAAAAAGGAATAATTTTATACGTTCGGATTACCTGTTTTTCCTGGGGATAAAGTAAAGCAAAATTGAGAATCAATGCTGGCGCTAAAAGATAGAGCGCAAAAAAAACAGCGCTAAACAAATACTCGAAACTCTGACTGGTTTGCGGATATCGAGGAAAGATGGTCATAATCATAACTGTGAGGATCATACCTGCCCATGAGAAAACCAGGGTTGCTTTTTCCCCCTGTTTTTTAAGAAAGACGAAAATACCAATTCCCCAAAACAGCAGACCCAAAATGAGATTTAAGCTGATGTACCTGTCCTTATATCTCTGAACCGGATAGTCATTAACAATTAACTCATTTGCGCCGCGCCGAATTGTGAAAGAGACAGGTCTGTTCAGGTCGAACTTTTCGGTATCAAAAAGGAACTCCAATTCCTGCCCTTTTTGAATGATTTTGTCTTCCACCTTAATTAATAAATCACCTTTGACTACACTTCCGGATTGTTTAAATCGATCTGAAAGAATATCAGTAATAACAACTTCTTTCCCCTGGTTTTTCCATTTAAAAGGTTCCCGAAGGTTGTGCTTCAATTGTTTGTTGCCATGGATACCCAGCAAAAGAAACAGAATACTTAAGGATGAAAAAAATAATTTATGAAATAAATTTTTGGTCATAGCGGTTCTCTTAATAAAAAACTTCATTTATAATAATGAAATATATTATTTACATAATGTCAAGTATTATTTTTTACACAACAGATAAAACTTCTAAATTTCTGTGACGAGTTTTCTTCGGCGAATCATATCAGTAATAAAATTTGCCGAAGATTCTAATTCCGTGACCGAGATTTTTTTATTTTTGGTTCTGACTCGTACAGGCTGGATTTATTAAAAGCGCTAATTCGTATCCGCTGGCAACTCATCAGTTGGAATTATTTATCTTTATCTTCACTGACACATGGTAACCGTTTACTGAAAATATTTATTTTTAAACTTGCATTTGATGAAAATTTTTCTAAATTAGACATTTTAGTTCGTAAACCCGAAATATTAGCCAATATTTATAATAAGGAAAAAACAACAGATGAACAAGAATAAGTTATTATTAATAATTATGGATGGTGTTGGCATTCAATCTTCAGAAAAATTTAACGCATTAAAAAACGCGCACACACCAAATTTAGATAAGTATTTCAAAACCAAACCATGGACAACATTAGCCTGCCATGGAAAAGCAGTGGGATTGCCTGATGGCATCATGGGAAATTCCGAAGTTGGACACCTGAACATCGGCGCCGGCAGGGTAGTCAAACAGGATCTGGTTCGCATTACTGATTCTTTTGAAGACGGCAGCTTTGAAAAGATCCCCGAATTTATTAAGCTTATGAAATACGTCAAAGAAAATGATAAACCGCTTCATTTAACCGGGTTGCTTTCCGATGCGGGGGTTCACTCGGATTATAATCATTTGAAAAAGATTTTAAAAATCTTAAAAAAGAATGGTATTCAAAAAGTTTATTTGCACGCGATAACTGATGGCAGGGACACACCCCCAAACAGCGGAATAGGCTATTTGAAAAACATCATCGAATTTATGAAAAAAGAGAACATTGGCAAATTAGCCTCTATCACCGGTCGCTATTATATAATGGACAGGGATAATCGCTGGGAACGCGTTCAAAAAGCTTATGATGGATTAACAAAAGGCAATGGTGTTCACACAACCGATCCGCTAAATGTTGTACAAGAAATGTATGATCGAAATGTAACGGATGAATTTCTCGAGCCCATTATTGTCGATTATGACGAAAAAAATTATTTATTGGAAGACGACGATGCGTTATTAACTTTCAATTTCCGGGCTGATCGCATGCGTGAAATTGCAATGGCTTTAAACTTTGATCAATTTACTGAATTCAAACGCAATTTAAAATTAAACCTGTTTTACACAACGCTCGTCAGGTATCAAGAAGACTTCCCCTTTCCCGTGCTATTCAAAGATGTGCAATTAAAAGATATTTTTGGTGAAGTTGTCAGCAAACAAGGATTAACCCAATTACGAATTGCCGAAACTGAAAAGTACGCCCATGTTACTTATTTTTTCAATGGCGGGGAAGAAAAACTTTTCGATGGTGAAGATAGAATTTTGGCGCCATCCCCAAAAGTGGCTACTTATGACTTACAACCCGAAATGAGCGCACCGGAAGTAACTGAAAAACTGTTAGCTGCAATTGAAAAAGATTTGTATGATGTTATCATTTTAAACTTTGCCAATGGCGACATGGTGGGTCATACAGGAGTTTATGAAGCTGCAATAAAAGCATTAGAAACTGTTGATACAGAGGTTGGGAAAATTGTCGACCTGTTTACAGAAAAAGGCGGTTTTGTGATGATAACTTCCGATCACGGTAATTCCGAAATAATGTGGGACTTTGAAAATGATTTGCCCCATACACAGCATTCTCTCAACCCGGTTCCGTTTATTGTAATTACCCCGGATAACCAAAAAGTTGAATTGCGCGAAGATGGAAAATTGTCTGACATTGCGCCTACTATGCTCCGGGTGTTAGATATTTCCAAGCCGGAGCTAATGACTGGAAAATCGTTAATTGTTTAAAAGTTAATATTCAGCAGTTAATAATTTCGTAATACATTTAATGTGATTAATGTCTGGATGAATATTTTATAATAATTAATCCTCTACGAGGATTTAGATTTTTAGGACAAGCCTATTTTTACAATAATATTACCTCTACGAGGTAAATAATTATTCACATACTCAAATACGATGGAATTTTGTATAAATTGTATCGTGAAATGATATCATGATGGATTTGTAATTCATATTTTTTTGAATGGAAACATCATAGATGTTTTATTATTGTAAAATAAATTGTCTCAAGAATTTAACATCCTCGTAGAGGATGAATAAAACAATTCTTAATTCATTTAAAAGATAAAACCATGAAATTAGGTGTTTGCAACCAATTATTAAATCAATGTGGTATCTGAAGTTAAATTTTGTGAACTATTACAATTATTTTAACCATAATCACTTTGATAATATTCAAGGCGTAAAGACAGAACAGTTATAATATAAAAAGAGGTTAATTCTATGAGTAAAAAAAATTGGAAACAAACAATCTTACTTTGGACTTTGACTATATTTGTTACATTGGCTTCAGTTGTGTATCAAAGATTGACAGGACCAACACACCCGGTTCGCGGCAAAGTTGAAATCACCGGTGAAACACTAAAATACAAGTTATTACGTTCACATGAAGTTACTGCTGATGCAAAAATGGAGTTTGCCATTTCAGATACAACCGTAACCGGTGTTTTTAAATGGCGTCGTTATAAAAGCCATGATGAATGGACAAGCGATACGCTGAAAGTGGTAAATAATAAAATAACAGTTGCTATTCCCAAACAGCCGGCAGCGGGTAAAGTGATGTACCAAATCACTTTAGTGGAAAGCAGTAGTAAAGAATACCAGCTTACCGAAGAACCAATTGTCATTCGTTTTAAAGGCGCTGTTCCTGGCTATGTTTTATCGCCGCATATTCTATTTATGTTCATCGCCATGCTGCTCGCTACCCGCACCGGGCTCGAGGCAATCGCAAATCGGGATAACACATTTCGTTTGGCATTTTGGACAGCTGGATTATTATTTGCTGGCGGATTAATTTTGGGACCTATTGTTCAAAAATTTGCCTTTGATGCATTCTGGACAGGCTGGCCATTTGGGCACGATGTGACCGATACTAAAACGTTAGTGGCGTTTATTTTCTGGGGTATTGCCCTTTGGCGAGGGAGACAGCCTGGCAAAGGTCGGGGATGGTTTGTTATTGCAGCTGTTGTAACGCTTTTAGTTTACCTTGTGCCGCATAGTGTATTGGGGTCTGAGATTGATTATACAGCTGTGGAGTAGTTTTAAATAAAAGCAAAATTAACTCTTTTTTGCAAAACGATGGGAGCACAGCGATTAGCGATAATATGAACTTTTTGCGCTATGCCTTACTTTTGCATCAGTTGCCGAAACCTGCGGCGCACTGAACTTCCGAATTTATTAATTAATTCATGCGTGCAACCAGGTTGCCGAATTTGCACAGAGCGGTTTCGGTCAACTGAATGCATAGTTAGGCAAAGTAACCTACTAGATACTTATAAGTTAAAGATTTATTTTTATAACAAATAATAAATTAATCGAATAACCTTTTTATTTACTTATTTTTTAAAACAGTAGAATGCCTACTATGAAAAATATTACCTTCATTTGTCCCTACCAAAATATAACCTTCAGGATTAATAGCAAGGGAAGTGATGGTAAGCTCTGATATACCTTCATTAATTGCTTCCCAACTTCTTCCTCGATCTAAAGAACGAAATACCCCCCTCTTATTGCCACTATATATTTCACCTTTAGAATTTATTTCAAACTTTGGAAGAAAATATTCTTCCTCACAAATTTCACCAAAATCAACTTCAATAATATCTTTTTCTGAACCAACTTTTTTCCAATTCTCTCCGTGATCGGTAGATATATAGCCTGTTATTTCAGCAGTACCACCTGTTGTTACATAAGCTTTTATATGTCCATTGAAATCCATTCCAAAACAATAGATATCAGAAACTGCTGGCAAAACTCTTTGCCAATTAGCACCATTATCTATTGATCTATATATTCCAGAATTTGCAAACCACCAGCTATTTACCAAAGCAACATAAAGATATCCTTTAGAATCAAAAACTATTTTATCGATTCCATAGATTTTATTTTTACTAATCCGCTCATTCTTCATAGTTGGTAAATTACTATTTATTTCTTTCCAATTATCTCCATTATCGTTTGATAGAAAAATTCCTTCGAGATCGGTCGCAATAAAAATTTGGTCATTGGAATCTATTACTAAACTTTGAACGCGAATATCTTTAAGTTTATCAGATACATTAATCCAGCTAACTCCATTATCTGTTGAACGTGAAATACCACCTGACGGTGCACCACTATAATAGTTATTTTCTGCAAAAACGAAAATATGACCTTTAGTATTTATATTTAAACTGGTTAAAAGGCTATCGGGCAATCCCGTTTCGATTTTTATCCAGCTCTCTCCATTATCAACTGATCTAAAAAGTCCTTGTTCAGTCATAGCAAATATAATATTATTTAGATTTATAGAAATTGACTTTATAGCCCCACCATTCGGTCCATTAATAAGCTCCTAATATTGAGTTTGAGCATTTGCCGCTATTGTTATTAATTGGAGAAATAAGGTAAAAATTAGACATTTTAAAATTTTAGCAAACGTAAGTATCGTACCCTCCATTCCAGATTTTATTAAATTACATTAAGCAGGAGATTCCGGCAAAAAAAGAAAGCCGGAATGACTTTCACTCTTTCATTTATATAATCTGACAAAGTAGAATTAATATCTGATATTAAAATTCAACCGCAGAGCTCGCAGAGTGAACGCAAAGTACGCGAGAACATTTACATGAAAAAACTCTATTTATCATTTGACTTTTTAAAATAAATAATATATCTTACTTTTTAATGTTCAAATAAGAATTAAGAATATGGGGACAAATCACATGTCCCAAAATTTTTGCAGGTGAGCATGTTAATATTGATGAAGTAGAGACTTTTCAAGCAAAAAATATTCGCATTGAAACTAATGTACCAAAAATTTTAACACCCGATGGTGAGCTTTATGGCACAACTCCTTTTGAGCTTAAGTGCCTGCACCATGCTGTAGAGGTATTTGGCAGATGAAATATATAATATCAATTTACATTCTGTTTGTCGCCGGGTTGGTTTTTGGGACAATTCTTCTTGTAACACTTATTTTTACCTTTATCCTTCCTGCAAAAGTTTATGATCCCTGGGTTAAAAAAATGCTTCGCTTCTTTTTTAAAGCTATTTTTACGAAAGTAGAAGTCGAAGGAATAGAGAATATAAATCCGAAGGCTACCTACCTTTTTATGTCCAATCATGTCAGCATGTTTGATATTCCGTTGTTGGGAGGATTTATCCCCAACTTTTTCCGCGGAATAGAAGCCGACTATCAGCATGAATGGCCCTTTTACGGCTGGGTGATGAAGCGTTACGGAAATATTACTATTCCCAGGGAAAACATCCACCAGTCAATATCCAGCGTGCGTAAGGCAGAGAAGATCATGCAAAAGGGAAAATCCATTGCTATCTTACCTGAGGGTCATCGCACACTTGATGGTAAACTGCGCAATTTTAAAAAACTGCCATTCTTTTTAGCCAAGCAGGCAGGCGTTGATTTGGTGCCCATTGGATTGTCCGGTTTGTTCCAGTTGAAACGGAAGGGCAGTTGGATAGTTACGCCGACACCCTTAAAGGTTAAATTCGGAACACCAATTTCAGCAACGCAGATAGAAAAACTTTCTGTTAAAGAGCTTCGTGATTTGACCAGGGAAAAAATTCAGGGATTGATTGAAAGACCTTAGGTTGGTGATTGGTGAGTTGTTAGTAGTTAGTGGTAATGGCAAATAATAATTAGTAATTGGTCATTGGTAATTAGACAAGCTGTTGGTGAAATGTGGATTTTTGATTAGTGAAGGTAGATGTAACATTTTACTTGTCACTGAAGTGTTACGTTAAAGCTTTAAAAATACTTGACTATGTTAAAAAAATGTATTACTATTTAATTAGTGTCTGTCCGAGATGTCATTCCCGCATGTTTTTAGCGGGAATCTATTCTGTTTTACAAGGAGATTCCGGCTTAAAAGCCCAGTCTGTCTTCCTTTTATAATTAATGTAACTGGACAGGATTGCCGGAATGACAAAAACTGGGCTTTTTCGGACAGACACTAATTAGTATTCAGGAACAGTTTAATCCATCGTATTGCTGGGAGATGTTTTTATGAATCAAAAAAAAATTAAAATCCTTTTACCCGCCTTATTTGTTCTCCTTTTTTTTACACTTGGACATTCTCAATCAATTCAATTTGGAATAACCGGGGGATATTCTAATATTCAAAAGCCTGAATTTTATACAAAGAAAATTTCAGATCATGGACTTGGATTAAACGAAGGATATT
>JACKQG010006852.1_pt1 | contig 11770 bp, 11 predicted proteins | sample 8237621 | NCBI WGS metagenome assembly JACKQG01 (sample SAMN15677084, study PRJNA649215) | marine metagenome | biome: marine; feature: Black Sea; material: saline water; isolation source: suspended particulate matter (SPM) from the Black Sea western gyre | collected 2013-06-09/2013-06-10 | depth... | reverse complement strand
ATCAGTTGTGTGAATTCAAAAACATCGTACATGTACGTTTTTCTCCATAAACCCCATTAGATTTCCCATAAAAATACCCCAAGCGGCGAATAATATCAATTATCAATTCCGCCGCAGGCTTCTTTTCTCAGCCTGAACTCCAAGAGCTTTCGGGCGTAGATTAAATATCAAAGCAGATTTTTAAAACCGGTGAACCATGAAAAACACCTTAATAATCGTGTTTACGTCAGTCGCTTTATTGCTGTTTGGCTGCGAAAAAGGGGAAACCTCCATGACGAACGAAAAGCCCTTAACAGCCCCGGAAAACCTTGATTCTTATCCGGCCGCAACATTCGCCGGTGGATGTTTCTGGGGTGTGGAGTACAACTTTCGCCGGGTTCCCGGTGTGGTCGATACGGCCGTTGGATTTATGGGCGGAAAAACCAAAAACCCCACCTATAAAGAAATTTGCTACGATGATACCAACCATGCCGAAGTGGTGCATCTGAGATATGACCCGGAGAAAATCAGCTATGAAAAGCTGGTAAAAATATTCTTCAAACTTCACAACCCGACAACACTGAACCGCCAGGGGCCGGATATCGGCGACCAGTACCGCTCGGCGATCTTTTATCATACCCCCGAACAAAAAGAGGCCGCTAAACAGATTAAGGCGAAGCTTGACGCCGCGGGCGAATTTAAACGGTCCATCGTAACAGAGGTCACTGCCGCTGACGAATTCTGGAAGGCCGAAGACTATCACCAGCAGTACATCGAAAAAAATCCCCTGCGCCGGTGCCACGTCGTTGATTTTGATGAAATTAAAAAGATCCTGGATAACTGATCACGTTTTCAGTTTTTTCCAAATGACGAATGAGTAGACCAGTGTAATCATCGCAACGGACAGAACCGGTGCCAGAACAAAGACAATTGCATATTTCGGGAAGGCGGCGCCGATGAGAATGATGATTGCCGCGATGCGGAACAGGATCCCGCCGAGCTTGTGTGTTTTCTGCCAGACGATCTCATTGCTCAATGTCCACGGCGTGCGGATGCCGATAAACCAGTTGGGCTTGACGTGGCTCATGACGATCCCGGCGCAAAAGATCAGGCAGGCGATCCCAACCGGCATGAACACATTGGAGGGAATTTGAATATTCAGATTCCACAGGATCATCCATCCGTGTACCGCCAGCAGAAACAGATTGAGAATAATGATGAATCCGGCGTAATAGCTGAAAAACTTTTCGATGTTTTTTCGCAACGGATCGATCAGCAAAATCAAAAAAAACATCATCCCTTCAAACACCATAATCCCCGGCATTAGCCACACACAGACGGATTTCGGCATCCAGCCGTCAACCTGCCCGCCGAGACCCCAGTGCGAGGCCATCCGTTCGGGCAGTTTCGGGTATGCCAACAAACTGATAACCACCGCCGCCAGTACAATCACAAGAATAAGAAAAAGCGTTATTTTTCGATTCATGGCGTCCTCGCTTTCTGTACTTTTTTGATCGCATTGATAAATTGAGGTGGATTGATGATTTTGGCCCCATCTTTATTGACATAGGCGGACTGGAATAATAATTCTTTCATCTGTTGTGGTGTTGCCTCCGGCCAGACCTGCCAGCCCATTGCTAAAACGCCCGCCGCATAAGGGATTGTCCAACTCAAGCCACCTTCGCCCCAATAAACATAGGCACACACCCCTTCATCATACTCTTCAGCACTTGTACGGGGACATCTGGGTACAAAAAGCTTTTCGGTTGGAATCTTTTGGACCCAGGGATTTGAGGGTAAGCCGGGACGGCAGGAAGCCGGATTTTCAACATTACGGCCTTCGAAGAAACAGCCTGAAATAATCCCGTGGTGGCGTGTGCAATCCAGCACCATGATTCCTGATGCTTCGGCTTTTTGACAGGCCTGATCCCACATTGCATTGTTTTTATCAAAAGGACTTCCCGGCCCGGATGGAGCCGCAGATACCGAGACGACGCGAATTTTTTGCCCCGCCGGTAATTGATTATTTTGCTTGATAATCCATCCTAAAGCTTTGGAATAGTATTCGGCATCTCCTGTCCAGGACGGTGCCGCAACATAATAGAGTTTCGCGTCCGGTGCGGTTCCGCAGTTTTCCCCCACCAGCAAACTGGCAACCGCCGGGCCGTGCATACTGCTTTTTTCTCCATCGCAGCCAACATCGTGATAGGCCGCAATCTTGCCCTTAAATTCCGGATGGCCCCGGTACATCGGCTGGTCAATGATCGCCACATTGACGCCTTTTCCGGTAATGCCCATTTTGTGCAGTTTGCGTACGCCCAGCCCCGGATTCATCGCCGCATGAAGGATTTTATCCGCAAACCATTCAATTGTTTTGCCGCCAAATGACTGTTGCGGCCAGACTGTATCCTGATTGAATCGCAGGCTTCGGGCAAGGTCACTTTTCAGTGTTTGTATACTGCTCAAATCTTTATAGCGAACATCATCGTAAAAATCGACGGTGTTCACAGGCTTAACCGTTGTGAAACCGCCGGAATTAGATTGAGATGAACCGCCCCGTGGGGATGCTGCTTGATACTTGCTTTTGATCTCTCCTTTTTTTAAGACATAATAAAACGGTTTCATTCCTCGATTGATGACGTCCCCGCTGATCCATTCGAAGAAAAGATAGTCAACGCCGCCAATATTTTTTAACTGGTACAGGGCCGGTCGGTCAAACATTGTTTGCACCTTGCCGGGTTCCCATGTCAATTTCCGTCGATAGTTATCCCCAAAAAACCACCAGATAACCGAATTGCCTTCAAAGGAAAGCCCCTTTAAAGAGAGTTCGCCTTTCCAGCTTGCTCGCACCGGGGCAAACAAATCAATTGCTTTAACAAAATCAACCGTGACCCATTCGCCCATGATATCGGAATCAACATTATTCGGATCAACCGAGTCGGCTTGAACAGCAATATTAAACAGAATAAAAACAGTTGAAAGAAAACGTATTTTTCGGTTCATCGCTTACTCCGCTTTTTTCAATACATAATATGCGGGTTTCTGTCCGCGGATGGTCACATCGCCGCTGTTCCATTCCATAAAGAGATAATCGCCGTCATCATATGTTTTAATGATATATCGAGCAGGAAGGTCATCGTCCAGCAATTTGCCTTTTGTCCATTGATGATTAACTTTCATTCGATCTTCGCCTAAGCACCATTCGACAATTCCCTGCTTATTAAAATCCAGTCCCTTCACAAACAACTCTTCCTGCCATGACGTTTGATCGGGTTGAAATTGATCGATCATCTCAACAAAATCGACACTTTTCCATTGCCCTAATACATGTGGGTCGTTGATAAAAGTGGTATCCGGTTTTTCGCTTAAAATCTCCAGCTTGTCCGCTCTCTTGAAGACATAATAACCGGGCCTTGGATCGTGTGATGTCTGGTATTCATAGAACAGGTAGTCGGCTTGGTTGATTTGTTTGATCGAATAAGATGCGGGCCAGACGCCGAACGGCCGGATCTTCCCCTTGGTCCAGTCCAATCCAATCGGTTGGCTGTTATCGATGGTCCACCAAAGCTGAGCATTGTCTTCAAACCGCAGTGTTTTCAAAAACAACTCAGATGTTTGTGGATGTTCAGGCCGGAAATCTTCAATTTCTTTGACAAAGTCCACCGAAACCCAGTAGCCGATAGCCTGTGGATCATTTTCAAACCAGCCTGGAATGACAGCTCCATTGCCCGCTGTCTGTTTCAAAACATAATAAGCCGGTTCCCGCCCGCGAATAGTGACGTCTCCGCTGACCCATTCATAAAACAGATAGGTTTGTCCGTCAATGTTTCTCAAATAATAAAAAGAAGGCCGTTTATCAAGCGGTTCAACTTTGCCCTTTGTCCAGTTCAGTGTCATTGGTTTCTTGTTTTCAGCACGCCATTGGAGTTGTCCATTATTCTGAAATTCCAGAGACAGCAAAAACAAATTTCCCGACCAGGATTTTTGAGTCGGGTCAAAATCGTCAATATGCTGGACAAAATCGATCGTTACCCATTGACCGAGTGCTCGTTGGTCTAATTCAAATTCAAACGATTTTGCGACAGGTGCCGGGGCAGTGGCAGGCATTTTTTTTGCGGTATAGATCAGATAGCTGCCCACAACCATCAGCACGATGACAAACGCGATCGCCAGAAATTCATTGATGCCAAATTTGTTTTTAACAGCAAGCGTTTTTTCTTCGGCCAGTAGTTCTGCATATTCTTGAGGCGGGCCCATGTCTGTGATAATCTGCTGATACGTTTCCCATGTTCTGCTTTCGGGGTATAACTCAGCGTACTTGCTGTCGAGGTGTTCGGCGACATCGTGCAAAACGTCCGTGCTCTTGGGATGGTTGATTGCGGCCAGCGCCTGCTCGACCTGCTTGAGATAGTTGTCTTTGAGCTTTTGCCATTGCTTGTGTTCGGAAGTCATCGGAAATCTCCTTTACGGACGTGTTGGATGCTGTCAATCATCTGCTCCCAGTGGGTGTTCATGTCAGCCAGTGTTTCGATCCCCGCGGGGGTCAATTTGAAATACTTTCGCGGCGGACCGTCGGCGCTGGGCTGGGGATAGCTTTCGACCAGCGCCTCCTGCTGCAAGCGTGCCAGGATCGGATACACATTGCCTTCCCGAATTTTCAGCCCTTCAATTTTACGCATCCGCTGAACCATCTCGTAGCCGTGACAGGCCCCGTGGCTCAGCAGGTTCAGGATCACAATGTCCAACATGCCTTTTCGTAGTTGTGTCTGCCAGTTGTCAACATACATAATTGTTGCCTCCTTATGCAGTATAATATATAACAGTATAATGTATTGTCAATAAAAAAAAGAATAAATCGGACAAAAAAGGCCTTTTCATGTAAAAAGACCCAGATAAGGTGATGTTTTGGGATAGAAAAACAAAAAATCATGTATAATCTATCGAATTTTATTATAATCATGGGCTTAAATAATGTTTCTCTAATTCATTTAGGATAAAAACCGGGTTTCGTATAAATCTCCGGGAATCAATAATATGGAAGATTGTGAAAAAAAACTAAGCCGCCGCGACCAGCGAGAAGAGGATATCTATCGGATATCGACGATGGTAGCCGGCAATTTTAAGATTCTGGAAGTCTTGGACCGCCTGGCTGAAGCAGCCGTCAAGGCGACCGGTACGACTGCCTGTTCGATGAGACTGCTGGATCCGGATATCGGCAAGTTAGCGATGCGCAGTACTTACGGCCTCAGCGAGGCCTATCGCAACAAAGGTCCCGTGACCAAAGAAGACCCTGTTATCAAACAGGCCTTTGAAGGGGATGCCGTTGTCATTGATGACATGCGTGTGGACAGCCGGATCGCCTATCCCGAGGCAACGATGGCCGAAGGCCTGATCAGTCAATTGACGGTTGCGATGAAGTTCAAGGACAAGCCGATCGGCGTCTTGCGTCTTTACAGTCCCGAGCCGGCCCGGTTTGACAAGGACACGATTCGTATCGCCCGGATGGTCGCCAGCCAGTGTGCGGTCGCAATTACTAATGCCCGACTTTATAACAAGGCGATCGAGGGAGCCCGTATGGCCGAACAGCTTCGTCTCGGAGCGGTCATTCAACGGCGCATGATCCCTGAAAAAGCACCGTGCATGTGCGGGCTGGATGTGGCGGCGGTCTACAAACCGTGCTACCAGATCGGCGGCGACTTATATGATTTTCTGCAGATCAATGATCACACGCTCGTGACGGGTATTGCTGACGTCATTGGCAAAGGCATTCCTGCGGCGATGATGATGAGCATGTTTCGCGGGACGATGCGTGCCTATAACGACGGCGGTTACGGCCGGCATACGATGGACGAGGTCGTCGGCAAACTCAATCGCGTTGCCTGCAATGAATGCCGCGATGGAGAATTCATCACGCTCTTTATGGCCAGGATCGATACGCAGACGAATGAACTGACCTATTGCAGTTGCGGCCATGAGCCGGGCTTATTAATACGCGGTGAGCAGATCACTGAACTGGAAGAAGGCGGTTTGGTGCTTGGCGTCATGCCGGATACGGACTACCAGATCAAAACCATCGAGTTTAAACAGGGCGATTTTTTGCTGCTTTATACTGATGGCCTGATCGACGCAATGAATTTTGAAGGCAAGCTTTGGAGTAAGGAAAAGCTGTTTGATGTTCTTAAGAAATGCGATTGTCATACCGCTGATCAGTTGGTTCATACGATTCTGGGCTATCGCCGGCGGCATGTCGGGCTGGCCAACCAGACCGATGACACCAGCGTCGTAGTGATTCGCCGGGACGACAGGGCCAATGTTCATAATGAAGAATGCGACTGTACGGATAAATGAGCCAATCGATCATTACAATTGACGGGCCGGCGGGTGTCGGCAAAAGTACCGTGGCACGGATGCTTGCACACGAACTGGGGGCGGTGTTTCTGGATACCGGCGCGACGTATCGGGCCCTGACGCTGGCAGCGATGCGGGCCGGTGCTGATCTGAAGAATACCCGGGCCATTCTGGACGTGATGAAACAGACAACGTTTGACTATGTTCATCAGGATGACGTTTTAAAAGTTCTGATCAATGGTCAGGATGCAACGCAGCAGATACGCGAGCCCGATGTCACGGAGAACGTCAAACACATCGCCTCTCAACCCGAGCTCAGGGCCGAGCTGGTTCGGCTGCAAAAGGCGTTTGCCGGACAGTTTGAAAAAGTTGTCACCGAAGGGCGAGACCAGGGAACGGTTGTGTTTCCGGACGCGGCGTTCAAATTTTTCCTGATCGCCGATCCCCAAGAACGTGCCCGCAGGCGGTATGATGAACTAAAAGCTGCGGGCAAAGAGGTCGATCTTGAAACACTTACCCGGCAGATCGTCGAGCGGGACGCCTCGGACCAAAACCGTACGATCAGTCCGCTCAAGCCAGCCGACGACGCGGTCATTATTGATACGACAACCCTCGATGTCGAGGACGTTGTTAATAAGATGTTGGAGGTTATCGAAAGGCAACATGATTGAAGCAAAAAACAAAGATGGATTTTGTCGGCGTCTGTGGCATGAAATTGCACGGTTTCTCTCGGTCGGCATGATATGGTTGCTGTACCGTGTCAAGGTTTATGGCAAGGAAAACATTCCCCGTGACGGCGGGGTGCTGGTGCTGAGCAACCACCAGAGTTTTTTTGACCCGATGATATGTCAGGGCTGGTTGCGTCGGCCGTTCTATTATGTCCCGCGCGATACACTGTTTGTTGGTTTTTTGGGATGGTTGATTGATTCGTACTATACCATTCCGATCAACCAGGAGCAGGTGACCTTAAAATCCATGAAAGCGATCATTGACGTGCTTAAACGCGGTCATATTGTTTGCCTGTACCCGGAAGGGTCGCGTACCTTTGACGGCAAGATCGATGAAATCAAGCCGGGATTTAGTCTGCTGGTTCGACGCAGCAAGGCGACGATTGTACCGATGGTAATTGATGGTATTTTTGAACGCTGGCCGCGTACACAGAAATATCCAAAAGTTGGCGGATGTGTTGGTATTATCTACGGAAAACCCATCCCCGCCGAGTACATCCAACAGGTCGGCGAAGAGGCCTTCATCGCCGAGTTTAACCATATCATGCAAACCCTACACAACGACCTCCGCCAAAAAATGGGAAAAGAGCCTTACGATTACGCCTCCTGAAAGGGTATTTAAATTGGCTTTGCTTGGGCTTATTTTTTGAGAGGCAGTCCTTGGTCTATAGTCCTCAGTTCTTGGCCCGGAGAATTTTTTTCTAATTATATGATTTTTTTCGTCTAATTATAGAAATTAAAGCCTCTATATTATGTAGAGAAGATGTGTGGGATGTCGATGTTTAATCTCATAAACGGAATTCTTTCAGGTGCTTATGGCTTTCTCAGGCAAATCACATTTTATTGAGCTTTACTCAAGAGATCAAAAAAGGATTTTTTTGTATATCCTCAGCATGGTTCACCGACAGTCAGATGCGGAAGATATCCTGCAGCAAACAGCTGCAGAGATGTGGCGGCTGTTTGACCGTTTTGAGGCAGGGACAAATTTTGCGTCTTGGGGGATTGCAATTGCGAAATACAGAATATTGAGCTATCGAAAAAAACAAAGCAAAGACAGGGTTTTTTTAAGTCAGGAAGTCTATGAAAAAGTGACGGAGGAACTTCATAGAGCCGAAAAAGATTCTGACAAAAGAAAAAATGCCCTTCAGGGGTGCTTGAAGAAGCTGAAGGAATCTGACCGCAAGCTGCTTTCGATGCATTATGAGGATCGGTTGAGTTATAAAAAAGTTGCCGAACAGTTGAATCTTTCCAAATCCGGTGTTTATAAAGTCATGGCGAGAATTCATGCAAATCTTCAGCGATGCATCAATCGAACGCTTTTAATTTGGGATACCAATGGATGACTATCGCAAACAAAGTGATTTTACAGAGCTGGCATTATTGGCTGTGAACGGGGAAGCTACCCGGCAGCAAATAGAGTTGCTTGACCGCATTTTGAAAACAGAACCGGCAATGGTGCCTGTTTATGTGGTTCTGCTAGATTTATACACCGAGCTGTCTGAGGTCGGCAGTGTTGAGATATCGCCAAAAACAATTGATGCTGCGAGTTATGACACTTTTTTACAACTACTTTCTGAGGAAGAAAAAGCAGCTCCCACGATAGAAATTGAGAGACCTGAGGAGGTCGTAGAACGGCAGCTTATTCAAAAAATTGAATACCAACGGCCTGTTCGAACCATAAACAGGTTTTCTTTAGTTACCGCTGTTCTTTGTGCTGCTGCGGTTTTACTGATGATTATTTATATCCAATTTGCTCCTCCTGCTTCCTATGAAGTGGCGACGGTTTCCGACTCCATGGATGCGCAGTGGTCATCGGGTCTTCCGATCGAACCGGGCACACGAATTCTTTCTGATTCCAAGCTGATCCGATTGACTCGGGGAATCGTAACATTAAAAACAGACGATCAGGTCCGAATCGTTCTGGAGGCACCCACTGAATTTTGTTTCTCGTCATTTTCTGAAGTATCGATGAACTATGGCAGGTTGTTTGCCTGCGTTTCTGAGCAGGGATACGGTTTCTCTGTGGTCACACCCAATTCGAAAATTGTTGATTTGGGGACGGAATTCGGTGTTATCGCCCATATAGACGGAAACACGGAAGTGCTTTTATATAAAGGCAAGGCAAATGTATTTGCCGGTGAAAGACAAGAACGAAAAATATCCAAGCTCTTGACAGCAGGTTTGGCGGTCAAAGTTGATTCCCACAATTCCCACATACAGGATATTGCTTTGGATAAACAGGCTCTGGTTAGGAATATTGTTTCCAAAGCCAAGCTAGTTTGGCGAGGCCCAAAGGCCCTTCGTCTGGCGGATCTTCTTCTGGGTGGAAACGGGTTTGGAACAGCTTCTCAGCAGAAAATTGAGTACGACCCGACCACCGGCGCTGCGGTTCCTGTTGGAGATGCCGGCTATCGAGAAGGCTTGGGAATGAGGGTTGACGTTCCGGAAAGTCCTTATCTTGACGCTATCTTTATTCCCGGCAGTGGAGACACAGACGCTATCATCAGTTCGGCCGGTCATCGGTTCGAAGAATGTCCCACGACGAGCGGGTTGTATTTCTCGAATGTCATTTGCCAGAAAAACGGCACATTCTTCGGCTCGGTTCAGCAGACCTTTGAGAAATCCGCGAAACAGTTTACCGATTCCGGTTCTCTTTATCTGCATAGCAACATGGGTCTGACAGTGGATTTAGATGCCGTCCGCCGCGAGGTTTCCGGTCTTCAGCTCGCCTCGTTTTCTGCTTTTGCGGGGATTATGAATATGTGGAACAATGCCGAGGTGCCGGATTATGCGGAGGTGGATGTATGGGTTCTGGTGGACGGCCAGATTCGGTCCTCCCGGCAGAAACTTCGGGCCGACCAAGGATATGATATCCACGTGGAGATCGCTGATGAGGATCACTTCTTAACCTTGGTGGTGACCGATGGCGGAAAGATTTATTCGGACGGGGACCCTGCGAATCATTTTGACACCTGTGGATTTTCCGAGCCCGTTTTTGAACTCAATTTGCCATAAGAATACTAAGTAAGTGTAAGTTGACGGAGTTGATGATGGAGTGAGGGCGAAATGGCGTGATGAAAAGACCATGCCAAGTCTTGATTCTTTCATTCGAGTCGATAGCAAGTGCGTATCGCTTTACGCAAGTGAATGATATTGTCTAATCGTAAATGTATCATGTAAAGGGTGACTTTTTTTTAGGAGACAGAAAAATGAAAAAAGTATTAGCAATTCTACTGGTTGTCTGTTGTGTGACTGTCGCGCAGGCGAATTTACTGAGTAACCCCGGTTTTGAGGACGGTCCCACCGGTAATATGAGTGCGCCGATCCCGGGTTGGAGTACATGGGGAGCCAGCGGGTGGCATCACGATGACGCCGGCAGAGTCATTGATACCAAGGCCGTGAAGTTGTGGTGGAGTGATGCGGGGTATTGGCAGGACATCGACGTAGAGGAAGGCCATACCTATACATTCGGTTGCTGGATGCAGTGGTCTGCACTCGATCCGCTCGGAGTCGACAAAAAAGGTGTCTTAAAAGTCGAATGGTACGATGCAACACCGACTCTGCTTGGCACAATTGTCTTCGCCGAAATAACCTCAGCCGATCCGGTCGATATATGGATCCAATATAGCGCCAGTCAGACTGCTCCGGTAGGCGCTGTCGTCGGAAGGCTCGTTTTGGCGATGGAAACAGGTCCGGGTACCGATACCGGTGGTTCGGTTAATTACGATAATGCATCCCTGTATGAATTTTACAATCAGGCCTATGCCCCGGATCCGACCGACGACGCGGTTGTTGACCTTTCTCTGGATGACTTGTTCTGGTCCAATCGCCCATCCGGCACGCCCGGTGACACCGTCACCTTTGATGTCTATTTTGAGGACGAGGGGATCATAACTGATCCAAATCTTTTCGACCCGAATTTCCTCTCTGCAGCGATCAAAACCGGTATCACAGCATCGACGGTCAATCTGACCGCAGAAGCGATTACACTGACGGACGAACATACCTATTCGTGGCGCGTGGACAGCCATGACCCCAACACCAGCGGGACTGCTGTCAATACGCAGGGACTTGTTTGGCTTTTCGCGATCAGTGATACGGCGCCCGCTGTGGATGCGGATGTGGATACTGTCAGTAACCTCCAGTACACCTGGGTTGACGAAGCGGATGCGGACGGTGACCCCAACACGGTCAGCTTATTCTTATCCGGTTCCTACACCGATGACGGCAAGAGCCCCATCACAGCGGCATTCTTTGAAGAGGGTGCCCACGAGCAAGCCGGTGGGACCATTGTGACGATAGGGACTCAAACCTGGACGCCAGGCGCAGGGACGCATATGTCCGGAACGGTGACGGCACCTGTCACAATTACGAATCCGGTTGCAGGGCAGACCGCCAATGGTTTGTATCGCTTCTGGCTGAATGTCACAGACGGCGCCGGAAACAGCGCGAATGAAACGACAAGAATTGTGTATATGACCTGTATCGAAGCAGCCCTGGCCGACCCGGATGATCCGATGTATCAGCAATGGCAACACGGCGACATTGATGGCGATTGCGACATCGATTTGGTTGACTTTTCAATTTTGGCCGAACGCTGGGCCTCATGCATGACGCCGAAGGCAGGCTGTACGCCGTAACAAAAACGCTCATTGAAAGACAACAATGTGATATGTCCCCGGTTGGGCGTATGGTTATTTAGCCAGACGCCCGGC
>JACKQG010005301.1_pt2 | contig 11772 bp, 8 predicted proteins | sample 8237621 | NCBI WGS metagenome assembly JACKQG01 (sample SAMN15677084, study PRJNA649215) | marine metagenome | biome: marine; feature: Black Sea; material: saline water; isolation source: suspended particulate matter (SPM) from the Black Sea western gyre | collected 2013-06-09/2013-06-10 | depth... | reverse complement strand
TAATTAAGAATACTAAAAGGGAATGAGGCGGTAACAGGTATCATTCCCGGAATTTTATATTTAAATCATCGCTATAGTTGATAGGAGTGTTGTACTTTCATTGCTATGATAATTTGTGGCTGGAGAAGAGGGGTCACACTGTATTTTTTTTAATTTCAATTATGTAGTGAAAAATATAGATACGCATGTAAATGCTGATATTTAAAAGTTTATTTATATAAGTTACTGATTTATAGAGAGTAATTCGGTTTCAATGATGATGGTTTGATGTGCCAGTGGACCCTGTCTGCCATATGCCAGTTCAGGCGGCAGGTAGAGTTCCCATCTGGCGCCGGGTTGCATCATCTGTATTGCTTCGGTAAATCCTGGTAAAACGCCATTCGCCCGATAGGTCGCGGGCTTGCCTTTTTTAAAGGAGCTGTCGTACGCTTTGCCATCCAGAGTCCGGGCCATGTAATTAAAGGTTACATAGTCACTTTCATTGGGGTGTTTTCCGTTGCCACTTTTCAGGACTTTATACTGCAGGCCGCTGGGCATGGTTTTTACCCCTTCTTTTTGCTGGTTCTGTTGCAGGAATTCGATCCCTGCCTGGCGCTTTTCCTGTTCCAGTATTTTTCTGTTCTGTATCTTCTGCTCGGCTTTTTTCTGCATATCGCGGGTGATATTTTTCTTCAGCTCAAGCAGAGCTAGGCTCATCTGTTGCTGGTCCAGCAGGGGCACCGAATTGTTCTGTCCATCCTCTAGCCCCCGTCTGATTGAGGTCGGGTTTAACATGATATTCTGACGCATAAAGTCAGTGCCAATCTGATGACCAATACTGTAATTGATTCGGTCTGCCTGATCACGCAGACTGGCAGTCTTATCTGCTGCCTGCAGGGTTACACTTAACGTGCTCAACAGGATTGTCAGGTATACTGAAGTTCGCATTCTAAATAGTCTCCCTGTTTATTATTGGTGGTTAAAAAAGGCCGCCCGAAGGCGACCTTTTCTGGGCTTAAATTATTCAAATAATTAGAATAGTTGAGCCGGGCAGTCCACTCCAGCGGTACCCACACACATTGGGACCATCATCTCATTGTCTTCGTGCTCTACAATATGGCAGTGCCATACATACAGACCGTTGATATCAAAGTTGGCAGCAATAGAGGTGATTTCTCCGGGATAGGTAATGACCGTATCTTTCCAGCCATCTTCCCAGGCCTGTACTCCAAGGTTGCTATTTGTTCTGTCCGAGACAACGCTGGGGCCGCCACCGATAGCCGAGCGACCGAGTACCTTGAACTTGACCAGATGAACGTGGATCGGATGACCGTCAACCGTGAAATTCCATAGGTTCCACTGCTCGGCAGTTTGTGCACCAGAACCATCGGCATTCACATTCGTGACAATCGGATCTGACCACAACGTTACCGCAGCAACGCCTGCTGGATCAACAGTGCCCAGTACGGCCGCTTTAGGTGCAAACGGCAACGCGGTTGGATGAATATTTCCACCGGCATCCGCACAGGCTCCGGCTACCGGCGTCAGCGCTGGAAGCTGAACTACATTGCCTGCTAAATCGACATCTACACAGATCAGGGCGGACTCTTCTTCGATCAGCGCCAACTCACGTGGAACCGGATTGGTGACGGCGACAGAGAAATTCCCCAGTGCGAGCGGGTCTATAACCAGATTTTGAACTTCTGTCGCTGCAGCGAGTGGATTGATGATCGCGTTGGTGATCGGGTCACGCAGTTCATCCGTCGGGCTTAACCCCAGCAGTGTGTCGTTCACCACAAAACGCATCACCTGACCGGTGGTGGTTGGATCTGCAGGAATATCCGGGAAGCCGCCGAATGGTGCATCCGGTGCGGTGTTGGTCATGGTGATAATGGTGCCGTTCGGCAGGCCACGGAAATCGACGATGACATCAGCACGTTCAGCCAGGCCCATCAACAGCGCCTGTTGAGGATTAGCGGCTCTTTTACGTTTGGCAACTGTGCCGTTAGGTCTGACGGTGGATGTACCTGTTAAACGGGTAGCAAATCCGGTACGTACTGCGGTAACGGTCGGTGACAGGCTTTGTTCGGAACCAATCTGGAACATATTTAATTCATCGATACCGAACTGACGTTTAACGATCTTGCCATTAGGTCTAGTTTTATAAAACGTACGCATCGCTGCTACCGGATTGCCAGCGCCATCGGTAACCTTTAGAGCCAGATTCAGAAAGCGCGAGTTGCTGCCATTCAGCAGGCGGAACCGGTATTGTGCAGGCGCCACTTAGAGTTGTGGCCAGGTCACGCCATTGACGACCATGGTGTTAAAAAACGCTTCTGGATTCCAGATTGGTGCGATATCCGAAGTCGCTGGATTCATATCGATCTGCAACTCTCCGCTACCTGCTGGAAACTGACCATTGCCGCCAGCATCGGTGCCCGCTACATTCAGGCCTTCAAAGAAAGCGCGGTTATCGGGATAGAACAGCGAGCCATCGGCATTGAAAGAGCGCCCCTGAATAACGATCGGGATTTCACGATATTTTTCACGTGAACCGCCCATAGCCGTCGGGAAGTTAGTTGTTGCCAGCGTTTCGCCGGCAATCGGTGCCGGAGCTGGTAGAACAGAGCCTGCAGCAAGTCCGGTTTCACCGCCTACAGCCAATGCATCACGCACCAGCCAGAAGCCGGCAGGTCCTGCCATTACATTCAGACGTGTCATGCCGAGAGAATGGTCATGGTACCAGAGGGTGGTAGAAGGCTGATCGTTCGGATAGGCAAAGCGGCCGATACCCTGGCCGCCATTCGCAGGATTGTTGGTGTTTGGATCAAGCGTGCCAGTGTTATCGGTCAGCTGATTTGCGATATTTCCTTCGCAGGCCACATTCCAGGTATTGGTTGCTGTATCGAGACCGGTAGGTGTTGCGGTGAGGACACCGTTAGCATCTCTGGGGACACAGTTGATATTGTTCGCGTTAGGTAACCACCAGGCTTCCGTGTAGCCATCGCCTGAGGAGCCAACGTGGGCGCCATGAACATGGGTCACGATGGGAACAGGGCCTGTATAGGGTGCTGCCGAAACGCCAGCGCAGTCTGAGCGGACTTCGCCACTTTTACAGTTTGCCAGAGGGTTTGCCCAGTGCAGAGACTGATCGACCGCAAACAGATGCGGAAGCGCGTTGCCATTGGCGTCGACCAGATCATTGATCCAGTTAACCGTGGTTTTTACATCTTTGGTGTTTTCAACCGTATAGGAAGGATAGTTAAATTGAGAATTTGGGGCCGGAGCAACACCGGCGGCACCACCTAAGCTGGAAGAGTCGGGTGCAGGATCTGCAGCCGGACCATAGCTCCAGATGGTGGTGGCAGGAAAAGCATCGGTGCGGCCATTGATGCTATTCCATATCCCACCCGGTAAAATCTGTTGTTTGAACTGACGAACGGCGATGTCGTACAAATCGCCTCCTGTAGCATCGACGCCGGTTTTATTCATGACCGGTGGAATCACCAGTGGCGTGACATATTTCGGAATGGTGAGTGGGTCGAGGGTGCCGCCCGGTAAGGGTACGGCTGCTGCTGAGCCGGCTCCTAGTGTGAGCAGGGTCGTCACCGTGGCCTGCAAGGTATAACTTGATACATTTTTCATCCTTAAATCTCCTTTGTTTTTAGTTTTATAAGCCCTTTGATGGAATCAGGCCCGAAATACCCGGGGGCCAATCAAGTGCAGAAGCTGCAAAATGTTATCGCTTTTAGACAAAATGTCGAAAAGCACCCAAACTAATTAACAGATTGCGATCTGTGAGCCTGATTTGAAGCAAATATTTTTATTTTGTTAATTGCAGCGAGTAGCTGTTTATTTATAATTTATTAGTGTATTTGTTCACTTTTTTTGCTATTTAAAAGTAAAAGGCGTGAAAATTTCGTAAAAATTCATGCGGTTAGGCTGCTTGTTTTCGATGAAAGCTAAAAAAATGATTTTTGATTAACTTAAATTTATAAAAAGCAGGGGTATTGAATGGAAGCAAATTAAAGCGCAGCGGACAAGGCTGCCTGTCTACTGTTTCAGGAGAAAGTTCGTTGAAAGCCGGTTCCTGAAAAATGAAAAATGGATTAAGCGGGGTGGGTTTTCAAAAACTGTAAAAATGGATTGGTTTTAAGTGTTTTCAGGGTAAAAACCCCGGCCGAATGTCCGGGGTTTAGTTAATTTTAAAACTTGTGATGATTACACTTTATCCAGCGCCTGTTCAATATCTGCGATGATATCGTCGATATGCTCGATGCCAACGGATATTCTAACCAGGTCTTCCGAGACTCCGGCGGTTGCCAGCTCCTGCGGACTTAGCTGGCGGTGGGTCGTGGTCGCCGGATGGCAGGCCAGAGACTTGGCGTCGCCGATATTCACCAGACGCAGTATCATTTGCAGGGCATCGATAAAGCGTCCACCTGCTTCCTTGCCACCATTGATGCCAAAGCTGAGGATGCCGGAAGCGCGCCCACCGGTAATCTTCTGGCAGTTGGCGAAATACTTGCTGTCCGGCAGTGCACCGTAACTGACCCATTCCACCTTCGGGTGTTGCTGTAAATAGTGCGCAGCCTTCAGTGCGTTTTCACAATGGCGCTCCATACGCAGCCCCAGCGTTTCCAGTCCCTGCAGCAGCAAAAAGGCGCTGTGCGGTGAAATCGCTGAGCCGGTATTGCGCAGCGGAACGACACGGCAGCGACCGATGTAAGCAGCAGGCCCGAGTGCTTCGGTGTAGACCACGCCGTGATAGGAAGGGTCCGGTTCGTTCAGCATTGGGAAACGCGCCTTGTTTCCGACCCAGTCAAAACGTCCCGAGTCGATGATGATACCGCCGATGGTGGTGCCGTGCCCGCCGATGTATTTGGTCAGTGAGTGTACGATGATATCGGCACCATGATCGAAGGCGCGACATAGATAAGGGGTCGCGACCGTGTTATCCACGATCAGTGGTATGCCATGGCGGTGGGCGATTTCGGCCAGCTTTTCGATATCCACGATGTTGCCTGCTGGATTGCCGATAGATTCGCAAAACAGAGCGCGCGTCTTATCATCGATATGCTTTTCCAGACCGGCATAATCGTCGAAGGATGCCATCCGTACCTGTATGCCCTGACGTGGGAAGGTGTGTGCAAACAGATTATAGGTGCCGCCGTAAAGTTGCGTGCTGCTGACAATATTATCGCCGGTACTGGCGATGGCCTGAATAGCGTAGGTGATTGCCGCCATCCCGGATGCCACTGCGAGCGCTCCGATGCCGCCTTCCATCTCAGCCAGGCGCTGCTCAAGCACCGCCGTGGTTGGATTCATGATACGGGTATAGATGTTTCCGGCTACCTTTAGATCGAACAGGTCAGCGCCATGCTGAGTATCGTCAAAGGTGTAGGACGTGGTCTGGTAAATCGGTACCGCAGCGGCCTTGGTAGTGGGTTCGGACTGGTAGCCGTGATGCAGGGCAAGTGATTCAAGTTTCATAACGTGTAGTTCCTCTGGTGTTTTCTAGTTAGTTATAGGGTGGTCGTTAAATTTCGATATTGTCGATCAGACGGGTGTTGCCCAGGCGCGCGGCACACACGATGACCAGCGCTTCACCGACCACCGCTGGTTGCAGGTTTTTTTGACTGCAGACGTCAAAGTAATCGACCGCAAAGCCCTGCGCGCTGAGTGCTTCGGTCGCATCCTGACACAGTTGCGCGAAGTCTTTCGAACCTGCGCGGATCTGTTTGGCGGTATTTCCAAGTTGCTGATACAGTGCGGCAGATTGCTGACGTTCGCTGGCGCTCAGATACTGGTTACGTGAACTCATCGCCAGACCATTCTTTTCGCGTACGGTTTCCCCGCCAATGATGCCGACAGGTAGATTCAGATCGCGCACCATTTTTTTAATCATCTGCAACTGCTGGTAATCTTTTTTGCCAAACACGGCCAGATCTGGCTGTACCAGATTGAACAGTTTGAGCACGATCGTACTGACGCCGGTTAGATGCCCGGGGCGAGACTCGCCTTCGTAAAAGCGGGTTACATCCGGCACCTGCACCGAGGTGATGTGGGCCAGTCCCTGCGGGTATAGATCCTTCTCGGTGGGTAGATACACCAGGTCGCAACCATGCTCCATCAGGGCCTTACAGTCCTGCTCCAGGGTGCGCGGATACTTGCTCAGGTCTTCGTTAGGGCCGAACTGCATCGGGTTTACGAAGATGCTACTGACCAGTTTGTCCGCCTGCTCATGAGCGGCGTGCAGCAGGGACAGGTGACCCTGATGCAGGTTTCCCATGGTGGGGACAAACGCAATGGTTTTGCGCTGCTGCTTCCAGATCTTGATCTGGGCACATAATTCATGATTATTGTGAACCTGTTGCATAGGCGATGACCGGGCTGTTTAGGAAAAGCTGTGAGAGGCGTCGGGAAAGTTCTGGTTTTTCACTTCCGTCACGTAAGCACTGATCGCCGTTTCGATACTGGGTTGTTCGCTCAGGTAGTTTTTTGAAAAGCTGGGGGCTTTTCCATGAGCAATCCCCAGAATATCCTGCAGCACCAGAATTTGCCCGTCGCAGTGCACCCCGGCACCAATACCAATCACCGGAATCTGTAACAGCTGAGTGATTTCGGTGGCGAGAGACTCTGGCACACATTCGAGTAATAACAGGTCGGCACCGGCTTCCTGTATCTGCAGCGCGGTATCTTTCATTTCTATCGCGCTGTCATGATCGCGCCCCTGCACCCGGTAACCGCCCATTTTATGCACAGATTGTGGTTGCAGCCCGAGGTGGGCGCAGACGGGGATTCTGTACTTGCTCAGGGTTTCAACCGTTTTCAGCTGGGTGATACCGCCCTCCAGCTTGACGATCTGGGCTCCGGTACGTTTGATCATACGCGTCGCGTTATCCAGTGCCTGCTGCTGAGAATTGAGAGAGCCGTAGGGCATATCCAGCATCAGCATGCTTTTTTCCAGTCCCCTGGCGACGGCTGTGCCGTGATACTCAATATCTTCCACCGTCACCGGGATGGTGGTGTCATGGCCCTGAATCACCATGCCCAGCGAATCGCCAACCAGTACGATCTCAACCCCGCACACATCCATCAGTCGGGCAAAGCTGTAGTCATAGGCGGTCAGGCAGGCGATTTTTTCTCCCTGCTGCTTGAGCTGATGCAGATAGGGCAGGGTAATTTTTTTGTGTAAAGGTCTGGGTGAGTACATGGCGGTTTAAGGTTTGAATTTAAGGCTAGTATTTCACTCTGGAAAAATCCTTGCAAACTTAATTTGTCATCGTCTGGCGTTTAAGCTCAGGCTAACTTTTCGATACGCAATGAGGGGGCGTGCTGAATCATATAGCTGAGGCTGCCGAGACCGGGGAGATACAGGTCACCGGCAATTTCCTGGAGTGGCTGTAATACAAAAAGTCGATTTTGCAGCTGGTCGTGCGGAATGCTCAGATGTGAATCGCGCTGGCGTAGATTGCCGTATAAAATAATATCCAGGTCCATCGTCCGGGGTGCCCATTTCAATTCATCCGAGCGCTGTCGGTAGAAGGCGTATTCAATGGCCTGTAATTCAAGCAGTAACTGTTCCGGGGTTAGTTGTGTTTCGAGGCAGGCAACGGCATTGATGTAATCTTCCTGCTCAATCTCACTTACCGCAGCGGACTGGTACAGCGACGAATGTTCCAGCAACCGGGTCTGGCTGATCTGATTTAGATGGGGTAATACATCGATCACCTGCTGTTTCGGATCGGCCAGATTGCTGCCTATACCGATATAGGTTTTTACTGCCGGTGACTGCATGTTACTCCGCCTTGTTCTGGCTCTGACGTGGCTTTCGATGACGTCTGGGTCGATGACCAATGGGTCTGGCGGCCGGCTCCACTGGGGTATCAATCTGAAACTGGGTCCACCATTCGCATAGTTGATGCGTGGTCAGGCCGACCATCGACTGGATACAGAAAAAATCGTAGGCGGCACGAAAATTGGGGTGGTGGAGCAGTCGGAGTGGCTGTTTGCCATTGGTGTTACAGAAGCGGGGCTGCATCGACCAGATGTTTTTCGCAATCTGACTGAAGCGGCGTGGTACCGAAATCGTTTTTATCTGTTCGCAAAAAATTTCATTGCCTGCGCTGATCAGCGCCGGTAAGGTGCCGAGCTTTTCCGATTGTAGCTGTATCGCCTTCTGATGGACCAGTGGCCACAGCAGAGCGGCAAAGAAAAAGGCCGGCGAGACGGGCTTATCTTCTGCGATGCGCAGATCGGTATTGACCAGCGCCTGCTCGATAAAATCCAGCATGGCTTCGGCGGGCTCTGACTGCAGGTGAAGGTCTAATGCCGGAAACAGATACTGAAACAGCTGGTAGTGGCGTAGCAGTTCATACGCACGCAGGGCGTAGCCGGAGTGAAATATTTTCAGCACTTCGTCGTACAGACGGGCGGATGGAATGTCGCGCAGCAGGTAACCGTACTCAAAGATCGCTTCGGCAGCACGCTGCTCGATAGTGAAGTTCAGTTTGGCAGCAAAGCGCACCGCGCGCAGCATGCGCACCGGATCTTCCTTGTAGCGAGTGGCCGGGTCGCCGATTAACTTGAGGGTTTTGTTTTGCAGGTCCTGAATGCCATCCGCATAATCCAGTACGGAGTAATCGTTAATATCGTAATACAGCGCATTCACGGTAAAATCGCGTCTGAGTGCATCCTGCTCGATACTGCCGAAGGTGTTATCGCGCAAAATCCGTCCTTCATCGTTGAGTTCGGTTTTGGGGGATTCGGGTTCGTGGCTGCGAAAGGTCGCAACCTCGATCACTTCGCGTCCGTAACGGATATGCGCCAGACGAAAGCGGCGTCCAATCAGCTGACAGTTTTTAAATAATGCCTTGACCTGTTCGGGGGTGGCGCTGGTCGACACATCGAAGTCTTTCGGCTGCTTGCCGAGTAATACATCTCTAACCCCTCCGCCCACAAGACAGGCCCGATAGCCAGCCTGGTTCAGGCGATACAATACCTTTAACGCAGCATCGGAAATCTGGCGGCGGGACAGGCTATGATCTGATCGGGATAAGATGTTTAACTGAAATTGTGGGTGTATACCTTCGGGCACTGAAGTTCGTTATATTAGAATTTCGTGCATCATAGCACTTCATCACCATTATAAAAGCCCTGGCACCGCGTTTTTGCACTGTCGTGGTGAGATCGCAGCCAGTTTCTGGGTAAACGGGCTGTCGACGCAGCCGTTAATGGATCAGGAATCATCTTCAAGTAGTTCCCAGCGCGTATAAAGCTGCTTCAGCTCCTGTTCCTGTTGCGCCAGCTTGAGCTGTGCTGCCTGCATCACTTCCGCTGATTTCTGGTAAAACTCGGGATCAGCCATCTGCTGTTGAGTCTGTCCGATCAGCTGTTCCTGTTTTTCGATCTTACGTGGTAGCGCCTTGAGTTCCTTCTGTTCATTGAAATCCAGTTTCTTGCGAACGACTTTGGGTTTGAGCGTATTCGCTGACGCCGGCGTCGGCTTTTTTACCGCGCTTTGTATTTGGGGGCGTTGTTTAAGCCAGTCATCATAGCCGCCCACATATTCATTCACTTTGGCGTTGGCTTCAAACGCGAAGCAGTAGTCGACGATATTGTTGATGAATTCACGATCATGGCTGACCAGCAACAGGGTGCCCTGATATTCCATCAGCAGTTCTTCCAGTAGTTCCAGCGTATCCATGTCGAGGTCGTTGGTGGGTTCGTCCATGATCAGGAAGTTGAACGGGCGAGTGAACAGGCGGGCCAGCATCAGGCGATTACGTTCGCCACCGGAAAGCGCTTTCACCGGGGTGTTGATCTGATCCGAACTGAATAAAAAATCTTTCAGGTAGCCGATGACATGCTTGTTGCTCCCGTTGATGTCAACGGTATCGGCTCCGTCGGCGATATTCTCGCGTACCGATTTATTCAGATCGAGTTCATTGCGATGCTGGTCAAAATAGGCGATCTCCAGCTTGGTGCCGGTTTTCAGGGTGCCGGACTGGGGTGCGATTTCACCCAGTAGCAGCTGGATCAGGGTGGTTTTACCACAGCCATTCGGACCGATAATGCCGATTTTATCGCCGCGCTGAATCTTGCAGGAAAAATCATCCACGATCTGTGTCTGCTGCCACTTGAAGCCGATATGTTCCGCCTCTATCACAATCTTGCCGGAGGCGTCCGCGCGATGCGTGGCCAGTCTGGCAGTACCGGAATGTTCGCGTCGTTCGGAGCGTTGTTCACGTAGTTTTTTTAGCGCTCTTACGCGGCCTTCATTACGCGTACGTCGGGCTTTGATGCCCTGCCGTATCCAGACTTCTTCCTGTGCCAGCTTTTTATCAAACAGTGCATTCGCGGTTTGTTCTGCATCCAGCTGTTGCTGTTTGTTGGTCAGGTATTTTTCGTAGCTGCCGGGCCAGCTGGTCAGCTGACCGCGATCAAGATCGATGATGCGAGTAGCCAGACTCTGCAGGAAAGAGCGGTCGTGGGTGATGAACAGGATGGCGCCGCTAAACGATTTCAGAAATTCTTCCAGCCACAGAATCGCATCGATATCGAGATGGTTGGTGGGTTCGTCGAGTAGCAGTAGATCGGGTTGCGAGACCAGAGCCTGAGCCAGCAGGGTACGCCGCTTTAATCCACCGGACTGGGCATCGAATGCCTCTTCGGCAGGCAGTTTTAGCAGGGATATAGTGGAGCTGATACGTTGCTCCAGAGTCCAGCCGTTTTGCGCTTCGATGATTTGCTGGTTTTTTTCCAGCTGGGTTAGTGCATCAGGGTCGTATGCGGCCGCCAGACACGCATGATGCCAGTCCCTGATGGCGCGGCCCAGCTCGCCGACCCCTTCTGCGACTACATCGTAGATGCTGCCCGGAATCGATTGCGGAACGTCCTGGCGTAATTCGCCCACGCGGATACCCTGACTGTAGATAACCTCGCCTTCATCGGCTTTCATCTGGCCGGCGATAAGTTTGAGCAGGGTGGATTTACCGGTGCCGTTGCGTCCGACCAGACAGATACGCTCGCCCTTATCGATACTGAGTGTGACGTGGTCAAGCACCGGTCTGCTACCGAAGCTGTGATAAAGGTCTTTCAGGGTAAGGATAGGCATAAGCTCTGGTGCGGTCTAAAAAACCAGCATTATAGAGTAGCGGTGAATGATTCATAGTGTGCTGTGAGCGCGAAGCGTAAATATAAAATCACTGGGCGTCAGCGAACGATCCCTTTACTCTATCGGGGTCAGCTGTTTAATCTACTAAAAACAGGAGGGAAACTCTTATGTGTGGACGTTTTGTGCTGGCGTCTTCGGCGCAGGCGATTGCTGAGTACTTGCAGGCTGAAGTGCCGGATCGCTTTGTCTCGCGCTACAATATTGCACCCACCACGCCGGTGTTAGCGCAAACGGGCAGTGGGTTAACTTTTTTTCGCTGGGGTCTGGTGCCTGCCTGGGCGAAAGATACGGCTATCGGGAATCGTATGTTTAATGCCCGGGCCGAAACAATTCTGCAGAAACCGTCGTTTAAAAATGCCTTTAGACGCAGGCGTTGCCTTCTGCCAGCGAGTGGTTTTTATGAATGGCATCAGGAGTCAGGAATAAAACAGCCGTATTTCTGTCATCTCGATCAGGCCCTGTTTTGCTTTGCCGGAATCTGGGAGCACTGGCAGGATCCACAGGGCAATGAGCTGCACAGCTGTGCCATCCTGACTACTGAAGCATTCGGTGAACTGGCGCGTATCCATCACCGTATGCCCGTGGTGATTCGAGATGAGCGGCATGCCGACTGG
>JACKQG010003337.1_pt1 | contig 11772 bp, 10 predicted proteins | sample 8237621 | NCBI WGS metagenome assembly JACKQG01 (sample SAMN15677084, study PRJNA649215) | marine metagenome | biome: marine; feature: Black Sea; material: saline water; isolation source: suspended particulate matter (SPM) from the Black Sea western gyre | collected 2013-06-09/2013-06-10 | depth... | reverse complement strand
TCTATATGCCATCACGGCATTTGAATATAAAAGAAACAACAGATAACGCAACCAAATCTATAGACAGGGCTGTTGATAAAATGATAATCCGGGTAAAAAAAATAAAGAAAAAGATGTTTGCCCACTGATCTTTTATTCAAGGTTTGTAATTCTTTTTATTTATTATTATTTAACTCAAGACTATTGGAGTGCGTTTGGGAAGAAAGGTATATTTTCGCCCCATTTAAAGGAAGAATAAAACGTATATGAACAATTATTTATTTACATCTGAATCAGTGACTGAAGGACATCCGGATAAGGTCTGCGATGCCATATCTGATGCGATTTTAGATAATCTATTAAAACAAGATCCCAATTCAAGGGTGGCCTGTGAAACATTAGCCACAACCGGATTAGTGGTTGTTTCAGGTGAAGTAACAACAAATGGCTTTGTAGAAGTTGAACATGTTGTAAAAGAGACCTTGGCCGAAATTGGATACAATAATGAAGCCTATGGTATGGATGATGAACAAGTCAAAGTCATCTCCAGTTTGGATGCCCAAAGCCCGGAAATTTCTCAAGGTGTTGACGAAGGATCGGGTCTCCATGATGAGCAGGGCGCAGGAGATCAGGGACTTATGTTTGGTTTTGCCTGTAATGAAACACCGGAATTAATGCCCTTACCCATCCATCTTGCTCACCGACTGACAGAACGACTGGCGAAATTGCGTAAAAATGGAACGATGCCTTGGATCCGACCCGACGGCAAATCACAGGTGACTGTGGAATACAATAGTTCCGGTCCTGTTAAAGTGAGCAAGTCAGTTATTGCAACACAGCACGATGATATGCTCGATGAAAAAGGTTCAAAAGAGCAAGAGCATAACTTTGTAGAAGCTGAAGTTGTCAATCAGATTATTAAGCCCACATTGGATGAATATGGTATAGCCTATGATGATTCATTTATTGTGAATGGAACAGGGCGTTTTGTTTATGGAGGACCGGCGGCAGACACAGGATTAACCGGCCGAAAAATTATTGTGGATACGTATGGCGGTTACGCGCCCCATGGCGGAGGTGCTTTTTCGGGCAAAGATCCATCTAAAGTAGATCGCTCTGCAGCATATATGGCTCGCTACATTGCTAAGAATATTGTCGCTGCTGAACTGGCGGAAAAATGTGAAATACAGTTTTCGTATAGTATTGGTGTGGCTGAACCCACATCTTTTTATGTTAAAACATTTGGCACGGGGAAACTGGATGATACAGCCCTGACCAAAGCATCCAGGGAATTATTTCCTTTGAAACCAGCCGGCATTATTAAACACCTTGATCTGAAAAAACCCCGCTATCGCGAAACATCTGCATATGGCCATTTTGGTCGGATAGGTGAAAATTTTACTTGGGAAAAAACAGATAAAATTAACGATTTACATAACCTTATATAAATTTCGGAGAATATGTGAAACCACTTACAGAAAATTTACCTTATAAAATTGCCGATATTGGCCTTGCTGAATCCGGACGCAAAGCCATTTCTGTTTCAGAAAAAGAAATGCCGGGACTTATGGCAACCATAAATAAATATGGTTCTGAAAAACCATTGGCAGGATTAAAATTAACCGGCTCTCTACATATGACAATCGAAACAGCTATTTTGATTAAAACATTAAGGGAACTGGGTGCAGATATTCGCTGGGCATCGTGCAATATTTTTTCCACTCAAGACCACGCTGCAGCAGCCATTGCTGATAGTGGTGTTCCCGTTTTTGCCTGGAAAGGTGAATCACTGGAAGAATATTGGTGGTGTACAATGCAAGCCTTAACCTTCCCGGACGGCAGCGGTCCGGATTTAATCGTAGATGATGGCGGCGATGCAACTTTGCTTATACATAATGGCTATCAACTTGAAAATATTTTCGCTGAAACTGGAGAAGTACCACCTATCGAAACAGCTGTTGAAGAAGAAATTGTCATCGAAAAACTCTTAAGGGATGTGCTCGAAAAAGATAATCAACACTGGCATAAAGTAGCAGAAAATATTATAGGTGTTTCTGAAGAAACAACCACAGGTGTGCATCGCTTGGAACAAATGGAAAAAGACGAAACTCTTTTGTTTCCTGCTTATAACGTGAATGATTCTGTTACCAAATCCAAATTTGATAATATTTATGGCTGCCGAGAATCATTGGCTGATGGCATCAAGCGTGCAACGGATGTTATGATTGCCGGCAAAGTTGTTATTGTGTGTGGATATGGAGATGTAGGGAAAGGATGCGCTCAATCCATGAAGGGATTTGGCGCTCGAGTCATTGTATCAGAAATAGATCCTATTTGTGCGCTGCAGGCTGCCATGGAAGGGTATGAAGTCAAAACGGTTGAACAAGCCTTGCCTGAAGCCGATATTTATGTGACTGCAACCGGTAATAAGGATATCATCACTTTCCACCACATGAAAGAAATGAAGGATCAAGCCATTATTTGTAACATTGGTCATTTTGATAATGAAATCCAGATGGACACATTAAATAATGATTCTTCAACTATAAGAGAAAATATTAAACCACAGGTGGATAAATATACGTTTGAAGATGGTCATCAAATTTTTGTTTTAGCTGAAGGACGATTAGTGAATTTAGGATGTGCTACCGGGCACCCAAGCTTTGTTATGTCCAATTCATTTACAAATCAAGTTTTGGCTCAAATAGCATTGGCTGAAGAAAAACCTGAAATCGGTGTGTATGTTCTTCCAAAAATATTAGATGAAGAAGTGGCACGATTGCACTTGGATAAATTGGGTGTGACGCTAACACAATTATCGGATGATCAGGCTAATTATATTGGTATAAATAAAAATGGTCCATATAAAAAGGATGAATATCGCTATTAATCTTTTTTCGTCATTTTTTGTTCAAAAAATCCACATTAAAAGATGTGGATTTTTTTATAGTAAGAATGCTCAAAATGAATGAATTTCCCATTCCAATATGAAGAGCGTTAGCAATCCGAGGTCGACGATTTTCCGTCTAAAGAGATTTATCTCCATTTTGGGGATAACTGTTTCCATTTTATATATAGGTGCCTGCGATTTTCAAAATCCCTCAGATTTCAAAACACCAACCTGGTTTATTGATTTGAAAATTCCTCTCGTCCAGGAAAAGTATACACTGGATGGGATTGTAGATAATAAACAAATATTTTCCACAGATGATTCACTTGGAATGCAGTTGATATTTGAAGATACACTTCCGAAAACATCCATTGACGCTTCCTATTTGGAAGTGGACGTGGGAGCAGAAATTGAGTATGAAGGAACTCCTCAAACTTCACCCAATCTTACAGTGGTCGTAGATACAATTATAAATGTATCCATCCCCTTTACTCCCGGTGCACTGACAGATATAAATGGCATTCCTTTTACAATACCTCCAACTGGTGATCAGCAAATTTTTGCATCTACTTGGAATGAAATTGTGGCGGCATTTGACACAACTTTCCCTGCTGTAGAAATATTATTACCTACGATTGATGAAAGCGAACTTCCGGAATTTATTACGGAAGTATCCGGTGTGATGATCCAAGCTGACGGTAGTAGTGACAGCAGTTATTTCTTCTCATCCATTACAAATAATGGCATGTTAACAGATTTAACCAATACACGATTTTCAATGTTTACGGGTTCTAGCATTTCGCCTGATACATTAGCTGATCATGAACAAAGTGCAGTTGTAAAAGATGAAATATTTACTCAATCAACATTGATTGGCGATCAGCAACTTAAAGATGCTATTAGAATACTGTTTGATTTTGATGTAGCCGCTCACCCAAATGATACAGATATTTTAACGGTTTTTGATGGTGATTCGGTCCAAGTAAATTTTTCTATCCGTATTCGCATTGCCGGTGTAGATGAAGCCGTAGTCGAAATTTCAGAATATGACATGCCAACTGAACTTCCGCCTGTAACATTTCCATCAACTGTGGAAATTTATTCGGGGATTTTCAAAACGGGAACAGCTTTTGGAATAAACGAAATAGCGATTTCAAATCTTAAGAGCACTTATCCATTTTATATGGATTTCATCATGAATTTCAGGAATTTTGTTCCACCAACCGGAAGTACGGATTCTGTGAAAGTGGATACAGCTTTATATAGTGATTATGCAACGTACAATAAAACGTTTGCGATCGATGGCTATACATTCTCAAATCCGGCGGGAGCGGACAGTGCATTATCGGAATTGGTTATTGATCTAACTGCACGCTTAAGGGCGCAAACTGCTTTCATTCCACTTGATGGTTCTGAATTAGGTAATATGACAATTAATGTAGAGGTTCAAGAACTTCATTTCGAATCATTGGAAGCTAACATTATTGAATCATTCCCGCCTTCTACACAAAATATAGCCGGTATGCCATCTGGATTTTCCGGTATGGCATTTACCGCTGTTTCATTTGAATTTGATATGATTAACTCCATAGACCTTCCTGTCCAATTGGATGTGGATATGGTTGGATATAATACACTAGGTGACTCATCCATCGTGGAAGTTCGAGCGACGATTGCCAAACCCAGCGATTATGGATCGGACAGCACTCGGACTATAATCCGCATGAGCAAAATTGGTACAACGGTTTTGAGTTATGCAACCACGGATGCAGTAACATGGTCAGACAGCATCACGACCCCGCCTTCAGAGGGTACATCTACAATCGTTGATTTACTTTCGTTCAATCCGGCAGTAATGATCATCCGTTCTGCCGCACGGATTGATGGCCGAGGTACCATTGTCGGTGGGGCGACGATTGGCGGAGAATATCGCATGGTAGCTCCCTTCGAAGTCAGAATGGATCCAATGACATTCATTTCTGTAACGGAAACACCAATTGAGGAAATGGCTCATGATGTCCGCAATAGGATTAGATCTTCATTATCCTATGCCGAATTAACTTCAACTGTCATAAATAGTATCCCTGTTGGTGGTGAAATTTCAATCTTGCTATCCAACAAAAAATTATTTCCACTCGATTTAACTCAAGAGATGTTGGGTATTTTTAGAGACAGCTTAGCAGTCCAGGAGCCCGGATGGAGCCAAACGGATAGTTTATATTATATGAATACGTGTACAAGTTTGAATCCTGATTCATCAGCAGCTGACTTATATATTTTTTCAGTCATGAATGATTTCAGCGATTGTGTGGAGGGAGTAGTATACCTGATAAAATATAATCCTATGGGAAAAGATACTGTAATTTCATACGTAGACACTCTCTTGAAAGTGATTTTACCCGAGCCGGCTGGATTTTATAGCGACACATCCACGGTTGGACATGCGGGCCAGGTATCGGCTCCCGGTGTCATTTCTTACTCAAGCGTTATTGATACGAATCGCTTATTTTTATTAACGGATTATGGTGAACATTATACTGCGCCAAGATTTCATTTGAATGGAACGAATGGTGAATCCGTTTACCTGACTTCGGAGGATTATATTGATATTAGCACATTTTTAATCTTTCGTTTGATCAGTACAGGAATGATGGATGCGGCCCCTGATGAAATTGTGATACTTTATCCCAACGGCGGTGAATCACTTACATTAGGAGAGGAATACACTATTAAATGGAAAACATATGGATCTGTATCTTCAGTAGATTTAGCCTATTCAACCGGTAGTAATCCTGCAGAAGGTGATTGGGATAATATTTCAAGCGGAGAAGTTAATGTCGATTCATTAACATGGTCCCCGACTTCAATATCGGACAGCGTTCGTATTCGTGTCCGAGATCCGGATTCATTTGATGACAAAACAGGAAAATATAAAACAGAGGATATGAGCGGTTGGTATTTTTCAGTTTCAGGTGGTATGAATTCAAAAATTGCAGGTGCTCGACCGGGAGATGAATTGAACGGTAAGGGATTCAACAAATGATCTTTCGCCGTATATTTATAATCATATTTCTTATGTTGGGATTTGCTTTCAGTCAGTCTAAACGAGATGCCCGTTCTGTAGCCATGGCCGGAGCATATTCAACTATCGCCGATGGAATTTTTGCTGTGGGTTACAATCCAGCTATGCTTGCTTATCAGCAGGATAAACCATTTATGCTGCAGTTATTTGGTCTGGACTTCGGGATTGTGGGAAACTGGCTCTCTCTTTCAAATTTGAATGCTATCAGTGGTGATACATTATATTCAAAGGGTGAAAAACCAGGCAGTCCAAACTATGATAATAAAACAGCACTCCTCCAAGAATTGGAAGATGGGGGAGGGATGAATTATTTTCAAGATCTCCATTTACCCATGCCTTTAATGAATTATTCATCAGGAAATATGGCACTTACAACCAATACGTTGGTTTTACAGAATTATCGATTTCCTTATGGATTACTCCAATTAGTTCTGGATGGAAATGCAGACAATCCGGACATTGATATGACCATGCATTACGAAGTCATGGGTGTGACTGAATATGGTTTTACGTTTGCAGTTCCTTTTGAACAACTTTCCATTGGGTTCACATTCAAATACCTTCAGGGACTTTTTTATTTTGGTATTGACCCTGACTCAAGTTCAGCCAATTTAGTAACAACCGATAATGCCCTTTATGGGCAAGGAGTTTATTATTTTCGTCAGGGGATTGGGGGATCCGGGATTGGAGTGGACATTGGATTAGTATCCAAAGATATAAATGGATGGCGTTTTGGATTCTCCATTATCAATGCTCTTGGATCTATAACTTGGAATAAGGAAAACTTAACAAAAGATATTTTAGATGGTGCTGATAATATTTATGGAAACGAGGATGATCTTTTTCATTTTACTTGGGGAGATCAGATATTAAATGACAGCATGGCTGTCCGCTATGTTTATACAATCGATTCTGTAAATGCAAGTACATTGTCAAATTCAAATTTGTTTACCAATAATGATCCGGATGAACAGGTTATTTATGCTCTTGATGAAGATGGCAATCTGCCAGAGTTTAAAATGGATTATCCGTCGATATTTCGCCTGGGGATGTCTTATAATATGGATGATATTTTGATAAGTTCAGATATGTGGACTGGATTTACAAATACAATGTTTTCCAATAAAGGCTGGCGGTGGTCCATGGGTGTTGAAACGACAAAATTTGAGTCATTTCCTTTACGAATAGGATATGCTTGGGGTGGGAGTGATTTCCAGGAATTAGCCCTGGGCTTTGGATTTCATAAAGGTCCAATTATTTTTGATTTTGGATTCGCATTCAGAAATGGTATTTGGATTCATTCTATGAAAGGAATCAATTTATCTACCCAACTCACCATCACTAGTTTTAAGAGTCGCAAAGTAAAACCAGTTGAAGATGGTGGAGCACCTGCACCCGAACCTGTAGATGAGCAAACAGTTGAAACGTCTGTTGAAAATACTGAATCAGAAGAATTACCGGAAGAATCACTTCCGGACACTGAAGAGAAGCAGTAACCCTCCTGAAATAAATACAATATTCCCTAGCCATGCAGACAGCATGGGATCCATCACCCCGTTTATTCCCAGAGATTGCCCAAATTTTATAAAGGCATAATAGGAAAAAATTACAAGAAAACTGACTCCACCCCCAAAAGCTAATCCGCTTTTCGGTTTCATGACAACGAGTGGAATACCAAATAGAACAACGATCAGATTCGTAAATGCAAAAGCCACTTTAAAATGACGTTGTACTCTCCACCGAGTTGCGTCCACACCGTTGCTTTGCAAATATTTTATTCTCGCTTTTAATTCTTTAAAGTTCAGTTCATCAGGATGTTTATTTCCTTTCATTATATCATCCGGTATAAAATCAAGATTCAATAAAGTATCTCTTTCAGAGATCATAACACTATTTTCAATACCGTTTTCATCAAAACTACGCAGTGAATAATCGAAAATTGCCCAAGACTCAAGTGTATCAATCCATGTCATATTTTTAGCATCCATTCGTTGTTGAATTAGGCTGTCAGCAAACGTAATCATTGTTATGCCTACCGCTTTACGACTATGGGATTGATATTTAGTGATGGCAATATGCTGATATTCCTGCTTCTGCATAAAAATATCTTTGAGTGTTTTCTTGCTTCGCCGCCGTGGCTTTTTCTTCATGTATTCTTTTTCTATCTCCCCACGCATGGACATTCCCCAACTGACATATGTATTATCAAACTGAAACGATACGAGACTGATTGCAATACTAAAAAGGAGCAAAGGTGCTGTTAATCGGTATAAACTAATACCTCCGGATTTCATAGCTGTCCATTCATTACGTTTAGCCATCAATCCTATACTGAAAACAGATGCAATCATCATGGACATGGGAAGAGCGATATTTATAAAATAAGGCAGACTGTAACCGTAATACTTAAGAACAATTCCCCAAGGCATTTTATTGTCGATATAACGATCGAGATTTTCAATGAGATCTACAATGACAAATACACATAAGAATCCCATCAATGACAGGATCAGTATTGATATAAATTGCCGCAGGAGGTAAATGTCTAGTTTTTTTAACATAGTTTCATGGAATTTAATATGAGAATCCTTTTAACCTGGATAATTCATGAGCAGATGTATAAACTATCTCTAGTACCATATTAATTATGGATAGAGTAATCATGACACTATATAATTATGTAAAACGTAATTATGTAATTGGTGGATTTTACGTTTTACATATTTACGTTTTATCTTCATTAGTTGCTCAAAATTTAAAAATGACTCTCTCACATAATTATAAATCTAGTGAATTAATCAAGTTAAAAACCTATTGTACAATTTAAAATAGTAACAATTCATTTGTTGCAATAGGGAAAACGATCATTGCAAAAACAGACCTAGCCGACTAACTTCTTTGCCGAATGTTTTATAAAATAACATTGAAGGATATTTCAAATGAATCTTGATTCGACTATTTGGCACATAATTGAGGAATGGACTGCGAATTTTTCCGGCTTAATGTGGGGCACCCCATTAGTCGTCTTGCTAGTCGGTGGCGGTTTATATTTCACACTATATAGCCGATTTATTCCATTTAGATATTTTGGACATGCGTTTCAGATTTTACGAGGGAAATATGATGATATTAATGACCCTGGACAAATATCTCATTTCCAAGCGTTGTCTAGTGCTCTTGCGAGTACAGTTGGAATGGGAAATATTGGCGGTGTTGCTTTGGCAATACACACAGGTGGTCCAGGTGCTCTTTTTTGGATGTGGATCAGTGCTATTGTTGGAATGGCAACTAAATATTTTACGTGTACATTATCTATAATGTATAGAGGAAAAGATGACCAAGGTGAAATTCAAGGCGGTCCAATGTATGTGGTTGAACAAGGATTGGGTCCAAAATTTAGACCTTTAGCTATTTTGTTCAGTGTAGCCGGTTTAGTCGGTTGTTTAGTACTATTTCAAGCCAACCAATTGTCTCAAATTGTGAGAGATCTTATTTATAACCCTAATCATTATTTTGCAGGAAATCAAATGGTGGGGGATTTGACAACTGGCATTGTAGTTGCAATTATTGTGTCTTTGGTCATATTTGGTGGTATTCGCAGAATCGGTTTTGTTGCTTCCCGGATGGTTCCATTTATGGTGGCTATTTATATTTTGGCTGCCATACTCATCTTGTTTAGACATTTGGGTGAAATTCCATCTGTCTTCACAGCCATTGTTCAAGATGCCTTTACCGGCGATGCTGTTTTGGGAGGATCTCTCGGGTCAATTATTATTATAGGAATTAAACGAGCAGCATTTTCAAATGAAGCTGGAATCGGAACAGAATCTATGGCTCATGGGGCAGCAAAGACAAAAGAGCCTGTTCGAGAAGGTTTAGTGGCAATGATTGGACCATTTATTGACACGATTATTGTTTGTTCAATAACAGGATTTGTAATTTTACTTTCAGGAGTGGACTCCTCTGAAGTTAATGGAGTGACTCTCACTGCCATGGCATTTGAACATGAATTAGGCATAATAGGGCAAGTCCTATTAGTCGTAGCAGCAATTAGTTTTAGTTTAACGACGATGTTTGGATATTCATATTATGGCCGAAAATGTACCAGTTATCTTTTTGGAGCAAAATGGAAATCCACGTATAATGTATTTTATGTAGCGAGCATTATTTTGGCTTCAATTATTTCTATTGACATAGCCATAAATATAATTGATGGAATGTTTGCACTGATGGCAATTCCAACAATGGTTTCCACTTTGCTCCTATCTAAAAAAGTAATGAATGAAACAAAGCGATATTTTGCAAAAGGAACATTATGATGGAAAGGGCCGATCTTTTAACTGAACAGCAAAACATAACTACAACGAACATTGACGCTAAATCAATCCCTGAAATCCTGGAGATTATCAATAGGGAAGACCAATCCGTCGCAGAAAAAGTCTCTAAAGCAATCCCTGAAATAACCAAAGCAGTTGATCTTACGACAACTGCAATACGCAATGGTCACCGGATAATTTATATGGGTGCTGGAACGTCCGGCCGACTGGGTGTCTTGGATGCCTCGGAAATGCCACCGACATTTTCGGCACCAACCGATTGGTTCAACGGCATTATCGCCGGGGGTGATGATGCGTTACGTCGATCAATCGAAGGAGCGGAGGATAAACCGAAAAATGCCATCAATGATTTAAATGAATTCGGACTAAAAAAAGGGGATGTAGTTATCGGTATCAGCACCAGCGGCGCGGCGGCCTATGTACAGCGGGCCATCGATTACGCCAATAAGCTCAACTGTGGTACAGTGTACCTCATCTGTACACCAAAACCATTTTATGAAGTGAATGCAGATGTAATAATTAGTGTAGAAACAGGACCTGAAGTCATCACCGGTTCTACTCGAATGAAAGCTGGAACGGCGACGAAAATGGTATTAAATATGATTTCTACTACAACCATGATTCGATTAGGAAAAGTCTATGGCAATCTCATGGTGGATCTAATGGCTGTGAATGAAAAACTTATAGACAGAGGTACACGAATAATAAGCCAATTGACAGAATTGGATTTTGACGATGCTCAAAAAGCACTTTTTGCTGCTGATAAATCTGTGAAAAAAGCAGTGGTGATGATAAAGAAAAATTGTTCATTAACGGATGCTAAAAGATTACTCAATGAAGCAAATGACATTTTAAGAAAAGTAATTGAATATTATTAGTGTAAACATGTAATTTACATATATACGTGATAATTTCTTTTAAACAAAAACAATTAGAAAAATATTTTCACACTGGAAGATCGAAATGGGTAAAACCAGAATTAAAAAAAGCTACTTTTAGAAAAATGGATATTTTGAATGCCGCTACATCATTACAAGATTTAAAATCACAGCCATCAAACATGCTGCATCAATTAAAAGGTGATAGAAAAGGCCAATGGACAATAGCCGTTAACGGGCCATGGCGGTTATGTTTCATTTATAAAGATGGAAATGTTTTTAATTTAGAATTAGAACAATATCACTGAGGAAAAACTATGATTCCCTTAAACAGAATACCTACAACACCAGGTGAAATCATTCGTGAGGAATATCTAATTCCTTTGAATTTAACCCAAGATGACCTTGCAAAAGGGATCAATGTATCCAGGATTACTGTGAATAAGATCATAAATGGCAAGCAGGGTATTACTGCTGATATTGCATTACGATTAAGTAAGTTTTTCAACACATCACCAGATTTCTGGCTTAATCTGCAAATGGCAGTTAATCTGTATCTTACCAATACAAAAAAGAAAAGCGAATACAAGAATATCAAACCAGTTC
>JACKQG010003208.1_pt1 | contig 11772 bp, 8 predicted proteins | sample 8237621 | NCBI WGS metagenome assembly JACKQG01 (sample SAMN15677084, study PRJNA649215) | marine metagenome | biome: marine; feature: Black Sea; material: saline water; isolation source: suspended particulate matter (SPM) from the Black Sea western gyre | collected 2013-06-09/2013-06-10 | depth... | reverse complement strand
TGACCAGCAGGACGAATAACTATGACGAACATCTACAAGACCAAACAGGACATCTGTGAGATTGGCCGACGGATCTACAACAAAGGTTTTGCCGCGGCCAATGACGGTAATATCTCGGTGCGGATCAACGACAACGAAATCCTCTGCACACCCACGATGCACAGCAAAGGATTCCTGAAGCCGGACGACATCTGCACGGTCGACATGACAGGCAAGCAGACCGCCGGCCGTAAGAAACGTTCCAGCGAGGCGCTCTTGCACCTGGAAATCTACAAACAGCGGGCCGACCTCAAGAGCGTAGTCCACTGCCATCCGCCGCACGCGACAGCATTTTCTGTAGCTCGCGAGCCGATCCCGCAGTGCGTCTTGCCGGAAGTCGAGGTCTTCTTGGGCGATGTCCCAATCGCTGAATACGAAACGCCGGGCGGCCAGAACTTTGCCGACACCATCATTCCGTTTGTCGATAGGACCAACATCATCTTGCTGGCGAATCACGGTACGGTCAGCTACGGCGAAAACGTCGAGCGGGCCTACTGGTGGACGGAGATCCTGGACGCCTACTGCCGCATCCTGATGCTGGCCCGTCAGCTTGGCCATGTGAGCCACTTCACCGAGGAGAAAGAGCGGGAGCTGCTCGATCTGAAGAAAAGCTGGGGCTACGAGGATCCGCGGAACACCACGCAGTACAAGAACTGCGACATCTGCTCGAACGACATCTTCCGCGACAGTTGGAAAGGCACGGGCGTTGACCGGCGCGCCTTCGACGCACCGCCACCCATGAGTCGCACAGATGAACCGGAGAAACCGGCCGCCGCCCCAAATCAGGAAGCTCTGGTCCAAGCCATCACGGAACGTGTGATGCAAGCGTTAGCGGACCGGTAGGACAGTAACGGCGCCCGCAAGTATCGGCACTGCCATAAGAACTACACTGTCGAAGGAATGTGATATGGCCAACGGAATCGCCGATTTGAAGCACTTGCAGAATGGTTCGGACATTCGTGGCGTCGCAATGGAGGGTGTGCCCGGCGAACCGGTCAGTCTGACACCGGACGTCGTGCGCCGGATTGGCGCCGCTTTTGTCGCTTGGCTGCGGCAGAAGGAGGGAAGTGCCGCGGCGCTGCGTATCTCCGTCGGGATGGATTCCCGGATCTCCGGGCCGAAGCTGAAAGCGTCGCTCATTGACGGACTGACGGGGCAGGGAGCAAGCGTCGAAGATGCCGGATTAGCCTCGACGCCCGCTATGTTTATGAGCACCATATTTCCTCAATATCGGTGTGATGGCGCGATCCTACTTACCGCCAGTCATCTGCCGTTCAACCGCAACGGCATGAAGTTCTTCACGCCGGCCAGCGGACTGGAGAAAGATGATATCTCCGTCCTGCTGGAACTCGCCCAGTCCAAGACGTCATTCGATACCGCTGGGTCGGCAACAGTTCGACGGATCGATTTGATGGATGATTACGCCGGCTATCTTGTGGATTGGATCCGTGGGAGCGTTGGCAGCACGACGGACAATGATCGACCGTTGGCAGGCTTCAAAATCGTGGTTGATGCGGGCAATGGCGCTGGTGGCTTTTTCGTGGATCGGGTCCTTCAGCCGTTGGGAGCCGATACGACCGGTAGCCAGTTCTTGGACCCGGATGGGTCGTTTCCGAATCATGTTCCCAACCCTGAAGACGATCAGGCGATGCAATCGCTTAGCGAAGCCGTCGTCGCCCACAAGGCCGACTTGGGTGTCATCTTCGATACGGACGTGGACCGTGCCGCTGCGGTGGACTCCGACGGCATCGCCATTTATCGCAACCGCTTGGTCGGCCTGGTCGCAGCAATCATCCTTGAAGAGCATCCGGGTTCGACCATCGTCACCGATTCCATCACCTCCGAAGGGCTGACCCATTTTATCGAACAGACGTTGGGCGGCAGGCATCACCGGTTCAAACGGGGCTATAGGAACGTAATCAACGAGGCGATTCGTCTGAACCAGGAAGGCCAGCAGACGCATTTGGCGATCGAGACATCCGGACATGCCGCACTGAAGGAAAACCGTTTCCTGGACGACGGGGCCTACCTGATCACCAAACTGCTAACCAAGATGGCACAGTTGAGGCCCGCTGGCAAGACGTTAACTCATCTCATAGAAGCCTTGCCCGAACCGGCCGAGAGCGCCGAATTCCGTATTAAGATAAGGCGGACGGACTTCAAGGACTTCGGCAATTCGGTCATCGCATCGTTGTCCACGTTTGTCGAAAACACCGATGGCTGGAGCATCGTACCGCGCAACTTCGAAGGCACACGCGTGACGTGCGACGACCAACATGGGGACGGCTGGTTTCTTCTCCGCCTATCCCTTCACGACCCCGTCCTGCCGCTGAACGTCGAATCCGAGCGACCCGGAGGCGTTCGAACCATCGCAACTCGATTGGCGGCATTCTTCCAGGACATTGATGGCCTCGATACAACGGCCATTGACGACTATCTGTCAACACACTAACGCTTTGTCAATTCTGGAACGTGGGGTAAGCATCCTGCTTGCCGAGGCCCCCACCTCGTTCATCGCAAGCTGGAAGCTTACGCCACGAGAACGCGAACCCTAAATCTAAGAATTGACAATGCGCTAGCGGACCATGGAAGAGACTGGACGGCTATTTGCCTAATGCGGCCCGCGCCGCCGCTACTGCGTTTTCCACGGTGATCCCGAAATGCTCGTACAGGGTCTTGGCCGGACCGCACGCGCCAAAACTGCTCATCCCGACGAATCGACCGGACGACCCCAGGTATCTCTCCCAGCCGAGCTTCACACCGGCTTCGACGGCTACGCGTGCGGTAACCTCCGGGGGCAACACAGAATCGCGGTACTCCTGCGACTGCAAGTCAAACAGCTCCCAGCACGGAAGACTGACCACGCGGGTCTTGATCCCGTCCGCGGCTAGTTTCACGGCGGCCTCCACACAGAGCGAAAGCTCACTGCCCGTGCCCATCAGGATCACCTCAGGCTCGCCATCGGCGTCGATCAGCACATAGCCGCCCCGCTGGACACCGGAAGCCGGTGCGCACTTCGATCGATCCATCGTAGGCAAGTTTTGACGTGACAACACGAGGGCAGCCGGGTTTTTCTTGAGCGGCATGATTGTCCTGTAGCTCTCGGCCACCTCGTTGGCGTCGGCAGGCCGGAAGACGTACAGGCCGGGAATGGCCCGCAATGCGGCCAGATGTTCCACTGGCTGATGCGTGGGGCCGTCTTCGCCCACACCGATCGAATCATGGGTGAAGACACAAATCACCGGCAACTGCATCATCGCGCTTAATCGCAACGAAGGCCTGAGATAGTCGCTGAAGACGAAAAACGTCGCTGCATACGGCCGAAGACCGCAGAGGCTCATGCCGTTAGCGATGGCCGCCATCGCGTGTTCTCGGATGCCGAAATGGAAGTTTCGTCCAGAGGGTACGTCGGCGGCAAAGCTCGGCTCGCCGCCGAGCAGCGTCTTGGTCGACGGGGCCAAGTCCGCGGAGCCGCCAAGGAGCCATGGGAAATTCTTTGCCACTTGATTGAGTACCTTTCCGGAAGAACTGCGGCTGGCGATGCCTTTCGGATCAGCCTCGAAGACTTGGATATCCGCGTCCCAGCCGTCCGGCAGTTCGCCGTTCTGCATCAGTTCAATGTCGCGAGCCAACTCAGGATACTGCTTACGGTACTCGTCGAACTTTTCGCACCATCCCTGGCGAAGCTGCCCGCCACGCCGGCCAACGCCTTCGCGGAAATGAGCGGTGACTTCGTCCGGGACCAGAAATTGTTCATCCTCCGGAACACCGTAGACTCTTTTGGTCGCCCGAATTTCCTCTTCGCCGAGCGGAGCACCGTGCGCCTCGGACGTGTCCTGCGCATTAGGAGCACCCCACGCGATGTGGCTCTTGGCAATGACGAGGGTGGGCCGATCGCCTTGGTTCTTAAATGCCTCGAAAGCGGATCGAAAGGCTTCCAGATCGTTTGCGTCATCAACCGAAATGACATTCCACCCATAGCCTCGGAATCGCGTCGCCACGTCTTCGCTAAAGGCCAAGTCCGTCTTGCCCTCGATAGTGATCTTATTGTCGTCGTAAACCCAGCAAAGGTTCGGCAGCTTCAAATGCCCGGCAATCGAGGCCGCTTCCGCCCCAATGCCTTCCATGAGGTCACCGTCGCTGCACAGGGCGTAGACGTTAAAGTCGAAGAGTTCGAATCCCGGCTGGTTGTAGCGGGATCCAAGCCACCGGGCAGCGATCGCCATCCCGACGCTGCTACTGATTCCCTGGCCGAGGGGACCCGTGGTCGTCTCGACCCCGCTGGTGTGACCGTACTCGGGATGCCCAGGCGTGCGGCTGGCAAGCTGGCGGAAACTGCGGATTTCGTCAAGCGACACCGCGGGCTCGTCCGTTGGATGACCCGTCTCGTCCAACTGTTTCACGCCGGTCAAATGCAGCATGGAATACAGAAGCGTCGAGGCGTGACCGCACGAGAGGACGAAACGATCTCGCCCCGGCCAGGCCGGCGCGGCTGGGTCGTAGCGAAGCACCTCGTTGAAGAGCAAATACGCTACGGGCGCCAATGCCATCGGAGTGCCCGGATGCCCACTGTTCGCTTTCTGCACCGCGTCCATACACAGGGTGCGAATCGTGTTGACTGCCAGTTGTTCGATCGGTCCGTTCGAGATAGACATTGCGTTCCCACAAACAGAGTTTCTTGGCACGCCCACCGGGGCGCAATCGAGTAAGCTAAAGCGTTGATTCTAAGAATCACGTGGCCGAGCGTCAACGTGTTAACGGGGCCGCCTCGGCGCGGTGCCCGGTCGCTCCGCTTATTGGCAGCGGCACCGTTCGATCGTCCGGTTTCCCGGAGAGGCCCTGACCATCGAACGGTGCGACGAAGGTTTGCGGATTCAGGTAACCGGCAGCTCTCGGCGCGACCGGTATCAGACACCTTCAGCACTGCGACGCATCAAATCGGCCGTTGAGCACTCACGCACGGGTGTGTAGCCCTTCAGCGGCAAAATGTGTTCGTGCACCGCGTCGATGATGTCCGACGGTTGCGGGAAGAACGAGTCCTCGACTTCGTCGGCCGGTGTGATCCAGTTGCGACTGCCGACAACGACGGGTGGGCCATCGAGGTCGTCGAAGGCGAATTGCGTGATCTTGGAGGCGAACGTCTGCAACGCGCTGCCGCGTTCGCACGCGTCGGATGTCAACAAGACCTTGCGCGTCTTCTTCACCGACTCGATGACTAATCCAAAGTCGAATGGAACGATCGAGCGGGCGTCGATGATTTCGCAGGAAACGCCGTGTTTCGTTGCGAGTTCATCGGCGGCATCGAGTGCTCGATACAGCGTCGCCCCGATCGAAAGGATCGTGAGGTCGTCGCCGGCTCTCTTGATGTCCGGTTCGCCGAAGGGGATTTCGTACGCGCCCTCCGGCACGCCGCCTTGGTGGAAGAGTTCGGGCATGTCGTACAGGCGTTGACTTTCCAGGAACACCACCGGGTCGGTGCCCAGCAGCGCCGAATACATCAGCCCCTTTGCGTCATACGGGGTTGCCGGGAATGCCACCTTCAGCCCCGGGACGTGACTGCACATGCTGCTCCAGTCCTGACTGTGTTGAGCACCGTATTTCGCGCCGACCGAAACACGCAACACGACGGGCATCTTCAGCAACCCACCGGACATCGATTGCCACTTGGCCAGTTGGTTGAATAGCTCGTCACCGGAGCGGCCCATGAAGTCACAGTACATCAGCTCGACCAGCGGCCGGCCACCCTCCAACGCATAACCGACAGCGCTGCCGACGATGGAGGCTTCGCTGATCGGCGAATTGAACAACCGGTGATACGGCAGCGCTTCGGTCAATCCGCGATACACGGCAAACGCGCCGCCCCAGTCACGGTTCTCTTCGCCGTAGGCGATCATCGTCGGATCCGAATAGAAACGATCGATGATCGCTTCGAACAACGCATCGCGGATAGCGATGCAGCGTTGCTTTGGCAGGGGCTTGCCGTTTTCATCCAAGCCGCTGCGGCTGCGCTTCGCGAGTTGCTTGACTCGTGGGTTCTCTGCGATCGAGATGCGCACGTCGGGCGTGCCTTCCTCCATCTTCTCGACGCGCGTATCCGAGAACATCACCTGCTCCAACAGGCAACCCGTCCTTTTCAGTTCCGCATGCGGTGAGATATCCAGATCGATCGCCTTTTTGTATGCCTTCAAGATGATCTCGTCGACCCACGCCTGCGTCTTGTCGATGTCGTCCTGCGTACACGCGCCGGCTTCGATGATGCTTGAGGCGAACGTGTCGATCGGGTCGAATTCCTGCCACGCTTCCACCTCGTCCTTTTCCCGATACGAACTTGCGTCCGACGGCGAATGACCGCTGAACCGGTACGTTATCGTGTCCAAAAGTACCGGGCCGTCACCACGCTCGAGGATTTCCTTCTTGCGGCGAATCGCGTCGACGACGGCCAGCGGGTTGAATCCGTCGACTCGTTCGGCGTGCATCTGGTCAGGTGTCAGGCCGGCACCCAAGCGTGCCAGCACTTTGAAGCCCATCGTTTCGCCGACAGGCTGGCCGCCCATGCCATAGAAGTTGTTCACGAAGTTCATGATCAGCGGCAAACCGCCGCGATGACTTTCCTCCCACAGTTCCTTGAACTGATCCATCGTCGCAAAGCACAACGCTTCCCAGGTGGGACCGCATGCAGACGAAGCGTCACCGATGTTCCCGATCACGATGCCAGGCTTCTGGTTCACATGCTTGAACAACGCCGCCCCCACGGAGATGTCGGACGAACCGCCGACGATGGCGTTGTTCGGATAGATTCCAAACGGCGGGAAGAACGCGTGCATCGACCCGCCGAGCCCTTTGTTGAAGCCGGCCTCGCGAGCGAAGATCTCTGCGAGCGCTCCGTAGACCAGGTAGTCGACGGCCAGATCCTTCACATCGCCCGTTGCGTCCTTTTCAACAATGCGAAGGCACTCGCCGCCGAAATAATCGCGCATGATCTTCATCAGCGCGTCGTCGTCCAGCTTCTGGATCGCAGACAGACCTTTGGCAAGAATCTCACCGTGGGAACGGTGCGATCCGTAAATGTGGTCGTCCACATCAAGGAGAAACGCTTGCCCGACAGCGGCGGCTTCCTGACCGATCGACAGGTGTGCCGGTCCGCGATGGTTGTATTCGATATCCCTGTAATGGCCCTGCTTCTTGACCGAATCCAGCATGTTTTCAAACGCGCGAACGACCATCATATCGCGCTGGATGCGGACAACGTCGTCTTTTGTGACGTCGCCTGCGGCCAGTTCATCGGCCACGGTCTTGTCGTACTGATTGATCGGGATCGGTGTGAACTCGACAAAACTGCTCTCTCTGGCCTGGGACGGGTTGACCATCAGTTCCTTGGGCATGTCAGAAATCTCCTCGTTGCGGCGAATGTCTTGTGGCGGGTGGCAGTTGGCCGGTAAATGGCCTGAATCGCCGTCGCCACTTGTCACTCGTCATTCGTCACTAGACACTGGTGTTATCAATTCGATGTCTTGTTCTTCCAGAAAACGTTTCCATGGTTGATCCGGTTCGCCGTCGGTCACGACCTTGTCGATATGCGACCAATCGACGATTTGAAACAGCGACGCGTACCCGAACTTGCTGCTATCGACCAGCAGCACCGCCTCGCGCGCGTTCTGAATAACGATGCGGTGCAAATGGGCGCTCGCAACATCGCTGGCCGACGGGCCGAAGTCCATGCTCAGTCCGTCCGCGCCAATGAACGCAGCGTAACCGCGCACCTGATTCAACGTGCTCATCGCCATTGGGCCGACAGTATCCATCCGATCGGGGCGATATTCACCGCCGATCAGGAAGATGCTCAGCCCCGGTGCGTTCAGCTCCAACGCCAGTCGTGCGCTGTTGGCCAGTACGGTCACGGCATGCAGCTTCTTCAAGTAAGGGACCATCTCCGAACAGGTAGTCCCCGAATCCAGAAACACCTGATCGCCGTCCATGACCAGCGCCGATGCCAACCGGCCGATAATTCTCTTCTGGTCGGTGGCCCGGAGCTGCTTGGCCCTGAACGAAAAGTCCTTTTGGTGCGTCAATGTGGCTCCGCCATGAACTAGCTGCAAGTCCTCGTCGTTCGCCAATGCTTTCAGGTCGCGGCGCACGGTCGCCCCCGACACGTCCATCGAACTGGCTAGTTCCTTGACCGTAACATGCTTTCTGTCAAGCAGTTGCGCCATTATTCTCTGGCGGCGCGCTTCCGTGGCTTGACTCATGGTGGGCCTCGTGTTAACCTCAAACGCTCACTTGGGTGCACTAAGTGAACACAAAATCGACAATAAAATCAATAGGTTGGACAGGAAATTTGACTGGATTAGCTTGACAAGTGGAGGAAATCGTATAATTTCTCCATGATGTAGGCTGATCGTTCCACGATTTTGAGACAGATCGTGAGACAGGATTGCGCCTGCCGCGTCAGCCAAACCGGCAGTCTCCAGTGCCCGCCCGTTGCCCTCGTGACCCGAATGCCTACCGGGCACGCAGTGACCGGAGGATCAATGACCATGCAGCCGATCGTTCTTCCCCAATTCGCCGACGGCGTGAATGCCGCCACCGTTGTTCGCTGGCTGAAACAGCCCGGTGATGCGTTTGCCGCCGGCGATGCGCTGGTGGAATTAGAGATCGAGGACGCGTTGGTGCACGTCGATGCATCACAGCCGGGCACGCTTGAGCGGGTTCTTGTTGAACCTCGTCAGACGGTAGGCGTTGGCGCTGAACTGGCTCAAGTGGAGATGGCCGGCGAGCCAGCGCCGCAAACCAAAGCGGAGACGACCGTGACAAAGCAACCTTCTGATGTCCCCGCAAGCGAGGAGAGTTCCGGCGGAAGTTCCGGAACCGCTGGAAACGTCACGCCCATTCTGATGCCGCAGGCGGGCAACACGATGGAAGAAGGCATCGTGCTTTCGTGGGGAGTCGCCGAAGGGGACGTCATCAAGGTCGGTCAGATTATTTGCGAGATTGAGACCGATAAGGCTACTATCGAATTTGAATCACCGGACGCGGGACGCCTTGCCCGTATTGTGGTTCACGCGGACGAAGCTGTTCCCATCAAAGAACCCATCGCCTTCCTTGCCGACAACGATGCCGACGTCGATGCGTATCTGGCAACGAAGGGGACAACTGCGGTGGCGGCCGCCCCATCGGCCACTGCCGGCGCGTCCGCCGCTGCTGTGGCCGTTGCTCCCGCAGCACGCGTGAGCGCTGGCCCCTCGCCGCTCACGGCCGAAGGTCGCATCAAGGCCTCGCCGGCGGCGCGGAAGATTGCAGCCGAACGTGGCATCGACCTTGCGTTACTCGGCGCAGGTAGTGGCCCGGGCGGGCGCATCCTTTCAACTGACGTTCAGACCGCACAGGTTCTGGCCCCCGTCTCGACGGACGGCCAACCGATTCGCCGGCCAGTGTCGAAGATGCGCCGCGCGATTGGGTTGAATCTGCAGAAATCGAAGCAGACCATTCCACATTTCTATGTGCGCATGACCATTGATGCGGATCCACTGTTCGCTCACTATCGGGAGCAGAAACCGAGGACCAACTGCACGCTCAATGACTGCGTCGTGCTGGCCGTTGGCCGAGCGATGGCGGAGTTTCCCGCTGTGCGCAGCCAATTCGGCGATGAGATCATCGAATGCCCGCACGCCAACATCGGCATTGCAGTCGGTGTGGACGAAGGCCTGATCGTACCCGTCGTGCTGAACGTCGATCAAATGACGCTGGCCCAACTGGCCGTCGAAGCCAGGCGAGTCGTCGAAAACGGCCGCAACGGTAAACTGGAGAACATCGGCCGGGGTAACTTCACCATCAGCAACCTTGGGATGTTCGGCGTCGAGGAATTCAGCGCCATCATCAACCCGCCGGAATCGTGTCTCCTTGCGGTAAGCGCCGTGCGCGAAACGGTAATCGTCGAAAACGGCTCGATGCGACCGGGCCGCGTAATGACCATGACGCTCAGCGCAGATCACCGCATCGTCGATGGCGTAATTGGCGCGAAGTTCCTTGGACGGTTGAAGGAGATCCTGGAGAATCCGGAAAAGGAGTTGGGCTGACCGCCTGACGTGACCTCACTTGCCACTCGACACTTGCCACTGGACACTCGCCACTCATGACTACTGACCACTTCGATGTTTTTGTCATTGGTACCGGCCCCGGCGGCTACATCGCCGCACTGAAAGCCGCACAGATGGGCGCGCGGACGGCAGTCGTCGAACAGCACAACCTGGGCGGCACGTGTTTGAACTACGGTTGCATTCCGTCCAAGGCGCTTCTGTCGTCCGCGGAAATGCTCCATTCCGTGCAGAACGCCGAAAAATGGGGCGTCACCGTCAACGGGGATATCGGGTTCGACTGGCAGAAGATCATCAAACACAAGAGCCAGGTTCTTCGCCAACTTCGCGGCGGGATCGCCAACTTGTTCAAAGGTCGCCAGGTCACCCACTTGCAGGGGCTTGGCAGTTTCGACTCGTCCGGACGCGTGGTGGTGACGCCGAACGATGGGCCGCCGCAAACCGTAACCGCGGACAAGGTGATCATCGCAACGGGATCGGTCCCGATGCGTATTCCGGGTTGGCCGGACGATCCGGCGGCGGTGTGTACATCGGACGAAGCGGTACATTGGGCGACGTTGCCCAAGAAGCTACTGATCGTCGGCGGCGGTGTGATCGGCTGCGAATTCGCGTGCATGATGCAGGCGTTTGGTGTCGAGGTGGCCGTGGTCGAAATGCTGCCGAATCTGTTGCCGACGCTCGACTACGATCTTGGTAAGGCGTTGCACAAGATCTTCAAAACGCGCGGGATCACGTGCCACGTCGATACGAAGGTCGAAGACATTGAAGTCGCCTCCGGGGGCAGTGTCATTAAGACGCGGTTGTCCAACGGCGAGTCGCCTGAATTTGACCGGGTGCTGGTCGCCACGGGGCGGCGTCCAAATACGGCCAAATTGGGGCTGAACAACGCCGGCGTTCAGACGGACAACCATGGATTCGTTCCGGTGAACGATCAACTGGAAACGAATGTGCGAGGCCACTATTGCATCGGCGACGCGAATGGCCGCTGCATGTTGGCCCACGCTGCGTCGGCACACGGCGTGGTTGCGGTTGAGAACGCGCTCGGGCAATCGAAGGCATTTGACGCGCCGATACCCTCGGCGGTATACACCTTTCCCGAAGTGGCGGCGGTGGGCTTGAGTGAGCAGGAGGCGCGGGAGCAGGGATTGCCGATCGCGATCGGCCGGTATCCGATCGGCCATCTTGGCAAGGCCATGGCCGTGCGGCATCCGGACGGATTTGCTAAAATGATCCGTCACCGAGAGACTGGCCAGTTGCTGGGTGCTCACATGATCGGCCATAATGCCACGGAGTGCATTGCGGCGACGACGGCGTTGTTGCACCAGAAAGTGTCGATGCACGACGTTGCCGAAACGGTGTGGGCGCATCCGACAATCGGTGAAGCGCTCAAGGAATCGGCCGAGGACGCGCTGAACATGGGCCTCCACCTCCCGCCGCGCAAGATCATTCGGGCGGCCGTCTAGTGAGTGTCCACGGGGGCGGGTTTCAGTGTTCACGTCTTCCGATTTCGCGAACGCATAGCGCCGCGTTCCGGCTGCCTCCGAGCACTGGTCGTGAACACCGAAACCTCCTTCGAAGGAATGAGAGATGGGCCAACAAGTCGCCGAAGCGCTGGACGCTCTGCGCCAACTAGGAACGCCGG
>JACKQG010006851.1_pt1 | contig 11773 bp, 8 predicted proteins | sample 8237621 | NCBI WGS metagenome assembly JACKQG01 (sample SAMN15677084, study PRJNA649215) | marine metagenome | biome: marine; feature: Black Sea; material: saline water; isolation source: suspended particulate matter (SPM) from the Black Sea western gyre | collected 2013-06-09/2013-06-10 | depth... | reverse complement strand
CAAACCACTGATGGTGGATATATCATTACAGGAGGTACATTCTCTTTTGGAAATGAGAATGTCTATCTAATAAAAACAGACTCTCAAGGAAATGTTACATCAACATTTAACATTCCAATCTCATCCTCAAACAGAAAGTTAGAAAAGATAGTAGATGTTTTAGGAAAAGAAACAAAACCTAAAACTAACACTCCATTTATTGAAATCTATGATGATGGAACAGTTGAGAAACGAATAATTATAGAATAAAAAGAAGTCATCCTGAAGTAGATTCAGGATCTAATACAATAACAGATTCTGAATTAAATTCAGAATGACAAAAACAAAAAAGAGCAAAAAACAAATGCAACAATACTTAGACTTAATGACAGGCGTGATGAAAGAAGGCACGCTTAAAGCAGACAGAACAGGAACAGGAACTAAAAGTGTTTTTGGGCATCAAATGCGTTTTGATTTATCGGAAGGATTTCCATGTATCACTACCAAAAAACTACATTTAAAGTCCATCATTCATGAATTACTTTGGTTTTTAAAGGGAGATACAAACATCAAATACCTAAAAGAAAATGGGGTGCGTATTTGGGATGAATGGGCAGATGAGAATGGAGATTTAGGGCATGTATATGGTTACCAATGGAGAAGTTGGCCGGCACCTGACGGAAAACACATTGACCAAATTACGCAAGTAGTGGAGGCGTTAAAAACCAACCCAGACAGCAGAAGAATTATTGTAAGTGCTTGGAATGTTGGGGAGATTGAACAAATGGCTTTACCGCCTTGTCATGCCTTTTTTCAGTTTTATGTAGCAGACGGAAAACTTTCTTGTCAGCTGTATCAAAGAAGTGCAGATATCTTTTTAGGTGTTCCTTTCAATATTGCTTCTTACGCTTTGCTTACTATGATGATGGCACAAGTTTGTAATTTGGAAGTAGGTGATTTTGTTCATACACTAGGTGATGCGCATATTTACACCAATCATTTTGAACAAACCCAGTTGCAGTTGAGTCGTGAGCCAAGAGCACTTCCAAAGATGAAAATCAACCCAAATGTAAAAAGTATTTTTGATTTTACTATTGATGATTTTGAATTGGTAGATTATAATCCTCATCCACATATTAAAGGAAAAGTAGCGATATAATGGCAAAAATTGTTGTGTTAGGTGCTGGTTTGGTTGGAGGCGTAATGGCTAAGGATTTATCCAAACAACATGAGGTAACTTCTGTTGATATATTGCAAAAAAACCTTGACAAACTAAGTAGTATAAATACAATCTGTGCTGATATTTCAGATAAAAAAACTTTGCACAAAATTATTGCAAATTGTGATTTGGTAGTAGGTGCCGTACCGGGTTTTATGGGTTATAAAATGATGAAAGATGTAATTGAAGTAGGAAAGAACATAGTAGATATTTCTTTTTATCCTGAGGACCCTTTCGGATTGGATGAATTAGCAAAAGTAAAAGGAGTAATTGCCGTAATGGATTGTGGTGTAGCCCCTGGAATGGGAAATATTATTTTCGGGCATCATGATTCAAAAATGAAAATTAATGATTACGAATGTTTAGTTGGCGGCCTTCCAGAAAAAAGAGAATGGCCTTACGAATATCAAGCGGTATTTTCTCCTATTGATGTAATTGAGGAATATGTGCGTCCTGCTCGTTTCGTAAAAAACTCAAAGATGATTACCAAAGAGGCCTTGTCGGATACTGAACTGATAGAGTTTGATGAAATAGGAACACTAGAAAGCTGGAATTCAGATGGACTCAGAACTCTGATAGAAACTATGAAACATGTACCAAATATGATAGAAAAAACTTTGCGCTACCCTGGTTGTGTGGAATATCTGAAAGTTTTAAGGGAAAGTGGTTTTTTCTCCTATGATAAGATTGAAGTAGATGGTAAAATGGTTCGCCCAATTGATGTAACTGCCAAATTACTTTTTCCAAAATGGGAAATGAAAAAAGGCGATAAAGATTTTACCATAATGCGTATCATCATGAAAGGAACTGAAAATGGAGAACAAGTAAGTTACCAATATAATTTGTTGGATAGATACCAAGATGACACTATTTCTATGGCGCGTACAACAGGATTTACTTGTACGGCAGTTGCCAATTTGGTGGTAAATGAAGATTATAAAAGAATTGGGATTTCTCCACCAGAATATTTGGGAGAACATTTTAACTTTGTAAAAGATTATTTGGAAGAAAGGGGCGTAAATTATAAAGTTAAAAAAATTAAATGAAAGTTTCCTTAATAGTAGCGGTTTCCGAAAATGGAGTGATTGGAAAAGACAATGACCTTATTTGGCATTTACCAAAGGACATGAAGTTTTTTAAAGACACAACTCTTGGGCATCATGTGATAATGGGGCGTAAAAACTTTGAATCTATTCCTGAAAAATATCGCCCATTACCTAATAGAACTAATATTGTAATCACAAGGCAATCCGATTATACAGCAGAAGATTGTGTAGTGGTAAACTCAGTAGAGGCAGCACTAGAAATTGCTAAACAAAATGGAGATACAAAGCCATTTATTATTGGTGGAGGTCAGATTTATAAAATTGCATTAGACCAAAATTTAGTGGATAGAATTTACCTCACTAAAATCCATCACACCTTTGAAGGGGATACCTTCTTCCCTGAATTAGGAAATAAATGGAAAGAGATAAATAAAGTAGAAAATAAAGCAGATGAAAAACATAGTTACGATTATGATTTTATCACTTTTGAAAAAATTAATTAGTTTTACAAAAAATAAAACCATGAAGAAAACACTTTTAGCACTTAGCATTTTAACCGTTTTACTTTACGCTTGTAAAGATGAGGACATCATAAACGCTCCAGAGCAAACTAGTACGCAAGCTAGTCAAGACCATTTATTTGCAGAAAATATTTTTAACGATATAAACAGAGTAGTGGAAGATGGTTTTAATGATAATGGATTGAGCAAATCCTCTTGTGCAAATTATACTTCCATAGCTGCTGACTCTTCAAATGCTGATACTTTAATTATTGATTTTGGTGAGGTTGATTGCCTAGATGAATATGGGAAGTTAAGAAGAGGGAAAATAATTATTATTTACACTGCTCCTTATCAGGATTCTCTGTCGGTAATTACTACTACATTCGACCATTATTATGTGAATGAAAGTAATTGGGTGCAAGGCAGTAGAACCATAACAAACAAAGGTAGAAATAGTAATGGCAATATGGTTTTTGAGGTGGAAGTAGATGCAAATATCACCACCACAAATGGTAGAATTGATTGGATTTCAAACAGGATAAGAATTTGGACGGATGGAAGAAATACTACCCAATATCCTTTTGATGATATTTACAAAGTAGTGGGGACTGCCTCAGGAAACGGACTAAACAATAGAAATTTCACTGTGGAAATTACCGATACATTAGAGGTAAATTTGGGTTGCTTAAAACCAACTATTACATACAACAAAAGATGTGCCATAGTAAGTGGAAAAGTAGAAATCACTCCTGAGGGATACTCGGCAAGGGAAATAAATTATGGAATAGGCGGATGTAATTGTGATTTTTCAGTAACTATAAATGGAGAAACTTATTTAGTTGTAGTCCCTTAAGCTGCCTTTAATTTTTTTACTGAAACTTTTTTAAGCTTTTCCTGAGCGTAGGCAAGAGTGATTTTGAAATATTCTTCCTTGTTTTCTTTAGATGGAATATCGAACATGGCATCTAGCATTATTGCCTCACAAATGGAACGCAATCCTCTTGCTCCTAATTTGTATTCAATTGCTTTATCTACAATCAAATCAAGAGTTTTATCGTCAAAGGATAATATGATTTCATCCATCTCAAATAACTTTTTGTATTGTTTGATGATGGCATTTTTTGGCTCGGTGAGTATTGCCCTTAAAGCCTTTTTATCTAGAGGTTTTAAATAAGTTAAAATTGGCATTCTACCAATAAGCTCTGGGATAAGCCCAAAGCTTTTCAAATCTTGTGGCGCAATATATTGCAGTATGTCTTTTTTGTCAATACTCTCATCAGAAGATTTTTTATAGCCAATGGATTGGGTATTTAATCTACTCCCTATTTTACGGTCAATACCATCAAAAGCGCCTCCACAAATAAAAAGAATATTGGCAGTATTCACTGCAATCATTTTTTGATCAGGATGTTTTCTACCTCCTTGAGGTGGCACATTTACAATGGAACCTTCCAATAGTTTTAGCATGGCTTGTTGAACCCCTTCCCCACTTACATCTCTAGTTATGGAAGGGTTATCATTCTTTCGTGCAATTTTATCAATTTCATCAATAAATACAATTCCCCTTTCAGCAGCTTTTACATCATAATCTGCTACTTGCAAAAGTCGAGAGAGAATACTTTCCACATCTTCCCCAACATAGCCCGCCTCAGTAAGAACGGTAGCATCCGCTATGCAAAAAGGAACATTCAGCATCTTGGCAATAGTTCTTGCCAAGAGCGTTTTCCCTGTTCCTGTTTCTCCAACCATTATGATGTTGGATTTTTCAATCTCTACTTCCTCCTCTTTCTTTTTTGGTTGCATCAACCTTTTGTAATGATTATAAACAGCAACAGCCAATACTTTCTTAGCAGAATCTTGTCCTATCACATGTTTATCTAAATGATTTTTTATCTCTTTGGGTTTTAATAACTTAAATTGTTCTGAAAGTTCTGAGGAATCTTTGCTCGATTTTTCTGCTTCAACAATACCTATGGCTTGGTCAATACAAGAATCGCAAATATGGGCATTAATTCCAGCAATAAGCACATTAGTATCTTGCTTATTTTTTCCACAAAAAGAACATTTTATAGTTTCTTTATCAGGCATTTTATTTACTGCTGATTAAAACTTCATCAATCATTCCGTAATCCAAAGCCTCCTGTGAAGTCATCCAAAAATCTCTATCTCCATCTTTCCAAACTTGCTTATAAGTTTTTCCAGAATGACGAGCAATAATTTCGTAGAGTTCTTTTTTTAGTTTTTGAATTTCCTTGGCTGTAATTTCAATATCGGATGCTTGCCCACTAGCTCCTCCCATTGGTTGATGAATCATTACCCTTGAATGTTTTAGGGCAGTTCTTTTTCCTTTAGCCCCAGCACATAAAAGTACGGCACCCATTGAAGCAGCCATTCCTGTGCAAATGGTAGAAATTTCACAATTGATGTATTGCATGGTATCGTAAATACCAAGTCCTGCATAAACACTTCCTCCTGGTGTATTCAGATAAATAAGGATATCTTTCTCAGAGTCCAATGAATCCAAATAAAGCAATTGCGCTTGAATAATGTTAGCCACATAATCGTTAATTGGCACACCTAAAAAGATGATTCTGTCCATCATCAAACGAGAAAAAACATCCATTGTAGCAATGTTTAGTTGTCGTTCCTCAATAATAGTTGGCGAAATATAATTGCCATAAGCGGAAGTGAAATTATCAAGCGTAATGCTACTAATTCCCCTATCTTTTGTTGCATATTTTTTAAAATCTTTTCCGAAATCCATTTTTTAGTATTTAGATGTTAGTATTTAGATGTTAGAAAAAATCAATTCATTATCAAACTTGGCACGGCATCAAATTGACTTCTATTTTTCAGATGCTAATTTAACAAAATCATCATAAGAAATGTCTTTATCTACAAGTTTGAAATTTTCTTTATAAATAGTCAATGATTTTTGATCGTAAATTTGGTCAATTATCTTCTTTCTTTCTTCCTCATTTTTAAGGATATTGTCTGCAATTTCATCCATTTTTTCTTCATCTAATACTGGCTGACCGTACTGCATCATTTGCCTAGAAATAAGGGTTTTTGCATGAGCTATAACCTCCTCTTGCTCAATTTTAATATCGAAATTTTCATTGATTACATTTTCGATAAGTTGCAATTTTAAACTTTTGGAATACATATCGTACTCACTTTCTACTTGTTCCAAAGTAACTGGGTTTTCAGAAGTTTGTACCAACCATTTTTTTAGAAAATCATCTGGAATATCAAATTTATTTTTTTCTAAAAGGTAGGTAACTACATCATTTTTTAGCATTCTATCGCTTTCTACTACAAAACTCATTTCCGCTTCCTGCTTTATCTTTGTTCTAAAAGCTTTAATTGTTTTCACATTTCCTTCTCCATATACTTTATCGAAAAGTTCAGTATTAAGTTCTGCAGGAACTAATCTATTTACTTTTTTTACAGTAAACTGAAATTCTTCCGAGTTCAAATTGTGAATTGCTTCATGAGATACATTGAGCATTGAGCTCAAATCAGAATGATTTGTAAATGCTTTCATCACATTTACAGTTATTTTATCATCCGTTTTCACCCCAACAAATTGTTTCTTTATTTTCTTATCAGCAATATAATCCATGGAAACGGTTGCTTCATTTTTTATACCATTTTCCATTACTTTTCCATCTGCATCTAGCTGTTCAATATTGCAAAAAACCAAGTCGCCATCAACAGAAACTTTAGGGTTTGACATCTTTCCATATCGTTTTGCTATATCATTACAGTATTGGTCCAACAGCTTTTCATCTGTTTTGATGTTATAATAATTCAGCTTGTCCTTTTTTGTGATTTTTACATCAAAATCAGGGGCTAAGCCAATTTCAAATTCAAAACTGAAATCACTTTGTTTTTCCCAATCAATTGGGGTTTCCGTTTTCTTTGGCATTGGGCTTCCTAAAACTTTTACTTTATTATCTGTAATATGCTTGTACATCTCATCTTGTAAAATTTTATTTACTTCTTCCACCGTTACGGATATTTTGTACTTTTTATTGATGATGGATATTGGCGTTTTGCCTTTTCTAAATCCTGGCATTTCTATAGTTTTTCTATAATTTTTCAGAATTTTATCTACATTTTCTCTATAATCTTTTTCTACTACTTCTATAGTTAGAGTAACCATCAAATCTTTAGCTTTGCTTTGTGTAATTTTCATTTTTATTTATTTTAAAAAGGGCTGCAAAAGTACATAATTTATCTGATTGATAAAATCAAAATTAGAAAGAAAAAAAGCATTTCTGCTTGCTTTTATATCTGTGAACTTGATTAATGAGGTGTGGAACTCATTTTATATCCCTAAAAAATATCTATTGATAACATTTGAAAATCTAATTTTTTAATAGCTTTGCGAAAAATTAAAAAAAACCCTAATGTTAAATAAAATAAAAAATATTGTTCTAAATACTGGAGTAAAGCAAAGATTTTTTCTTGATTTTAAAAACGACTATAAAATTCTAGAATTAGGTTGTGGTATAGGAAGAAATGCCATGTTTATCAAAAAACATTTTAATGAGGTAGAATATCATGGAATAGATATCCTTTCTGAAGAAAAAGTGGATTCGTTTATAGATTTTCAAAATGTAAATTTGGAAAAATCTGTACTACCTTACGAAACAGAATATTTTGATGTGATTATATTTACTCATGTTTTAGAACACTTAAACAACCCTTTATCATTAGGAAGTGAAATAAATCGTGTTTTAAAAAGTGGAGGAAAGATATATGTTGAAGCTCCAAATTGGACTTCAATACTTGTTCCTTCTTTTGGTTTTCATAGAGAGCAACATAATCCTTTTAATTTTTATGACGACCCAACTCATATAAAACCATGGACAAAGCATGGTATTTATGAATTCCTTTCTGACAATTGTAACTTTAAAGTGCAAAAAGTAGGAGTTGTTCGTAATTGGCTAAGAATCCCTTTAGATTTCCTTATAATTATAGGAGGCATCTTAAGGGGAAACAGAAGAAGGATTGTTTCTTCTTTTTGGAACATATACGGTTGGTGCGTTTTTGGAATTGCCGAAAAAAAATAACTTCTCTACACTCTTTTTCAAATCTCTATTTCTAATCCATTAAAGGAAGTGAATATTCTTTTCCTATACTTATGATTTTTTAATAATTGTAATCCCTACTTTATTCTATTATTTATATAAAAAAGAAGCCCGAGCAATTGCTCGGGCTTCTTAAATATTAAGAACTAACTATCTTCTTATTGAAGGGTAAGTTTCTTAGTAACCACACCTTTATCGGTAGTGATTTGTAAGAAGTACATTCCTTTCGGATAAGTAGCTAAGCTAACTTCTTTTGTGAACTGACCTACAAACTGATCAAGATTGGCAGTATAAATTGCCTCTCCCACAACATTTGTAATGCTAATTCCAAGGTTTTGAACCTCATCAGAAACGAAACTTACATTGAAGATGTCTCTTGATGGGTTTGGATAAACCTCTAGATTAGCAATAGCAGTATTCTGATCTTCTAAACGAATAGTAGATGGCTGAGTCCAGTATATAAATGGAGTCCAAGCAGATGCTTTGTATCTTCCACCTGCAGGATCACACCATGTTCTTGAAGAAGCACGATAAGATGTTCCTGGAATTAATCCATTCTTACTCTTTGTAAGTGCTGGATACACTACTCCAAATCCACCGGCTGTTAGCCAAGTAGAACCAGTTGTATCTACTCTTAACTTCAACCTTACAAAACTATAAGCTGATGTTGTATCCCATGTAAAGGTTGCTTGAGTAGTAGTTGGTGTACTTACTGCTAAATTAATTACATTAGGACAAGCACTTAAAGTAGTGAATGTATTCCACGAACTCCAAGTAGATGCACCTGTAGTATTACAATACCATGATTTAATTCTATACTCATAAGTAGTTGCTGGACTAAGATTAAATACTACTTTACTAGTAGTTCCTAAGCCAAATACACAAAGACCTGAACCAACTGCATTTCTAAAACTAGAAGATGTAGTTCCTTGTACTCTGTACTCAATTCTAACTTGATTAACTAAACATGTAGCGGTATTCATATCATCCCAATGAATTCTTGCTTGTACATCAATTATCTCATCTGCAAAAATACCTGTTGGGGTAGGTTTGCCACAAGTAGATGGTTGAGTACAAGAACCATCATCACATGTTGCGTTAGGATCATAGTTTGTTGCTGTTGGGTCAGTACAACCGTAAGCAGTCAAACAACTTCCATCATCTATATCCGCAAGCGGATTATAGTTACATGCTAATGAATCAGTACAACCAGGTGTGTAAACACATGTTCCATTGTCAACATTTGCTGCAGACCAATAGTTTAGTGCAGTGGAATCAGTACAACCAAACAAAATAGGTACACACGGATCGTTAGGATCAACACATGTAGCTAAAGGATTATAGTTAAACTGAGTACTATCCATACAACCATACACACAGTAAATACAACTTCCATCATCAGTATTTGCTAATGGGTCATAGTTAAGTGCAGTTGAATCAGTACAGCCATCAACTTGAACGAAACAAACAGCACCACCTACTGAAATATCAGTATAAGTACCAGCTGCAGCTCCTACTAAGGAAGCAAAGTCAAATGAAATTTCAGAATCCCATGATCCACCACCTACAGTAATGTCGTAACATCCTGTTGGTAAACAAAGTGTATCAGAACCTGAAGCACCACTTAATAATCCGCCAGTAGCTACAGAAACACCGCCAGTAGAAATATCATAAGTACCTCCATTCCAACCATCACCCCATGAATCATACATATTCACAACTTCAACATTATCCAAACAAGGATATACACAACTTCCATCATCTACAGTAGCTGTAGCGTCATAGTTAGTTGCAGTTGAATCAGTACATCCATACACTGCACAAGCAGCACCAATGCTAATAAGATCAGAACCAGCAGCACCAGAAGTTAAACCTCCTGTACCATAATTAGTTCCTGTATTATTATCATCAATAGAATATGTATTACCATTCCAACCATCACCATATGAATCAGTCATGCTCATAGTGTAACAGTCATCAGCTAAACAGAAAGTTCCTGTGAAAGGAGCTCCACCTGAAGCTACAGTAGCACCTGAACCATCAATTAATGACCAACCAACTTCTGATTGCCATGAACCACCACCAACAGTAATTGTTACATCATTGTCAGCACATGGATATACACATGAACCATCATCAGTATTAGCACAAGCATCATAGTTAGTTGCTGCAGTATCAGTACAACCTAAAGTAGTACCTACAGTAAAGTCAAATGAAGCTGCAGAACCTGTAGGTAATGTACCATTAGCATAAGTACCACCCATGCCATCAGTAACATCTACAGAACCTAACAATCCAGTTGACCAACCATCACCATAAGAATCATACATGTTCAATGTGTAACATCCGTCAACAAAACAAGCTGAATCATTTATAGTGTTGTATCCAATACCGTAAGGACCACCTGAAGCAACAACTGCACCAGAAGCATCAGTAATATCCCAAGTACACTCACTACCATAGTAGTCAGTATTCACAGTAATATAAACTGAATTGTCCAAACAAGGATACATACATGAACCATCATCTACTAAAGCAGTAGGGTCATAGTTCACAGCAGTAGAATCAGTACAACCGATTGCACAAGATCCAGAACCAATAGCGATTTGTCCTGCATGAGGAGCACCACCACTAGCAATAATTCCTGTACCATCATCTAAGTCCCAAGAGACTTCTGATTGCCATGAACCACCATCTACAACGATATCATAACATCCATCAGGAATACAAGCATCTGCTGTACCAGCTGAACCACTAGCTAATGTAGTATTTACTACTACAGAACCAGTAAGTGCATCTGTCATTACAAATGTATTTCCATTCCATCCGTCACCATATGAATCGTACATATATAGAGTAGCCCAGTTACCGTAACAACATGATCCGTCATCAGTGTTTGCATTAGGATCAAAGTTTACAGCAGTTGGGTCAGTACAACCAAGTACCGGAGTAGCTTGAATACTGATATTGATATTATCAACATAAGCATTATCACCACATTGGTAATAGTCATCACCATACTTGTTACATGATTGGAATGCTAAGTTTACAACTGTACCCGCATAAGCAGATAAGTCATAAGAAACATTCACCCAAGCATCATTACAATTAGTAGCTGGCTGGAAATAATCAGCACCATTACCATCAACAAGAACAGCAGCTGTATCATCAGTTAATCTAAACCATGAGTAGTTCGCATTGAACGAGTACTCTTGTCTTAAATCAAATGATACATTAACTGGTTGACCAGTATAAGCTGTTAAGTCAACACACATGTTCATTGTAGCAATATTATTTGGCTTAGTAGCAAAAGCAGCAGCACCTGAAGTAGGTGTACCACCCCAAGAAGGAGATCCTCCTTGACCATGCCAAGTATATAAACTAGTTGTTGTAACATTGTTCAGACTGTCAATAGTAGACTGAGCAACAGATCCTGAAAGTAAAGTAACATCAGCTGTTCCCGTTTCGAAATCTTCATCAAAAGGAAGTGATGTAACACAAGCAGGATAAGTACAACTACCATCATCAGTGTTAGCATTAGCATCATAGTTGAGTGCCATAGGGTCAGTACAACCATATGTAAAGCAACCAAGAGCAGCTGAACTTAATGTAGCAGTATCAGCAGAACCTGAAGCTAAAGTAGCAGATGCAGAACCACCTGAAGTATTGTCAGTAATAGTAAATACATTACCATTCCATCCATCACCCCAAGAGTCAGCCATATTAAGCGTGTAACATCCACCAGCTAAACAAGTGTCATAGTTTTCAGGAGCACCACCAGAAAGTACAATAGTACCACTAGCATCTACTAATTCCCATGAAACTTCTGATTGGAATGAACCACCACCACAATCAATGTTTACATTATAACCACCAAAGCAGTAATGACAAGTTCCGTCATCAGTGTTTGCGTTAGCATCATAATTA
>JACKQG010006850.1_pt1 | contig 11774 bp, 12 predicted proteins | sample 8237621 | NCBI WGS metagenome assembly JACKQG01 (sample SAMN15677084, study PRJNA649215) | marine metagenome | biome: marine; feature: Black Sea; material: saline water; isolation source: suspended particulate matter (SPM) from the Black Sea western gyre | collected 2013-06-09/2013-06-10 | depth... | reverse complement strand
CTATTTAATGTTTTCTATAGCAGTTTCAAATGTTTCTAAATTAAGATCATATTTTGCAATAATCTCTTTAGCAGATTCAATACTGGCATCAGTCACAACACCGTTAATAGGTACAGCTAAACGAACTGCATTAAGGATTGCAGCCGGTCTTACATCATCTGGATTCTCTGATTTTTCCGGTTCCATGCAGTGACCAAGCACATCAACAAGACCTTCTTCAAATTTCCATTGTTTAAAAATTGTAGCGGACACTTCAGGAGTGTCAGCACCCACAACCTGTCTCTCAGCCGCTTCAACATCTCCAAGCTCAGCTAATGCGTCACGGAATTCTTCTTGCTTACTCTCTGCTATGATTTGTTGAGCGATAAGCACTTTCCCAATCTCAACAAGGAATGCTGCAGGTGAAAGAACGCCAAGAAGTTTATTTTCTTTTCTTATACACCAAGATGTTACAAGTGCATGTTGTTTCTTAGATAACGCAGAGAACATATCGTTGTTGATACCATAAGGGGATAAATCAAGTGAAAAACTTTTCTTTACGATAGAAGCAAGAGCAAAACCACGAACAGTGCCCATACCGAATAAACCAACAGCCTGAGAGATTGCATTTATCTCACGTGAAAAACCGTAAAGCGGTGAATTTGCCGCTTTTAAAATATCAGCAGTTAAGAGAGGATCTTTTTCTAAAATTTTCACCATGTCGTTAAAACTGGAATCTGGATCTTGGTACACAGCTTCTATCTGCATTGCAGATTCTGGAAGTGGTGGAAGTTGCTTGATTTTCTTGAGTATATCTTCAGTCATTATGGATCTCTCTTATGTAGAATTTTAAGTTATTTTGACAATTATAGTACATGTATATAAATAACTACTGAATATTTACAAAAAACTGATATTATTTTTTCATAAATAGAAAAAAAGGATTTAGAAATATGCAAAAAGATGCAATGCTAAGACAATTGGGATATGCGCCAAATGAAGCTCTCATCAATCAATTAGACAGGATTGAAAGAAATACAGTGGGTTATGAAAAAATACAAAAGCACATTATGGACTTGCATGATCATTTAAAAGTGGATGGTTCTTTTGTGGCACTTTCAAATTCAGAAAATTATTTTAAAATTAAAGTGGAAGCAACCAGCCCTGAGCTTGCAGAAGAAGCACATGAAAAAATCAAACACTTCAGTGATAAATATAAAGTCACTGTTAATAGATTGGACAATAAAAAAACTTATTATATCTTAGGTTTTAATAATTAATTTAGAGCCAATGACCTTAGAAGGTTATGACCTTTTAGTTGAAGAGTTTAAATTCTTACTAGAAGTGGAAAAACCGAAAACTGCACAAGAAAAACTTGTAGCAGCTGCCCTTGGTGATAGAAGTGAAAACGCTGACTATCACGCTGCAAAAGAGAAACTCCGTTTTATTGATAAAAGGCTTTTTTATCTTAACTCTATGATACAAAAATCTCAAATTGTGGATCCTGCATCATTTGCTCATGTTAAAGTCAGTTTTGGAAGCACTGTGACTATAATGAATATTGACACAGATGAAGAAGAAGTGTACAGTCTATGCGGAGTGCTTGAGAGTGAACCGGATATCGGTTTGATTTCTATTCATTCACCAATAGCAAAAGCAATGCTTGGTAAAAGTGTGGATGATGCATTTAAGCTTCACTTACCGCTTATCATTAAAGAGTACGAAATCCTCAAGATAGAGTATAAAAATATTTTCTCTTTAAAGCAAAATATTCGAACAAAAAAAGATTTTTCCTTTCATTAAAACTTTTTTTACCTCTGATTAGATATAATCCACGTTTAAAAACCAATTTTTAGGATTCCATAGTGAGCCAACAATTAGCAGATATAGATACACAACTAGCAAACCATAAACTTTCACAAGATGACTACACGCATATAAAAGAGATTTTAGGTCGTGAACCGAATCTTGTTGAACTTGGTGTTTTTTCAGCTATGTGGAGTGAGCATTGTTCTTATAAAAGTTCAAAAGTGCATTTAAAAGGTTTTCCAACTAAGGCACCATGGGTTATTCAAGGTCCTGGCGAAAATGCCGGTGTTATTGATATCGGTGATGGATATGCTGCTGTATTTAAGATGGAATCACATAACCATCCTTCGTTTATTGAACCATATCAAGGTGCTGCAACGGGTGTTGGTGGGATTATGCGTGATGTATTCACTATGGGTGCCCGTCCTGTTGCGTCACTCAATGCTCTTAGATTCGGTAATATCTTAAATGATGATAAAACTTCGGCACATCAGCGTTACTTGGTGCGTGGTGTGACTGAGGGAATCGGTGGTTATGGAAACTGCATGGGAGTTCCGACTATCGGTGGTGAAGTGAGTTTTGATGAGTGTTACAATGGAAACATTTTAGTGAATGCTTTCAACCTTGGTATCGCAAAATCAGATGAGATTTTTCTAGGTCGTGCTGAGGGTATTGGAAATCCGGTAATGTATGTTGGTGCAAAAACAGGTCGTGACGGTCTTGGCGGGGCTGTAATGAGTTCTGATTCTTTCACTGAAGAGTCAAAATCACTTCGTCCGACTGTTCAGGTGGGTGACCCATTCACTGAAAAACTTCTTCTTGAAGCATGTATGGAGCTTTTTAAAACTGATCATGTTGTCGGTATTCAAGATATGGGAGCTGCGGGACTTACATCTTCTTCATTTGAGATGGCTGGACGTACTGGAAGCGGTATGACTATGCACCTTGACAAAGTTCCTGCACGTGAAGAAAACATGACTCCATATGACTTTATGCTTTCAGAGTCTCAAGAGCGTATGCTTTTATGTGCTAAAAAAGGTTCAGAACAAGCGATTATCGATATCTTTGAAAAATGGGATTTAGATGCTGCAGTTATCGGTGAAGTGACAGATACCGGAAATATGGAACTTTTTTGGCATGGTGAAAAATGTGCTGAGGTTCCGGTTGATCCTGTAAGTGAAGAAGCACCAGAACTTAACCGTCCTATGAGTCGTCCAGCATACTTAGATACTATAGCTGATGTGACGATCGATGATTTTGAAAAAGTTTCAAATCAAAATGCCTTTGAGACTTTAACAAAATCAATGGAAGTTGTAGATAAGTCATGGATATATGAGCAATATGATTCAATGGTGCAAACGAACACTATCAAAAAAGGCGGGATGCTTGACGCTTCTGTTATCCGTGTAAAAGAGAATGGCAAGGCGCTTGCAATGAGTGCTGATTGTAATGTGCGTTATTGTTATATCGACCCTAAAGGCGGAGCAGCTGCCGCTGTAATAGAGAGTGGTAGAAATGTTGCAATGAGTGGAGCTAGACCATTGGCAATCACAGATTGTTTAAATTACGGTAATCCCGAAAACCCAGAGGTTATGTGGCAATTTGGTCAAGGTTGTTTAGGAATTAAAGAAGCTTGTGCAGAGTTAACCACTCCTGTTATCGGTGGAAATGTTTCTTTATATAATGAAACAAACGGTGTATCAGTTTTCCCAACCCCTTCAATAGCAACGGTTGGTGTGAATGACGATCAAAACAATGTTTTAATGTCTAGTTTCCAAGGCGAGGGCAACTCACTTTATCTAGTTGGTGAAAGTAAATCAGAGTTTGGTGGATCTCTGTATATGAAAGAGATTTGTGGAACTGTTGCAGGTGTATTACCTGAGATTAACTACAAAAGTGAACTTGCTCTTTGGGATTTGGTTATCGAAGCTAACAAGAAAAACTTACTAGAATGTGCTAAAGATGCAAGTTCTGGCGGTGTGGCGATTGCATTAGCTAAGATGGCTGCAACTTCCGGTCTTGGATGTGATGTGGAGATGAGCGTATCTGATGAACGTGATATCTTTGCAGAGTCAATGAGCCGGGCCATTATAGAAGTCAAAGCAGAAAACTGTGAAGCTTTTGAAGCAATGCTTGAAGAGTCCATGGCGGTTGAGAAAATAGGAACTGTTGGCGGAGATTCTATAAAAGTTAATGATGTTTCTATGAGTATGGAAACACTAAAAGATAATTACTTCAATACATTTAAAAGAGTTATTGAAAGAGATTTATAAGTGCACTTAGGAGCACTTTAAACAAGTTAAAAGTTGTGTATCAAGCTCTTTAGTCTTGGAGGTCACTTCTTTTATGCTCTTAAATTCAAATCCGTTCTTTGTATAGCAGATGACGCTTTCATTTTTTTGATGAAGTAAGCCATCGATTGCATAGTTTACAAATTTATATGCCATGAGTCTATCATAAATTGATGGATTTCCACCTCTTTGAATATGCCCTAAAACAGACACTCGAGACTCCATTCCAATCTTTTCTTCAAACCAAGTGGCAATCTCTTGTGAATCTTGTTGTATTCCCTCAGAGACAATAGCAATAAAATATCTACGGCCATTTTTTATTTGTTTTTTAAAGTCCTCTTCGTAGTCGTTTAAATCATAAGCCACTTCAGGAATTAAACACAGTTCTGAACCGGATGTGAGATGAGAGATAAGAGCTAAGTATCCGCAGTCTCTGCCCATAGTCTCAATTACAAAAGCACGTTTAAAAGATGAGGCAGTGTCACGGATGGCATCTATAGAAGTTTTGATAATATTTAAAGCAGTGTCAACCCCTAAACAATAGTCAGTTCCGTGAATATCATTATCTATAGTGGAAGGAATACCGCAAAATTTCACACCGTGTTCTTTATAAAATATTTCCATCCCTCTAAAGCTGCCATCTCCACCCATGACAACAAGCATATCTATACCTAATGCATCAAGGTTTTGTTTGGCAATCTTTCTATATTCTTCGAGCATAAATCTTTTACTTCGGGAGCTTCCTATCTTTGTTCCGCCCCGAGTGATGATACCGGATACATCACTGTATGAAACTTCTTTTATGTTGTTGTCTATGAGACCTTCTAAACCGTCATAAATGAAAAAGGGCTTTAAGTCTTTTTGTAATGAGTACTCAACAAAGTGTTTAAGCGCAGGATTCATTCCTGAAACATCTCCTCCTGAGCATAAGATTGCTATGTTAGACATATCAATATCCTCCTCTGTCTCCGATGCTTTACATTTATTTCAGTGTTATCCAAAGAAACATGAGTGATCTCATCTTTCTTTGGCATATCATCTCCGCCAGAACAAAGAATAGCAATATTTGACATTGTAATTTCCAAAATTTAGTTTATATAGTTTACCATTATCTAAACTATAATTAGTTAATATTTCATAATTTATTTTCAAGAGGAAATGTTTTGGCAAAAAGAGCATTAGTTAGTGTTAGCGATAAAGCAGGTGTAGTTGAGTTTTGTACTTCTTTAGTAAAGAATGGTTATGAGATTATTTCCACTGGTGGAACTTATAAAAAATTAGTGGAAGCTGGTATAAAGGCTATTGAGATTGATGAAGTTACAAAGTTTCCAGAGTGCTTTGAAGGTCGTGTTAAAACATTAAATCCATATGTTCATGGTGGAATACTTCACCGTCGTGATAAACAATCACATCTTGACCAAGCTGCGGAACTTGGTGTTGAGTCAATTGACTTAGTGTGTGTGAATCTTTACCCATTTAAAGAGACTATCGAACGTACTGATGACTTTGATGATATTATCGAGAACATTGACATCGGCGGACCGGCTATGGTTCGCTCAGCTGCTAAAAACTTTGATGCTGTGATTATTGTAACAAATGTAGAAGATTACGGTGAAGTGATCGATGCGATTGAGAATGAGAAAAACACAAAAGATTTCCGTCGTGGATATATGATAAAAGCCTATGAGCATACAGCGGCGTATGATTCTATGATTGCAAACTATATGAATGAGCGTTTCAACGGTGGTTTTGGCGAGAAACAATTCGTAGTTGGAAATAAAGTGATGGATACACGTTATGGTGAAAACCCTCATCAAAAAGGTGCATTGTATGAATTTGATAAGCACTTTACAAACAACTTCACCACTTTAAAAGGTGAAGCAAGCTTTAATAATCTCAATGACTTAAACGGTGCGGTGAAGATTGCAGCCGGTTTTGGTGAAGAAAATGCAGTGTGTATCTCTAAGCATGGAAATCCTTGCGGTTTTGCTATTAAAGACACTCTTTTAGAGGCATATACCGAGGCTCTTAAATGTGACCCTGTTTCTGCATTTGGCGGTGTTGTTGCTGTCAATGGCACGGTTACAAAAGAACTAGCTGAGAAAATGAATGAAATTTTCTTGGAGGTTGTGATTGCCGGTCGTATCACAGAAGAAGCACAAGAAGTTTTTGCAGCGAAAAAAAGAATAAAGCTTTTTGAAATGGGTGCAGATAAGTTAGTGCTTGCAAATGACAAAAAAGACTTTAAACATATAGATGGCGGATTTGTTTTTCAAGATGCTGATGTTGTTGGAGCTGATGAAGTTAAGAATGCTACATTAGTGAGTAAAAATGCTGCATCCGAACAAGATATGAAAGATATGGAGATAGCATATAAAGTTGCATCTCTTACGAAATCCAACTGTGTTGTTTACGTTAAAAACTCAGCTATGGTTGCTGTTGGTATGGGTATGACTTCACGTGTTGATGCTGCCCAATGTGCTTTGAAAAAAGCAAAAGATATGGGACTTGATGTGACTGGTGCCGCTCTAGCATCTGAAGCATTTTTTCCGTTTCGTGATTCTATTGACGCTGCGGCTGCTGCCGGTGTTAAGAACATTATCGAGCCTGGTGGATCTATTCGTGATGAAGAGATTATTGAGGCTGCGAATGAGTTTGGAATGAGCCTATACTTCTCAAACGTCCGCCACTTTCTTCACTAAAATCAAAATAGCAACGTAACTTCTGCGTTGCTTCGTTCGTCATGCACAATAGTGCACTTTCTCTCTGTGCGCCTTGAATTTACATTACTCTTTTGATTTTAGTATGTATCATAGCAACGTAACTTCTGCGTTGCTTCGTTCGTCACACCCCAAGGGTACTTATTCCCTTCGGCCAGTGCGTGCACAATAGTGCACTTCCTTGCTATGCGCCTTGCAACTGTATCACTCTTTTGATTTTAGTACATTTCATAGCAACGTCATTTTAGTATGGTTTTTTAATTTTCTTTTTTCAAATAATATTTGTAATCTTTCCATATAAAAAATATGCCTAAAAAATATAATTGCATTAGTAAGGCTATGTTCCATTCCACTATGTTCTCACTTTCATAGCTTTTGGTATGGGTGATATTTAGGACGAGGCTTACAATACTGATGAATAGTATTAAGATAATGACAAAAAGTTGGTATTGTAGGATTTTTGGATTGATATTGCTTTTTTGTAAGGAGTCTAAGATCTTGTAATGTTGTATAAGGAGTAGTAGTTGAGCCAATGGTGTGCATATAAAAAAGATATAAATACCCACATGACGCATAAAGCGGTTCATCTCTCCCTCAGTGCCTAGAAAATCAACATAGAGAATAAGAAAAATTGCACCGGCTATTCCCAGCCATAATATGACACTGGCCATAGTGGTCGTGTGACCATAAAGTAGTCTCAACCATTGTTTTGTATAGATCCAAAACCATATCAATAAGACTCCGTATGCAATCATAGTTGCACGGAATATAAATATTGAATCACCGCTGCGTGCAGCTTTACTGATAGTGGTGCAACCATCTATGTAAGGTATGCACCAAGGTATAAACCCTTTGTAAGCACTTAGCAAATAAACTGCATTAGAAGCAATCAAGGGTAATAGCACTATTATCAAGCTTAGTGTTCTTGGTTGCATCTTATTTTCCTTTATTTATTTCTTGCTTTTAGATTAAAATTATACTGAAAAAATCTTTAACCTTGATTGACATCCACTCAAGTTCTATGATATAATCCTGCTTAAAACAAATAATAAAAACAATTTTAGGAAGACAATGGCAAAATCATTATATAAAACACTCGAAGTTTCAGAAAATGCGAGTGAAGCAGAGATTAAAAAAGCGTATAGAAAGCTTGCTCGTCAGTACCATCCGGATATAAATAAAGAAGCTGGTGCAGAGGATAAATTTAAAGAGATTAATTCAGCTTATGAAATACTAAGTGATAAAGAGAAAAAAAGACAATACGACCAAATGGGCGATAATATGTTCGGCGGTCAAAACTTCAGTGATTTTTCACGTTCACACGGAAGTCACGGTCAAGGCGATTTAGACGATATTTTAAGACAAATGTTCTCAGGCGGAGGAGGCTTCGGCGGAGGTGGTAACCCATTTGGCGGTGCTGGTGGAAATCCATTTGGCGGTGGAGGTTTTGGAGGGCAACAAGCTCCGAATCTTGATATAGAAACGAGTGTGACTATTCCTTTTGTTGTATCGATTCTTGGTGGTTCACACTCTGTGTCGGTGAATAACGAGAGATTTGACATTAAAATTCCTGCGGGAGTGAAAAGCGGTGAGAAAATGCGTGTCAAAGGAAAAGGCCACGCTCAAGGCGGACGGGTCGGGGATTTGTTTTTAAAAATAACAGTGGCATCGAGTCCTGATTATGAAAGAGAAGACAATGACCTTGTGAAGAGTTTTGATGTGCCCTTATACGCAGCTCTTTTTGGCGAAAAAATAGCCATAGAAACTCTAGAAAAAGAGATAAAACTTAAAGTCCCTCAAAACACGAAAAATGGACAAAGATTTCGTGTCAAAGAGATGGGCGCTATGAACCGTAAAACGAAAGTTCGCGGCGATTTATACTTAAAAGCAAATATTGTTTTACCAAAAGTGGATGATCTAGATGAAGATTTAGTAGAGATGATGAAAGAAAAACTTCCAAAGGACTAATCCTATGATACACCAGTATGACGAACCAGTTTATTTAATTAGCATAGTTGCAAAAATTCTTGATATTCACCCTCAAACTTTAAGACAGTACGAAAGAGAGAATCTTATTTGCCCAGCAAGATCCAACGGGCGTATTAGACTTTATTCTCAACGTGATATAGATAGAATAAAACTGATTTTAAGACTAACTAGAGAACTTGGGGTGAATCTTGCCGGTGTTGATATTATTCTTCGTTTGAAAGAGAATGTGGATGGAATGGAGACTGAAATAGCGGAACTTAGATATGAAGTTGAGAGAACAAAAAATTCTTACGCTGTTTCACCAAGTAAGGCGATGGTGACAAAGCGCAGCATTTATGATATTATTATTTTCGAAAAATAACTTATAGCCAAAACCATAGTTTTATATTCTTTTTCGGTTTAAGAAAATTCGATAGTGGAGTTAGGCTAAGCCTACTCCTTAAGTCTTTGTATTTTTGCTCCAACAGCCTCAAGCTTTTCTTTTAGTCTGTCATAACCTCGGTCAAGATGATAGATACGGTGAATATCAGTTTTACCTTCTGCAACCAAAGCTGCTAAAACGAGAGCACTTGAAGCTCTTAAGTCTGTAGCCATGACATCAGTCCCGCATAGTTGATTTTTACCGTTGACAGTGGCAATATTTCCACTTAAAGTGATGTCGGCACCCATACGTTGCAATTCACTCACATGCATAAAACGGTTTTCAAATAATCGCTCTTCGATGATAGACACACCATCAGCTTGCGTTGCAAGTGCTAAAAACTGTGCTTGCATATCTGTTGGAAAAGCAGGATATTCCTGTGTCACAATCTTAACCGGTTTAATGTCTTGTGAGGGGTGAATTGTAATTGTGTCTTCTGTGATGGTGAAAGAACTTCCCATCTCTTCGAGTTTTGACAATACTGCTCCAAGATGTTTAGGTTCGACCTTTGAAAGGCTGAGTTCACAACGGGTGATAGCACCGGCACAAAGGTATGTGCCGGCTTCGATTCTATCTGGAATAACGGAGAACTCTTTTATATCTATGCATTTTCCTGCAGTTCCATGAACAGTTAAAATGGCAGTGCCTATGCCGTCTATTTGAACTCCATTGGCATTTAAAATCTCACAAAGCTGCACCACTTCAGGTTCTCTCGCAGCATTTGTGATAGTCGTGTTTCCATCTGCTAAGGCTGCTGCCATAACAATGTTCGCTGTCCCTGTGACTGTGATTTTATCAAAGTTGATATTACAGCCTTTGAGACCATTTGGTGCACTCGCTTCCACATAACCGGCATTGATATTGATTTTTGCACCCATTTGCTCGAGTGCTTTGAGGTGAAGATCAATAGGACGCTGACCAATAGCGCAACCGCCAGGAAGAGAAACTTCGCAGTGACCGAATCTTGCTAAAATCGGTCCAAGAACAAGGATGGAAGCACGCATAGTTTTAACGATGTCATAGGTTGCTTTTGTTTGCGTGATTGTAGAAGTGTCAACAAGGACTTTGTCATCATGGAAATCACAAGTTGCACCTAAGTTTGTTAGCAGTTTGAGGAGAGTTTTAATATCTACAACATCAGGAAGATTCTTGATTGATACACTGTTTTTCGCAAGGATTGTCATTGCTATAAGTGGTAATGATGCATTTTTAGCACCTGAAATTTCGATAGTTCCATTGAGGGATTTTATCCCTTGTATTTGTAAGTAATCCATTGCTCTCTTCAAGTTTTAAAGTGCGCCATTATAGCAAAGTATTTATGCACCGCCACTTAAGTATATTATTTTGATATACTTCTATATGAATTAATAAACCGTACTTAGGAAGATCAATGAGCTCAGCTTTAGATAGACTGAAAAATTTAACAAATAAAATATCAAGTTACGAGATGGCTCGAAAAGAGAATCTAAAAATCCTCGAAGCCTTATATCATGAACTCAGTATAGATACAAAAGTGGGTGAGTTCAATCAGCTTTTTGAGTTTAAAGCTATTAATCTCTCCGGTGCATCTTTATTGCATGAGAGTCTCGGTGAAATAAAAGAAGGAAAATATCTTCAGGTCCTTGCTATCTCTTATGACAAAGAAGCAGCGGTGAAATCAAAAAACATCTCTTTAGCTTACTTTGGCCGCGTTGAAAGTGTGGATGAGAGCTTAAAGAATGCAGTGGTTGAGTTTATAATTCGTTACCGATTTGAAAAAAGTTTCATGACTTTGGAGCATTATAATGATATGCTTGGAAGCTTAAATCCTTAGATGTCAAAGTTTTATTTTTCACTTTGGTTGCAGTGGGCTTTAAGAGTCACAGTCTCAAGTGTGCTTTCTGCGGTGTTTTTCTCTGGCGTAATCACTCTTTTTTTATATATAAGACAAGGCTCAGCACAACTGAGTGCTGAAGTTATGGAGGCTCTTTTGCAAGTGTTTTTGTTTTGGTTTCCTCTTATCTGGAGCATTTCACTTCTTGTTGCTCTTTTTAGGTCATTAAAATATATTTTCAACAGATGCATAGACGGATATGAATTAAAGCTTTTGGAGTGCAATAATAGGGATGTCATTGACGTGATCGGTTATGGGGATTTAGTGAAAGTTTGGAGACGGTGGTTTATGTTGATGATATGGTTCACCGGAGTTCAAATGATTCTAGCATCCGGTGTCATCTACATATTTGACACACATAGTTCTATATTTGATTGGTTCAGTATTTATATCTTATATCTTTTTATACTTCTCTCCGGGTATGTCTCTTTGATTCTTTTGGGTGGACGATGTAAGAAGGTGAAGGTGCAGAAGTGCTGATTTTCTTAGATTTGGAGACTACAGGGCTCGAGTTGGAAGATAAAGTCTGTTCTATAGGTTTAATAATTGTAGAAGATGGTGAAGTAAACCTCTTGTATGAATTGGTGAACGAAGGGAAAAAAATCCCTTCAAAAGCTTCAAGTATTCACCATATCACAAATGAGATGATACAAGAAAAACCTAAGTTGGTAGATACACAGATATATAAGCTA
>JACKQG010006849.1_pt1 | contig 11774 bp, 9 predicted proteins | sample 8237621 | NCBI WGS metagenome assembly JACKQG01 (sample SAMN15677084, study PRJNA649215) | marine metagenome | biome: marine; feature: Black Sea; material: saline water; isolation source: suspended particulate matter (SPM) from the Black Sea western gyre | collected 2013-06-09/2013-06-10 | depth... | reverse complement strand
GGTACTACAGGTACTACAGGTACTACAGGTACTACAGGTACTACAGGTACTACAACAACAACTACTACTACAGGCACCACGGGCACCACGGGCACTACGGCGACCAGTGCCACGAGTACTACCGGAACCTAATTTTATTAATTTGTAATTTCGGGATTAAAGGGCGTCATAGATGCCCTTTTTTTATTTAAAAGTAATGGAAGTCTGAACATCGATGTCTAAAGCATTCTTAGTCTTTCTTTTTGCCTTCAGCGTGCTGCCGTCATTAGCCTCAGATTTTGGCGTCACGGGCTTAATTGATACGCCAACGGCCCGCATGTCTGCCGATGGCACTCTAACCACTACCGCAGCTATCCAATCTCGAACCAATTCTTATGCAATCACCTACCAAGTCACACCGTGGCTAGAGGGTACCTTTCGTTATACGGGATTTAATGAATTTTTTTATTGGGATCGTAACTATGAAGCTAAGGTGCGATTGTGGCAAGAGCAAGACTATCTACCTCAGGTTGCCGTAGGCATTAGGGATTTAGTCGGAACGGGCGTGTGGGGGTCAGAGTATGTGGTGGCGTCCAAAGTGGTGGGTGATTTTGACTTCACCCTGGGGTTGGGCTGGGGTCGCTTAGCCGGCAATGGCGATATAAACAATCCGTTGATTCAGCTATCAGATCGATTTTCAACCCGCGATACTGATGTTGGGCTGGGTGGAGAGTTATCAAGCGGCGCATTCTTTAGCGGTAAAAAGGCAGGCTTTTTTGGCGGTGCGGCCTATCAGTTTGACTCTCTGCCAGTGTCGCTAATGCTCGAATACAACCCCGACCAATATGACTGGGAATTCGGTAATGGGGGGCTAAGACCGAAAAGCCCTTGGAGTGCGGCCGTAAAGTGGCAGGCCCTGCCGGGTGTGTCGCTTTCTTTGTCGCGCCAGCACGAGCAGGAATGGGGCATTGAGCTTTCGGCGGCGCTAGATACTAAATCCCTACCCCCTAGGCGGCCAGCGCCAACATTTACGTCGAGTTTAGATATGGCCCCACAAGATTTACCCCCGCAGCTTAATGCACAAGATTGGTATGACACTCTTTTGTATGATGTCGAGCGGTCTGGTTTGCTGTTGCTAGAGGCGAGCATTGAGCGATCATCAAGCACGGCGATACTGGTGATGGGCAACGATCAATATCCTGTGTGGGCTGACGCTATTGCTAAAATGGCGGTGCTAGCTGATCTTCATTTACCCTCCGCTGTTAATACTTTTAGAATTATTGCCGAAGAGGCTGGCCATCGCGTACAGACCCTACAGATGCGCAGGCCCTCACTGGCCTATGGGCAAAGTAGGCAGCTGGTAGAAAGGCAAATTAGCGTGCTACCGGGCCGCAGTTTGGCCTCGCCTCAAAGAAAGACCAGTTTTTTTCAAAAGAAGGTGTTTTTTGATGTGGGTGTGGGTACCCGACTCCAGTTGTTTGACCCTGATGATCCAGCCCGCTATCAGTTGTACACAAAAATAGGCGCTAGCTTGGCCTTGCCAAAGGCTTGGACACTAACCGGCGCCTATGGGGTTGATATTACCAACAACTTTGATGAGAGCAGCCGTATTAGTGGTGGTTCCGCCTTAACGCCAGTGCGTTCAGATGTGGTTAAGTACCTCACTGAAGGGGACACGGGCCTTGACTCACTATACTTTGAAAAGCGTGGCAGTGCCTACAAAGGCATACATTACCGTGTGTTTGGCGGTGTCTTAGAGGAAATGTATAGCGGTTTTGGCGGTGAGGTGCTGTATCAGCCGTTCCAGTCCCGGTTGGCCTATGGCCTTAGCGCCAATTGGGTACGTCAGCGCGATTACGACAAAAGTTTTAAACATCTTGACTATCAAACCGCTACCGCGTTTGCCAGTGTCTATTGGGCGTCGCCATTTTATAATTTTGATGTTGCTGTGCATGCGGGTAAGTATTTGGCCAAAGATGTCGGCGCAACGCTAGAGGTAAGACGAACCTTTAACAACGGCTGGATGGTGGGACTGTGGGCGACAATGACCGACGTCTCAGCAGAAGATTTTGGTGAGGGTAGCTTTGACAAGGGTATGTTCTTTAAAATACCCTTTGACGGGCTTTTTGGCGGTAATGCTCGCGGTAGTTACGGCGCCCGTGTGCGCCCCATTCAGCGCGATGGTGGCCAGCGGCTGGAAGATTTTAGTGGTAATATCTGGTGGGACATTAGAGGGGCTCGCTATGACGCCTTTAGTGACCTAAAGAATAGGATGGTGCCCTAATGTTGATCATACGAGCGGTAGCCCTGAGTTTGACCCTAATGCTTAGCGGGTGCCAATATTTTGAGGTACAATCTAGTCAATTAGGTTCGATAAAAAACGTATTTTTCCCCAGCCCTAAACAGTTACCTGTTTCTCGCTGGAGTGTTCAATTTGGGGGTTATTCTGCAGTGGTGCAACCGGTTTCTGTTGAGAAAACCACCCTATTTGTTAATGATGTTGATGCCGTCTCTTTTAACGGTTGGGTGGTCACAAAAGTCAGTGGCCTGGAGGGTTTTACCCCTGCCTGGGAGATTCAGGATTCGGGTAACGAAAGGGCCTTTGTGGTTAATGGCCGGGTTGTCGCAAAGCACCAGTGTGCACCATGGTTGAAGTACGATGCCGAGGCTGGGGTGAGGTTTGAACAAGATTGTGTAGGCAAGCAAGCCTATACAAATACGATTTTGGTTGATAGTCTAGGCCAAATTACTGATATTCAACAGGTGGTAGACTCAAGCCTTATGGTATTGCGTTTACGGCTTAATAATTAAAAGGGTTACATAGAGTATGAATGTTTTTCTTAAAAGCGCTTCTCGTCATTTAGGTTGCTCAAGCTTGTCTCATGTTAGAGCGACTATTGTGAGTGCTGCAAGGGCATGCCTAAAGGGTCTGTTACTAACAGCAATCTTTGTGTCAATGGGGGTTTCAGCCCAGACTATCAGCCCGCAAATGATTCAACAGTTGCAAAGTATGCCCCCTGCACAGCAAGAAGCCATGGCCAAGCAATACGGTATTGATCTTGATCAGGTTTTGGGTCGCAAGGGCGTCAAAGGTACTAATACAGGTATTGCTGCGCCTGGCGAACAATTGGAGCAAAGAACCTTAGGCGACACTGATTTAGAATCGCAACAAAACTATCGATTGTTCCAAGAAAAATTTGCTGAGTTCGAAAAATCCTTAATCGAAGAAAAGGGAGAGGTTCAGCGGTACGGCGTGTCGCTTTTTGACAAAGAGGTCAGTACCTTTGCGCCAACAGATGATGCCAGTGTGCCCGACAATTATCGTTTGGGCGCGGGCGATCAGTTGGCTATACAACTTTTTGGCTCCGAAAGTGACCAGTACGATTTGCAGATCACACGGGATGGCCAAATTAGTTTTCCGAAACTAGGGCCAATTACCGTCGCAGGGTTGACCTATGAGGACGCGAGAGAGCTTATTCAGTCTCGCGTTAAAGACCAGATCATCGGTGCACAGGCAACCATTTCAATGGGGCGCTTGCGTGCCATTAATATCTTTATGGCCGGTGAGGTGGCTGTGCCGGGCGCCTACTCTGTGTCAGCATTGACCACCATTACCCAAGCGTTGTTTCAAGCCGGTGGTATTGGCGATATTGGCTCGTTACGAAACATTCAAGTTAAGCGCAATGGTCTTACGGTTGAGACCTTTGACGTTTACCAGTTGTTATTAAAAGGTGATGCCAGTGGTGATGTTAGGCTGCAGTCAGGTGATGTAGTGTTTGTGCCGCCCTATGCTGGCATTGTAGACGTTGAGGGCGCAGTAAAACGGCCAATGATCTATGAATTTATAGACGGCGAGTCTGTTGCTGACGCAGTCGCAATGGCCGGGGGTTTGAATCAAGATGCCTATAGTGCAGCCATTGCGGTCGTGAGCAAGGCCATTGGCAAGTCTTTGCCTGGCGCTAAAAATATTGATTTAACGCAAGCTGAACGAGAGACGACAGGCCTACGTGATGGCGACAAAATAAGGGTGCCCCAGAGCACTGAAAATTTAGAAAATGCGGTAACCTTAAAGGGCGCCGTGGTGCGACCAGGCGTCTATGGCTGGGTTGTCGGGCAGAAAATCGCCGATATACTATCGTCGATACCGAGCGATCTAAAACCCTACGCTGACTTGGGTTATGCGCTGGTGGTGCGGCAAAAAAATGCACAATTGGATATTGAGGTTTTGCAGATTAATCTGGCAACTGCCTTGAATGGTAAGGGTTCGCAAGACAATATTCTGACCCGCCCACGAGATCAAATTATCGTATTCAGCCAGGCGAGTGTCAGTGATATTACAACTGTTGATGCTGATGCTGATGCTGATGCTGATGCTGATACTGATACTGAAGCTGAAGCTGAAATCACTTCCAGCCAGAGGTTGGCGTTACTCAGGCCAATTATTGAAAAGCTAAAGTCTCAGGCCCGCAGTGGTGAGCCTGTGCAAACCATTTCTATCTCCGGCGCCGTCAAGTCGCCGGGTGACTACCCCTTAAGTCGAGATGACACCGTTGCCACATTAATCGCGGCTGGCGGAGGATTGCAAGATAGCGTCTACCTTGACTCTGCTGAGTTGCGTCGATTATATCTTGGGCAAAACAACGAGATTCTGAGCCGTTACATTGATCTAAACCTGACGACCGAGTTAATGTCATCCTCAGGGACTGTTTTGCAATCTCGAGATCATTTGTATGTGAGAGCATTACCTGATTGGAATCCTACCAATGCTGTTACTGTTGAAGGTGAGGTACTATTTCCGGGATCTTACCGAATCCGCAAGAACGAAACGATGACTGATGTAATTGAGCGAGCCGGTGGTCTGACAGCAAGCGCATTTTATGAAGGGGCAGTGTTTACCCGTGAGTCGGTAGCTAAGCAGGAGAGCCTTAGGTCTAAAGAGTTTGCCCAGTTGATTATTAGAGATTTTGCCTCCTCCCAGTTAACAAAGGAAGACAACACTGTTGGCATAGACGAAATTAAAGCGATCGCTGACATATTAGAAAAATTCGAGGGCGCCGGGCGATTATTGGTTGATATTGGAGCGGCTATGAGTGGTGATAGTGTGGCTGATATAACCCTTGAAGATGGCGATACGTTGACCATACCGCCTAGACTGTCTACGGTAACGGTAGTGGGCGAGATACGACGGCCAGGCACACACAGCTTCCAATCTGAGTTAGATCTTGAGGATTATTTGGGTTTGTCGGCTGGATTGACGGCGCGCGCTGACGATAAAGAGCTCTATATTGTTCGTGCAGATGGTTCAGTGTTGCGACCCACTAAGAGTTGGACGCTGTTCGCTGGAGGCAATACTTCATTGAACCCTGGCGACACAATAGTGGTCCCTATAAATACCGGATATACAGACAACTTAACACTGTGGCGTGATATTACCCAAACGATCTTTAATACCACGGCCGGTTTCGCGTCAATGATAGCGGTGACTAAATAATGAGTGCTCAGATGGATAACAGTGCGCCCGACCAGCAATCACCGAACCAGTATGATGACGAAATAGACCTACGAGAACTGTTCGGTGTTCTGTGGGCCGGCAAGATCAAGATCATTGCTATTACAGCGGTGTTTGCTATTGCCTCAGTCATCTACGCGCTGTCAGTGCCTAACCAGTACAAGGCCACGGCGCTGTTGGCGCCAGCCCAGTCAAGTGGTGGCGGCCTCTCAGGCGCCTTGGGTCAGTTGGGCGGGCTTGCGTCTCTCGCCGGGGTTAGTCTGGGTGGGGGCGAGAGCAGTGAAGGGCAAATAGCCCAAGAAATCATGAAATCTTGGAGCTATATTGAAGCCTTTATTGCTGAAAATAACATTGCTGTTGAGGTTTACGCTGCACAAGGGTGGAGCAAAGGGTCTAACGAGTTACAGATTGACGCTGACCTCTATGACACTGAGACTAAAACCTGGTTAGTTGAAAATGATAATGTAGGTGAAGTGGGCCCACCTAGCAGTTGGAAGCTGTTTGAATCGTTCTCTAAGCGACTAGCGGTTTCAGAAGATAAAAAGTCAGGCCTAGTCTCCGTGTCTATCGAGTACTATTCGCCGCAGGTCGCCAAGCAATGGGTGGACCTGTATGTCGAGTCGATTAACCGTTTCATGCAGCAACGACAGGTGGACAAAGTCACCAGAAACATCGCATATTTACAAGAACAAATTGGTAAAACATCGATCGCAGAAATGCAGGAAGTGTTCTACTCTATCATTGAAGAGCAGACCAAAAGCAAAATGTTGGCCGAGGCCAGCCCAGACTATGCCTTTGTGGCGGTAGGCCCAAGCATGGTGCCAGAGGAAAAGTCACAACCTAAGCGGGCCTTAATTTGTATTTTAGGCACTCTGCTGGGGGGTATGCTATCGGTATTGCTGGTGTTGATTATGCACTATACTAAAAAGTCTGATTAATTGGTTACGCGGCAAGAGTAGTTTTTTGCAGTGGCGGGCGCTTCGGGTCGAGTTATAGACTCCGTTGTCAACGCAATATAGGTGAAGTCGTTATAAGCATCAATGTTAGTTTTTATGTTTGATGGAGGCTGAATTATTAACACCATTTCGGTAAAGCTTGGGTAAATCCCTTTTCATACTCACAGAAAAGGATCTCGTAAAGCTGGCAGTAATCCTGCTGTTAGCGGTTATATTCTATGGCCTGACCGGCCTGATCATCATGCTATGCTTCCAATGGATAACCCTGCAGAGTTATGCGGCGGATGCTGCAGACAAGCATGGCATATCGCAAGTTAGCGCTTCTCGCTTGGGTGGTTTAGTAACATTCATTAGCTGGTTAGGGTTAATGTTAGCCGGCTATTATAATGGCTACTTGGGCGGTAAGTCGGGCGGGCCAGTAGGGCCTTACTGGATTGACTGGTTTGCGGTGGGATGTTGTGCCGTTCTAGGGCTTGCCGAAGACCTGCGTAACAATATGTTAAGTCCTCGCTTTAGGTTATTTGCAGAGCTAGCCATATTTGCTATTGCCATCGCTTTTTGGCCGTTATTAATCCCTATTGATTTTGGACTTCCCGGTCTAGACGCTTTAATGGCTGTCCCTGTTATTGGCTGGTTTTTAACCGTGGTTTTCTGCGTTGGTTTTATTAACGCGGTTAATATGTCGGACGGTGCAAATGGGCTAATGCCGGGCATCATGACCATTGCTTATAGCCTGTTTTATTTGAACACTGGCGAGTTTGTTTATGCGGCCATGATGACTGCCTGCGGGCTATTTACCCTTTTTAATGTCATTTCAGGGCGACTCTTTCTTGGCGATACCGGCGCCTACGGTCTTGGTGCTTCCCTAGTAATTTCAGCTCTATATCTTTTTAGTCAGGATGTTTTTTCAGCCGCCTTCTTGGCGTGCCTATTTGCCTACCCTTGCATTGATTTTGTGGTCACCTTGATTCGTCGCTACAGGGCTGGACGCTCAATTTTCTTGCCGGACAATGATCATCTACACAACCGTATTCACTACCATTTTCAGCGGTGGTTACCCTCAAAAACGCTGGCTAACTCCATGACCGGCCTGCTGGTAGTATTCGGTTCTTCAGGGCTTGCTTTGGCGGGATACCTAAATCAGTGGTGGTTAGTGACGAGCAATTTGTGGGCATGGGTTTTCTTGTTCCAATGGCTCGGTTATGGCGTTATTTTTTACCTGACAGGATTAAACCGTAGCGTTAGTCAATATGTTGTGGAGAGCTAGGCAATATATGTCATCACGAGCCTGGTCAACGCGAAATAAAGCCCGCAAAGGCTGGTATTGTCAGACTAATGTCACACAGTTGAGGTATAATTATGCCGTATTGCATAATTATGCTGCTAAATGCGGTAACACAAAGAGATTTCAGTTTTGAGCTCATTTATTCTTTCTAAGCGCGAACTTTATAAGCTGACTGCTATTCTTCTTATTGCGACAGCAGCCTTTGGCCTTAGCGGTCTTGTTATTATCTTAATGATGCAGTGGATGACGTTGCAGAGTTATGCTGCCGAGTCCGCAGATAAACATGGTATTTCAGAGGTCCAGTCGTCAAGGCTGGGCGGAGTGGCAGTCGCAATAGGAGTCTTGGTGTCAATGGGGTTCTTGTTAATGAATGGCTATCGTGGCAGCATCACGTTGGCGCCACTCGGGATATTTTGGCCCTTATGGTTTGGGGCGTACGGTTGTTTTTTTCTTGGCTTATTAGAGGATCTGCGCAATAACAGCCTCTCTCCAAGGGCTCGTTTGGCTACTAAGTCTCTCCTTCTTTTGATTGTGTTTATATTCTCACCAGGGTTGGTGCCCAGCAGTATTGGTCTGTGGGGAATTGATTGGCTTTTAGGATTCTGGTGGGTGGCTTTGCTTGTCACTTTATTTTTCTCAGTGGGTTTTATCAATGCCGTTAATACAGTTGATGGGGCTAATGGGCTTGTGTCTGGTATTTTTGCGATCACCTGCTTTATTTTTTTGAGTGAAACTAATAATATTGCCCATCAATCTGGCTTCTATGGGGCGAGTCTGTTTTTGCTCTTTAATGTCATTTCAGGGCGTCTATTTCTGGGTGATTCGGGTTCTTATGGCATTGGCGCGGCTATGCTGTTGATGGGGTTAGAGTCTCTCACTATGGGTGTCGTTTCGCTGCCATTCTTAGCTGCGTTGTATTTTTACCCCTGTGCCGACTTTAGCGTTAGCCTTTTGCGGCGTTGGTACAGCGGTGCTTCGCTCACTGCACCGGATAGTGATCATTTACATAATCGTATTAACACCTTCTTTAAGGGGTTTTTTAGATCAAAAACTATGGCGAACTCGGCAACAGGGCTGTCTATTGCACTGGGCAGTTCCGGTTTAGTTTTAGTGATTTATCTTGCCGATTACATTTCCCTCACCAGTAATCTTTGGCTCTGGGTGTTCGCGTTTCAAGGCGCCCTTTACGGCTTGATTTTTATGAGCACAGGAAAACTTAAATAAGCGCTAATAGCCGCCAAGCTGGCCCATAGAGCGCTAGTTTAAACTTGCAATTCTATTCACTTATGCTATCTTGTTCATTAGATGAACAGGATTGGATCCTTTTAGTTTGTTCATTTTGTGTTTGTCTTAAGGATCTGTCCTTACAGTGTCCTGCGGTAGCCTGCCTGAACGAATAAATAACTCGTCACACCTCTATTATGACCAATCAAGAGCTCGAATATCGCGCGCTCAAAATACTTGAGCAGCAACCCGATCTCACTCAGCGCCAGCTGGCTGAGCAGTTGGGCGTTAGCTTGGGTAAGACCCACTACTTGGTGAGGTCCCTCATTGATGTGGGCTGGGTCAAGCTCGATAATTTCCAGCGCTCGGACAATAAGTGGGGTTATGCCTATTTATTGACCCCCATGGGTATTATCGAGAAGGCGGCAATTACCGCGCGATTTCTGGTGAGAAAGCAGCGTGAACATACGCAGCTTCAGCAAGAGATTGCCCAGTTACAGGAAGAAGTGCGGCAACAGCAAGAGCTTAATAATAAATGAAAAAATATGATATCTATGGCATTGGCGCGGCGCTGGTGGACACCGAGGTTGAAGTGTCTGATGCATTCCTGGCCGGTGCCCAGATCGACAAGGGTGTCATGACGCTGGTTGATGAGCAAAGGCAGGCGGCGTTGCTTGCGGCTCTTGCCTCTGAAAATACGCACATGCTGCGTAAGTGCGGTGGCTCTGTGTGTAATTCAGTGGTTGCGGCTAGTAGCTTAGGTGCTAAAACGTTTTTCAGCGGTAAGGTCGCTGATGACGGTGACGGCCAGCTTTATATAGACGATTTGCAAGAGGCGGGCGTCAGTTTTCATTCCGCAGGTCAAGAGTCAGGTATCACCGGCAAGTGCCTGGTGATGGTGACGGATGATGCCGAGCGCACCATGAACACCTTCTTGGGTGCGAGTGAGGCCTTATCCGCGCGTGAGATTGATCAGGTCGCCTTGGTTGATTCAGAATGGTTCTATGTTGAGGGCTATTTAGTCACTGACGAGGCGCGAACATTGGCGACAAAAGTCGCTGTAGAGACAGCTAAGGCGAATAATGTAAAAGTAGCGATCAGTTTATCAGACCCCTTTGTGGTGGCCGTCTTTGGTGATGCGCTGCGACAGGTGATAGGCGGCGGTGTTGATCTTATTTTTTGCAATAAAGATGAGGCAATGGCCTTTACCGGCACGGAGTCGCTTGAAGCGGCCGCAGAGAGCCTTAAGCAGTACACCAAAACCTTCGCCATTACCGATGGCGCCAAGGGTGCATTGACCTTTGATGGCCAAGAAACGCACCAGTCTGATGGCGTTGAGGCCACAGCCGTTGATACCAATGGCGCTGGGGATATGTTCGCCGGCGCTTTTTTATACGCCATCACCTCAGGCAAAAGTTATGCCTGGGCGGCGGGTCTTGCTAATGACTGCGCCGCAAGGGTCGTTGCTCAGTTTGGGCCGCGTCTTGAGGCATCAGAGTTTAACGTTATAAAGGCAAAGTTCGGGTTATAGTGCTGTTATAAGTTGATAATGACTATTGGGCTGTTACCGAAGGGATAAGCAATGATAGCAAAAATTAAAAAAGCGGTTATCCCGGTGGCGGGTCTTGGCACGCGCATGCTGCCTGCGACCAAGGCGATTCCCAAAGAATTACTACCAGTCTATGATCGACCTATTATTGAGCACGTGGTCAAGGAGGCCATTGCGGCGGGCATCACTGAGATCATACTGGTCACAAGAAGTGGCAAGGAGGCGATCGAGAACCACTTTGATGCGCACTATGAGCTTGAGCACCGGCTAGAGAAGAAGGGCAAAGAGACCATCCTGGGCACGGTCAAAAATATTATTCCCGCGGGTGTCACGGTGACCTCTGTTCGGCAGAGTGATGCGCTGGGGCTTGGTCATGCGGTGCTCTGCGCTAAGCATCTCTTAAATAACGAGCCCTTTGCCGTTCTGCTGCCCGATGTCCTGGTGCTTGATCAGGAATCGCGGGATAGGAACTACAGCTTTGCCGCGATGACTGATGCGTGGAATGAGACCGGTGTGGGCCAGGTCATGGTTGAGCGGGTTGGTTTAGAGGCTATTGAAAATTACGGTGCTGCTGACTTGGGTGGTGAGTCGAGTGAGCCCTTCAAAAGTGTGGCACTAAAGGGCTTGGTCGAGAAACCCTCCCCAACGGATGCGCCCTCCAATCTGGCCGTTCTGGGTCGGTATATTCTCCCCTCTAAAGTGCTAGACCTGCTTGAGACGACTGTTGCCGGTGTGGGTGGTGAGATTCAGCTGACCGACGCGCTGGATGAGCTACTTAAGCTTGACGGCTTAAATGCCTTTGAGACCGACGCAGATATCTTTGACTGTGGCAACAAGCAGGGCTTTTTAAGTGCAAACTTGGCGGTGGGCATGCGAGATCCCGACACCCGGCAGTCTATAAAGGCGCTGATTGAAAAGAGTGGCTGGTAGGGTTCGATAATGGCTTTTATCAATTACAGTAAGAGCCCAAGCTGTAAAAAATACAAATTATGTTTCATATAATTGACATTATTATACTTATGTATATTATATGAAACATTATGAAGAAAAAAATAGAAAAAATATCAGATGACGCGGTTAGTCAGCTCGCCGACATTGGGCAGCTGATAAGGCAGCATCGTAAGTCATTCAAGATCACGGCTAATGCAACCGGCGAGACAGCGGGTATTTCCCGGGTGACACTCCATCGTATTGAGAAGGGTGATCCCACCGTGAGCATGGGTGCCTACCTAAATGTCATCAGTGCTCTAAATCTGAACTTTCATCTTTCTA
>JACKQG010006848.1_pt1 | contig 11776 bp, 8 predicted proteins | sample 8237621 | NCBI WGS metagenome assembly JACKQG01 (sample SAMN15677084, study PRJNA649215) | marine metagenome | biome: marine; feature: Black Sea; material: saline water; isolation source: suspended particulate matter (SPM) from the Black Sea western gyre | collected 2013-06-09/2013-06-10 | depth... | reverse complement strand
GGTACATGTGTACCGGGTACATGTGTACCGGGTACATGTGTACCGGGTACATGTGGCGGAAAGGGCCAATTGGGGCGACAATATGCCAATGCTCACCATCGTTGAACCTGAGGAACTTGTGAAATTTGAGGGATGTACATTCGTGCCCACGATGGGGGCTCTGCACGATGGACACCTTTCGCTAATTAAGGAGGCAAAGCGTCTTGGTAGAAAGGTTCTCGTTAGCATTTTTGTCAACCCCGAGCAATTTGCTCCAGATGAAGATTTTGAGAAATACCCACGAAACCTAGAGCGAGATTCAAACTTTGCAAAAAATGCTGGTGCAGATGTCATTTTCGCCCCTGAAGTTGGCACAATTTACCCCAATTCACCTCCAAATATCTCTTTGCCACTTGCAGCAACAGAGCCAAAACTTGAAGATGCATTTCGACCTGCTCACTTCAGAGGAGTCTGTTTGGTTGTAGCGAAATTGTTCGATCTAGTAAAGCCTTCGAGCGCTATCTTTGGAGAAAAAGATTATCAACAACTTCTTGTAATTCAACAAATGGTAAATGGCGATAGAGCTCGCTGGAGTGATTTAGAAATAATTGGAGCGCCAATTATTCGTGATGATGACGGACTTGCACTTAGCAGCAGAAATGAATATCTCTCAACTGATGACCGCTGCCAAGCCCTTGCAATTCACAAGGCGTTGCGTGAACCAACAGAGCAAAAAATGTTTGACCTTCTTGACAACCACGGTCTTGAAATTGAATACGCGGTCCTTCGAGATGAAGCAACCCTGCTTCAGCCGCAAAATGGTAAACCTATGCGAGCGTTAATTGCGGCTCGGGTTGGAGATGTTCGTTTGATAGATAATTGCTCAGTGGAGACGAAACAATGAACCACATTCTTGTCTACGGTGGAACCTTCGATCCGCCTCACCTTGCGCACATCGAATTAGCAAGAGAAGCAATGATCCACCTTGGATGTAGTAAAGTAATTTTTGTAATTGCAGCGAAAAGTCCATTCAAAGAAATTACGAAACAATCAGCAAGCAACCATCGATTAGCGATGCTGGAGCTGGCTCTTGCCAAATCGTCTTGGGCAGTAATATCAACAATTGAATTAGACAGGGGAGGAACAAGTTACACAATAGACACACTAAATTCCTTGCAAAAACAATTCGGTGATGAAACCAAACTTTATCTTCTTATTGGCTCTGATCAAGCCGAATCATTCAGCGACTGGTACCGCGAAAAAGATATTGAAAAACTTGCAACTGTTATAGTTCTTGCACGAGATGGGAGTGCAAACGATCGATTTGAGACGCTGCCGTTTCCAACTATTCAATTAAGTGCCTCTCAAATACGAAATTGTGTTCGCGAAGGTGTTTCCATCGATGATGTTGTTTGTCCCGAAGTGGCTGCATATATCGATGAAAACAATCTTTACAAGTAGAATGTCAGATTCATGACAGTTAAACAAATAAAAAACATTGGGTTCATCAGCCTTGGCTGCCCTAAGAATCTTGTTGACAGCGAACAGATGCTCGCTGCTGTGATCGACGCTGGTTATGAACTTGTTTCTGACCACAGCCAAGCTGATGCAATCATTATTAACACTTGCGGATTTCTTGAAGCTTCAAAAGATGAATCAGTTGAAGTAATCAACGAAGCAGTTGCTATGAAAAATAAGGCAAAAGTGCAGCGCGTCGTTGCGGCAGGTTGTCTGGTGCAAAGGCACCGCGCAAAGTTGTTGCAGTGGTGTCCTGGTATTGATGCAATGATCGGAGTGTTTGACCGAGATCATATTGTAGACTCACTCAAGCCAGCTTTAATAAATGAAGAAACTCCATCGTGGATCTCATCCAATGCATTGCTCGCTGCCCGCACTCGCGGCAACGAGCACTATAAGGGCTATACCGAAGATGACTCAAAAAGATTTCAATTAACCCCAAGACACTGGGCGTACTTAAGGTTAAGCGAAGGCTGTAATCAAAACTGCGCTTTTTGCACGATTCCTTCAATCCGAGGAAAGATGCGATCAAAACCGGTTGAAACGATTGTATCCGAGGCAAAAAGGTTAATTTCCTCTGGAGTATTTGAATTGAATTTGATTGGACAGGACACTACTAGTTATGGTCGAGACATTGGCTATGAGGATGGTCTTGTTGGTTTACTTACTGAACTCAACAACACCGTAGCCAATTCCGGAGGAGGGTGGATTCGTTTGATGTATGCCTACCCGTCTAATTTTACAGATCCAATGATCGATGCGATTGCAACGCTTCCTCATATTGTCAAGTACATTGACATTCCTCTCCAGCACGCAACCGATTCGATTCTTACGACAATGCGCCGAGATGTCTCTGCTAAAACGCAGTTGGAACTACTAAGAAAGTTGCGTAATCTTGTTCCTGGAATTGCAATTCGCACTACTATGATCACTGGTTTTCCGGGAGAAACACAAGAAGATCATCAAGCCCTTATTGATTTTGTTTCTTCTCAAAAGTTTGAGGCAATGGGTGTTTTTCAATATTCCGCAGAAGAAGGAACTGTTGCAGGTTCAATGGAAAAGGATAAACGGTTGAGAATTACTGAGGAAATAAAACAATCACGAGAAGAGGAACTAATGCTACTTCAACAGACAATCGCATTTGAAACAGCAGCAAAACGGGCAGAAAATTCGTGCACATTTGATGTATTACTTGACGAGTATCTTGGAAAAACCGGAGAGGGCGAGTTGCATTTATACCGAGGTCGAACCTACCACCAGGCACCTGTCGTAGACGCGTGCACCATTGTCATGTCTGAAAATGAAAGAATAGTTGGAGAATTGCTTGAATGTACGATCACCGACAAAGATGATTATGACATGTTGGCTAGACCCACCGATGAATTTGAGAGGGTCGTATCGCTACCGTTGCGTTAGAATGCCTCGTCTGTGCAAATTCGTAATTTTTCCATCATTGCTCACATCGACCATGGCAAGAGCACCTTGGCAGATCGCCTTCTGCAAGCAACAAAGGCTGTTACCGAACGAGAGTCGAGAGATCAACTGCTCGATTCTATGGATTTAGAACGAGAACGCGGTATCACTATCAAGGCTTCCGCCGTCACAGTACATCACCAATACAAGGGTGAAGATTATGAGCTCAACTTCATTGATACACCCGGACATGTTGATTTTACTTACGAGGTCTCAAGATCCCTTACAGCGTGCGAGGGGGCGCTGCTTGTTGTTGATTCGACACAAGGCGTTGAAGCGCAAACTGTTGCCAATGCTTATCTCGCGATTGAAAACGATCTTGACTTGATTCCAGTTGTTAACAAAATTGACTTGCCATCGTCTGATCCCGACAAAGTTGCAATGGAAATCGAACAAGTCCTCGGACTTCCTGCTGAGGATTGTATTAATTGTTCGGCAAAAACCGGCGAGGGCATTCTTGAATTGCTTGATCTTATCTGTAGCCGATTACCGGCACCAAAACCCGCCGAAATAGAACAAACCCGCGCGCTCATTTTTGATTCTCACTATGACGAATACCGCGGAGTTGTTGTTTACTTCCGTATTTTCGATGGGGAGTTAAAAAAAGGCGATCGCATTTTCATGATGGGAACAGGCAGAACCTTCACGATAACTGAACTTGGAAGATACACTCCTTCGCCAACTCCAACAATAGAACTTGGCACTTCACAGGTGGGTTACATGGTTGCTTCAATTAAAACACTTGAAGATGTTCGTGTTGGCGATACGATTACTATCGATAACGACAGAGCAAGCGAACCACTTGCGGGCTACGAAGAACCTAAACAAATGGTTTTTTGCGATTTTTATCCCGCATCAAGCGATGCTGGAAGTAAGAAAACTGAATTTGAAACTCTCAGAGAAGCGGTTGAAAAATTAAGATTAAATGACGCGAGTTTCACTTTTGAAACACAACACTCAGAGGCTCTTGGGTTTGGGTTTCGCTGCGGATTTCTTGGGTTGTTGCACATGGAAATAGTACAAGAACGATTAGAGCGAGAAGGTGGCGCAGAAATTATTCAAACTGCTCCAACTGTCAACTATGAGATTGAACTCACAGACGACACAACGATTGACATTCATAACCCAGCTGATCTTCCAGACCCAACACTGATCAAAAATATCTGTGAACCAATTGTTAAGGTTGAGATCATTTGCCCTGACGAAAATATTGGAGACCTCATGCGCCTTTGCGAAACCCGTCGTGGTATTTTCAAGGGACAAAAATTTGTTTCACAAGGTCGGCAAATGCTTGAATATGAACTACCTCTTGCTGAAATTATTTACGACTTTTACGACAAACTAAAATCGATCACTCGCGGGTATGGAACGATGGATTACGAAATCATCGAGTTTCGTGCAAGCAACCTCGTCAAGGTTAGCATTCTTGTAAATGGCGATCCTGTCGAAGCTCTCAGTATGATTTGTCATCGAGATAAGGCGATTGCCAGAACTCGCATTATTTTGCTTAAACTAAGAAAACAAATCGATCGGCACCAGTTTGAAATTGCACTACAAGCAGCAATTGGCGGGAAAATCATCGCGAGGGAAACAGTCAAAAGTGTTCGGAAAAATGTGACTGCTAAGTGTTACGGTGGCGATATTACTAGAAAAAGAAAATTGCTCGAAAAACAAAAGAAGGGGAAACGGCGTATGAAGGCTATTGGAAATGTGCACATTCCTCAAGAAGCATTTCTATCAATCTTAGAACAAGGCGATTAATTATGCAAAAACTTATTCCAATCATTGTTGCATCTGGGCTCCTAACAACTCTTCTATTGACTGCACGGTTACAAAGTTCCCAAGACAATGGAAAACTTGGTCCTTTTGACTCAATCACTTTTTCGGGTTCTGAAGGAGATTTAACAATTACAAACTCCGACAAGCGAATTTCTTGGGGAGACGAAGAAACAAGTCAAGCTTGGTCTGTTGGGTTTATGGAAATTGGCAAGGCGTTAGAGCAACTAATGAAAGCCGATCACTTTACCGAAGCTCGCGAAGATCTCAATGAAGAACTTGATGAGGAAATATCCCTAATCCGTAAAACACTAGACAAAATAAGAGATCGAGCTCAGTCGCTTGAGCCTGACGACCCAGATGCTCCTGAAGTTAAACAGCAATGGGATGAAGCGTACAAAAAATTTGAGAGGCTTCAAAAACGAGGGTTGCGAATTCGCGGTGACCTTGCTTCTCAGCAAATGCAGGAGTCATACAAAGAGGTGATTGAAGCAGTCAATGTTGTTTCAGATCGTTTGAACATAGACATTGTTCTTCGTTTCATTCCACCAGATGGTGAATTTGAAGGCAAGACTCCCGAGGCAACGATCATGCAAATTCGCCTCCGAACTGCTCTTCGATTGCCAGAAGGTATCGACATCACTGACGAGGTTCTTGTCGAACTTGGGCTTGAGGTGGAGTAGAATTACACGCATCTAATTGCACACTAAACTAACTTGCATTCCCTTATTTATTTGATTCCTCATAAACGGACTGAGTAAAAACATCTGAAACTACCTTTTTCACTTCATCCATCGAAGGACAACTATTACCAAGTAATTGTTGCATCGAGGTGACGCTACGACCCGTAAGTCCACATGGAACAATTAAGTCGAAGTGATCCAAGTTCGTCGAAACATTTAGAGCAAAACCGTGCATAGAAATCCATTTTGAAACACGAACCCCCATCGCACAAATTTTTGCGCCATCAACCCAAACCCCAGTTGCTTTTTTATCTCGACTACCCGCGATTCCAAATCTATCCAACACATCAATTATGCACCCTTCCAAAAAACGCATATAACTGTGGAGTCTCAGAGAAAGAACATTAAGGTCGAAAATCGGATACCCAACAAGTTGTCCAGGACCGTGGTATGTAATGTCTCCTCCTCGGTCAGTCTTGCAAATGGACACGCCTGCATTTTTCACTTGTTGCGGGGTAGCAATTAGGTTTTCGCTCGCAGCAGGTCGTTTGCTCAATGTAATAACAGGTGGGAAGTGTTCTAGGAGCAGTAGGTTAAATAGTGATGAATCTTGTAATTCTCGCCCCTCTACTGCTTCTTTATGGATCGTTCTCTGAAGCAATAGTGCTTCCTCATATTCCATCGAACCAAGATCAATTATTTTTAGCGTGCAGGACATGGTGAATCTTGGGATGATACCTAAGACCATGGCTAACATTCATCCAACCTCTATTCTTGATGGCGACATCACAATTGCAGAAGATGCCATCATCGGTCCAAATTGCGTCCTGGAAGGCGACATCGTCATTGGATCGGGGTGCCACCTTATTGGAAATGTTTTCCTCACTGGCAAACTTGAAATGGGTTCAGAAAATGTTGTCTATCCATTTTCCTGCATTGGATTCGCTGCTCAAGATATAAACTTTTCGGCGGACAAATATGAACCAGGCATAGTTATTGGAAATAACAACACTTTTCGAGAAGGTACTACTGTGCACCGAGCAACGCAGGAGCTTCCAACAACAATTGGAGATCACAATATTTTTATGACAACTTCACATGTTGGTCACGACTGCCAAGTTGCAAACTATGTAACGATGGTTACCAACACAGCTCTTGGAGGTCATGTACAAGTACAGGATCGAGTCCTTGTAGGAGGCGCTAGTTCAGTTCACCAGTTTGTTACGATTGGAAGTGGAGCCATGCTAGCAGCTGGTTTAATCACAACCTACGATGTTCTCCCATATTTTTTACTCACTGGATATAACATCGTAGGATCCATCAATATTATTGGTATGCGGCGAATCGGAATGAGCAGCGAGGAGATAACAAAACGAAAAGATATTTATAAATTACTGTACCGATCAGAGCACTCGATGGGAAAAGCAATCGAAATTCTCAGAAGCAAAAAAGATATGATCGCACAGGAATATATTAATGCTATTGACACATCAAGACGAGGGATTGTCCCTCGTTCTTTTGAAAAACGCACTGAACGACGCAGTTCTGTTGTTGAGGTTGATTGATGACTAACTTTTCCTTTTGTGTACTTGGAAGCGGTTCATCTGGAAATTGTTCTCTACTTCAAATTGAGCCAAACCGCTGGGTGATGATCGACGCAGGCTTTTCAATGAAACAAACAAAAGAAAGGATGAAAACCCACAATATTTGTATTAACGATATTAGTGATTTACTCCTGACTCATCTAGACCGCGACCATTTTAATCCAGCGTGGTGTCGTACGCTAACCAATCGGAAAATCAAAGTACGCGTGCATGAAAAACATCTTGACCGAGCTATTTGCGCGGGTTTGGATCGCAAAATACTTCATCCTTTTACAGATGAGATTTCGTTTGGAGATATGCATTCAGAAACCATTCACATGGAACATGACTCACTTGGCACAGTTGGTTTTGTTTTTACTCAATCTGGTTTTCGTTTTGGTTTTGCCACTGACTTGGGGCAAGTTCCAAAATTATTGCTTGAGTCATTTATTAACCTTGACGCCGTTGCAATTGAGTCAAATTATGACCCAACAATGCAGCGAACAAGTGGTCGTCCAATATCCCTCCAAGATAGAATAACCGGTGGCAGGGGACACCTTTCCAATGAAGAGTCTATTGACGCGGTTGAAAAAATTTCAGAACAATCCGCCCTGCAACACATTGTGTTGCTTCACCTTTCAAGGCAGTGCAATTCTCCTTCAATTATTCAAGAGCTGTACCAAAACAAACTAGCCCATCTTTACAGTGCCGTGACTATTTCGTCCCAAGATCGCTGCTCGAGGCTTCTTCGGCTCGAAAAAGAGCGTTTTGCTGCTGCTACAACACTGTTCTAACCCTTTTAATTGTCATTAGTTATGACAATTATACCATTTCTAAACTACTCAACAAATAATCTCGGCAAATGCCTCGTTCAGTGCCGATATCTAGGTTGCCATGGCAACTACCGCTATTACTACGCGCCGTGGGCGATCAAAACGCCCTTCTGCTCTCTCTACTGCTGATCTCTCATCGAGAATTCGTTGGATTTCTAGCGTTGCAATAGCGATTTTTGTTGCTGTATCGCTACTTTCCTTCAATGTGGCCGATCCTCCATCTCATGTGGTAGCAATCCACAACGACCCAGTTGCCAATTGGTGCGGCCCAGTTGGCGCAGCCATTGCATATTGGTCGTATCACACTCTAGGTGTTGGGATCTGGGTCGTTTTACTTGGAATTGGTTCTTGGGTAACACTTGTATTTAAAGGTAAAGAAATAACACACACGGCTGTTCGCGGTCTTGGAGTAGTAATCTTGGCGCTTTCGGTTTCGTGTTTCCATGAATTATTACTCCCATCAGTTGGCTCTCTTGCGGGAGCCAAGGCTGGCTTGATTGCAAAGACTATTGTCACCCAACTTACCTTGCAATTCAGTGGATTCGGAGCGTTCCTTGTTGTTACGGCAGCATTGGCCGTTGGCCTTGTAGTAGCAGCTGAAAAAATTGCGTTTGCAATTCCACGACTGGTAGCAGAGTTTGTGTATTCGTTACTTCAGATTAGAAAACCAAGGCTTAGAGTTCCCTCACTTGAGTTTCTTAGATTCAACTCTTCAGCTGTAACTCGTGATGATGAAGTTGACGAAGAGTGGGATGACGAATATGAATATGTAGAGGATGAATATGAAGAAAACGAAGAACCACGCAAAAAACTAACATCAGAAGAACTGCAACAAAAAATTTCAAAATTGCCTGTACGGCTAGCATCAAAGAAAAAATCTAATAATTCAGACATTCAAAGACCCGATACATTTAAGGGGTATATTTTCCCTTCACTCGATTTGCTGGCAGAACCAGAAGATGGCTTTGGCGAATCAATTGAAGATCTCGTAAGGCAACAGGCAGTTGATCTGGAAGAGACTTTGCAGATGTATGGCATCGAAGGCGAGGTTGCTGGAATTGAAGCAGGACCAACCATTACGCTTTATTCGATTGATCTATCTCCCGGAACAAAGGTGTCGAGCATCAATACAGTTGCGAGTGATATTGCAAGAAGTTTGGGTGCCCCAAATATACGAATTGTTCCAAACACTGCAGGAAGAAAAACGGTTGGAATTGAAGTGCCCAACCTTGAGCGAGAAACCGTGTGCATCAAAGAACTGATGAGCAGTAAAAAAATGGAAAAAATGAAACTGCCAATGTTTCTAGGCAAAGATGCTGCTGGCGAACCAATGGTCGAAGATCTTACAAAGATGCCGCACATGTTGGTTGCGGGGACAACCGGCTCTGGAAAAAGTGTTTGTATCAACTCAATTATTACAGGCTGGATGTATACAAAACGCCCGGACGAATTAAAGTTGATTTTGGTAGACCCAAAAATGGTTGAGTTAAGCCAGTTCGCCGATATCCCACATCTTGCGTGTCCGGTTGTCACAGAAATGGGGCGTGCTGCTGCAATATTGGAGTGGGCTGTTGCACGAATGGAAGAAAGGTATCAACTCTTCCAAAAACTTGGCGTTCGTGATTTGTTGGGTTTTAACGAATTAACTGAAGATGAGATTTATAAGATTCTCGATCCACAATCCGAAGAAGAAAAGGCTCGCATTCCTGTAAAGTTGCCTTACATCGTTTTCATAATTGATGAACTTGCGGATCTTATGATTACTGCTAAAGATGTTGAGCAATCAATAGTCCGCATCGCTCAAAAAGCAAGGGCGGTTGGCATTCACTTGTTGCTTTCAACCCAACGCCCTGAGGCCAAGGTTGTCACTGGATTAATTAAGTCAAACATGCCATGTCGAGTTGCATTCAAAGTAAGTAGTGGCATGGACAGTCGAATTGTCCTTGATACAAAGGGCGCCGAGCTTCTACTTGGCAATGGCGACATGCTCTACATAGCACCGGGCGATACGAATGTGAATCGTGCTCAAGGCACATTCGTCTCACCAAAGGAAATTCGAACTATCGTGAAACATTTGAAAGAAGTTGCTGCTCCTAATTTTGAGAGAAGCTTGATTCAGATTAAACCAAATAGTGGCAATGAATACAGTCCTGATGGTGAAGTTGGCGAGCGAGACGATCTATTTGATGATGCGGTAAGAATCATGATCGAATCTGGTCGAGGCTCAGTTTCCCTCCTTCAAAGGAGAATGGGCATAGGTTATGGTCGTGCATCTCGTTTAGTAGATCAAATGTCTGTTGCTGGAATCGTCGGCGAGCACAAAGGTTCGGTTGCCCGTGAAATCCTCATCTCACTCGAAGATTGGGACGAAATGCAACAACTCGAAGACGACGAGTATTAATTTATTTGGAGCCAATTTGACTCCTAAACAAATAAATGCCGATATGAAAAATGTACTCGTGGAATGCGGTGAAGGATGTAATGCCAAAAGCAGGAATCCGATGGCAGGCACCACGACGACCAAGGCACCGTGCCTTGGGCGGTGTGCCCTCTGGTCGCTAGAGGGATAAAGGGCTCGGCGGCGCCAAATGGGGCGCGACGGTTGGGCAAGGCAAGTATAAAAAGGAGGTGATCAGTGATTGAATTATGTGACTGTACAAGAGGGCTTCGCGAAACCTGAGCCCGTAGTAGACCCGACGGGTTTACAGGGGCGAAGCCCTACACAGGACTTTACTCGGCGGTCGCTTGCGACCGCCGAGTTTTATTTTTTGCGGATATCCTGCACAATATGACAGATCTATCAACTCTAGCAAAAGCTACCGAAATAATGCTCTCCAAAGCAGACGAAATTCGCCTTGGAGGAGGTGAACGGGGAATAGAACGACAACATCGCCACGGACGACTAACTGCTAGAGAGAGAATTGAAAAATTAATTGACAAAGGTTCAATGCAATTTGAATGTGGGCTTTTTATTGCCGACGGAATGTATAAAGAATATGGAGGGGCTCCCTCCGCTGGAGTAGTCACAACAATTGCACAGGTTGGCGGGAAACATTGCATGATTGTTGCCAACGACGCAACAGTCAAAGCAGGCGCTTTTTTTCCAATGACATGTAAGAAAATCATTCGAGCTCAAACAATCGCACACCGTGCAAGATTGCCTCTGCTCTACCTCGTTGATTCTGCTGGAGTTTTTCTTCCGCTTCAAGAGGATGTATTTCCAGACACTGACGACTTCGGTCGTATTTTTAGAAACAACGCTGTAATCTCAGCAGATGGCGTAACCCAAATCGCCGCAATTATGGGAAATTGCGTTGCTGGAGGAGGCTACCTTCCTGTTTTGTGTGACACATTGTTAATGACCCAAGGAAGTGGTTTGTATCTTGCTGGACCTGCGCTTGTTAAGGCAGCAATTGGACAAGAAGTTGACGACGAAGATCTTGGCGGAGCGTCAATGCACGCAGAGGTTTCGGGCACTATTGATTTTCAAGAGCCAGATGATGAATCGTGCATCGAACGATTACGATCAATCGTACATAGTGACATGTCTGTAATGCCAATTGCACAACCACCTTATGAGGGTGTTAAACCAACCCGAAAAGAAACTGATGTAACAAGCGTATTCCGAGCCGCTGCGCACGAACAATACAATACGGTTGAACTTCTTTCGTGCATCGTGGACGATGAAAGTTACAACGAATACAAAGCGGATTATGGAAGGTCAATGATCTGCGCTTATGCACGCATTGGCGGATGGCCTTGCGGAATTGTTGCAAACCAGCGATGTCTAACAGAAAAAAAGATGGCTGGCGGAAAGGCTGGTCCATCAACTTCAATGAACATGCCCGCTGTTATTTACACCGAAGCTGCTGATAAGGCGGCGAGGTTCATCATGGATTGCAACCAAAAACGAATTCCTCTTATTTTTGTT
>JACKQG010006847.1_pt1 | contig 11777 bp, 11 predicted proteins | sample 8237621 | NCBI WGS metagenome assembly JACKQG01 (sample SAMN15677084, study PRJNA649215) | marine metagenome | biome: marine; feature: Black Sea; material: saline water; isolation source: suspended particulate matter (SPM) from the Black Sea western gyre | collected 2013-06-09/2013-06-10 | depth... | reverse complement strand
CGAACTTATAATAAAAGACTGTTTTACAAATTACCAATAAATATTGAATGGATACAAATTTTTCCTTTCCAAAAACTGAATTGCTCGACATCAGTTGTCCTTTACCCAACGTTTACAAGCCAGAACCAAAAAGAAAAAAATCTCGATCACAGAATTAGTACGCGTCACAGAATTTTTTATGTTGTTTTCTGTGACGTGTTCTAATTCTGTGACCCAAAAAGTTTAAAGCGCTACAAGGAAAATTAAAAATGCAAACGCAAAAAGCATTATTAGTGGTTGATATTCAAAACGATTTCTGCCCGGGCGGCGCTTTAGGGGTTCGTGAAGGAGATCAAATTATTCCGGTAGTGAATGAATATGTGCAACTTTTTTTGAGCAAAAATCTTCCCGTATTTGTTTCAAGAGACTGGCATCCCAAAAAGACGAAACATTTTCAGGAATTTGGCGGCCCCTGGCCCATTCATTGTGTCCGGAATACAAAGGGTGGTAAATTTCATCCTGACTTTCGGGTGCCTGAAAACGCTATCATCTTATCAAAAGGAAGTGATCCGCAATTGAATGGCTACTCGGTTTTTGAAGCTTTGGATTCCAACAACAATCCATTTTTGGAGGTACTTAAAAAAATGAGCGTAAATGAATTATACATTAGTGGGATTGCCACAGATTACTGTGTCAGATTTACTGCGTTGGATGCGTTGAAAAATGGTTTCAAATTAAACATTTTGGTGGATGCAATTAAGGGTGTGGATAAAGATGATTCCGAACGAGTTTTAGATGAAATTACTTCTAATAATGCTAAAGTGAAAGATTATGACTGCGTTAAGAAAGAATTGACTTATAATTAGAATCTTTCAAAAAATTCTTCCACAGAAAAAGAACTCTCTCGTAATAAATATAGAAATTTCACTTTAGTTTTATTTTTGTGGATAAAATATTTTTACAAGCTTTTGGACATCTTATTTAAACTAAAATTCAGGATTTGGATGATTAGTTTTTTAGCAATACAAAACATTTCAGGTATGCTATAGGTAAAAGATCGATAGAAGGTGAACGACTATGTGCTATTTTAGTCACCAACGATTTCATTCAAACCATCGATTATATCACTTAACTCTTCCGATGAAATATGTCCAATTTTATTACCCAATCTCTCAAAAGATAAAGTTCGAATCTGATTGATTTTTACCCACGACCTTTTAGGTAAATTTTTACAAGAGATTTCATAAGACAGTGGAAATCCGGCACGTTGGGCCTGGCTTGTTATTGCAAGAGCAATTATCGTCCTGGATCTTTCATTAAAAACATCGTGACTTATCACAAGTACAGGACGATTTCCAGCTTGTTCACTTCCTTTAACAGGATTTAAATCAGCCCATATTAAGTCTCCTCTTAATATTCTGGCCATTCTTCCAGAACTCCTTCAATTCCTTCTTCAGCAAATTCTTGCTCATACTTGGCATCTATTTTCTTACATTCTTCAGCTAAACGTCTTCGATTTAGCCTGTCAATTTTTTCTTTAACAGCATTTTGAATGGCGCGACTTCTACTGGGATAAATTTTCTTTTTCACTAATCGATCAACTTGTTCTAATATATTTTGTTCGATTGTTACGGCAACCTTTATAGTACTCATAATATACTCCAAGTATTACAAATTATCATACCTTTTTTACAAATGTAATAAAGTTGATTGAATTTATCAAGTGTTTTTATGATAATATTAGTTAAGATGTGGCCATCCTTATGTGTAGTAGATAAAAATGTGTGAAGGTTTTATTATTCACTTAAAAAGATAAGATAAGTGAAAACTGATGCCCGCTGCCCAAAATTTTATAATCGACAAACGAGTAATCTATTTGTGTATTTGCAAAATCGAATTTATATTTCATCCCTGCTCCAAGCGTGAAGCTGGAAGTGATGTAAGATTCATATTCGTCCTTTTCCAAAGAAACACCGCGGTACCCACATCGCAAGGCAAAAATATTATTCCATTCATATTCCAATCCAAAATTTGATCGCAGCAACGCATCGTTGGGATCAAAAGTATCCGCGGCAATGATAACTTTGTAGCCTTCATTTTTTATTAGCTGACCATTTACACCGATTAATTCGGTTGATAATCCCAAACGGAAAATTAAGGGCAAATGCCATTTACCTGTTTCCAGGTTCGCAGGGGAAGAAATGGAACCTGAATGATTTGTGTACCAATCGTGATTTATTCCCAGGCTGGAACCGCTCAACTGCATATCGGTGCCCAGATTACATAGGCTCATTCCCAGTTTCATTCCCAATACACCCGTATCGAGCAAAGATCCAATATCAATTGCAACAGCGTGCGCCTTTTGATTATATGCCCCTTCACGAATATATTTAACTGTTGCTCCCAGGCTCAACCTGTCAGTTACAAAACGACTGTAGGAAACTGCAACATACATTGATTCCCAGGAAAAATAATTTCCTGTTCCCTGTGGTTCTTCCAGTGTAGTTATTTCCATTTGCTCCGAGTTAAGAAATACACCACTAATTCCTAATGCACTATTTTTTGTAATCGGGAAGGCAAAGCCAAAAAAGTTAGAAAACAAATCAGCATAAAGTTGATTCCGTGAAACCATTATTGATTTTTTCCCGATGCGAGCAATACCAGCCGGATTCCAATATAGCCCACTAATATCCTCTGCCAACGCAACCCCGGCTTCACCCATCGCGTTTGCCCTGGCGCCGGCTCCAAACTTTAAGAATTGCGCCGCCGAGGTACCGGCTCTATTGATATTTTGAGTTTTCGCTTCGTTGAAAAAAACGGAAACAAGCAAGAATATTATAATCACCCTTTTTAACATTTTTTTCCTTCAGTTTGGAAATCGTTTCATTTATTTCTAACCATAAAGTATAGCCAATTTATTTTTAAGAGTCAAGAATTTATTGGAATTATAGTTTATTTTTTCTATCTTTAACCTAAAAGATTCACAAAAAAGATATCAAAACGAAATAATTTGAGTCAACCTGTCTGCCATCTTTTTGGGCGGAAATGATTATTTTAAAAAGATTAAATAATTTTGACTATTATTGACTTTCAAAACAATTTTTGATGCCACGGGTAAATTATACTTAATGGTCATTTCAGAATTTAAATGAAAACAAACAATCCGTTCGAAGCTTTCATTTTGTATTCCTTTATTTCATAGCTATATCCTTCCATAGATGTCTTTTTCATCTGTTTCAGAATTTAATATGTCAAATATATGTAATCCTATTTTATAAATGTCATTTTCCGAACATGGGTAAAATCTCCAGCATTAATCCTAATTAAATAGACACCAGAGTTTACAATTTTCCCTGAATTATCCCGTCCATTCCAAATGACAGAATGTTTACCAACAGGAAAATTCCTACTGATTAAATTGTGTATCTCTTGCTCCCTCACGTTGTAAATTACCAGTTCAACGCGATTTTCTTTTCGGAGAGTAAAATGGATTGAGGTTGTTGGATTAAATGGATTTGGATAGTTTTGTTCGAGTGAATATTTAATCGGAATACTTTTTAACAAATCATCGTCTATTCCTGTCCTGCCAATCCAGGAAACAGCTGCTTCAACGACTGCATCAACGCCATTGGCTGCATCATCAGCATTGTGCCAAAGAGGAAAATCGATTGGAAACTCTTTCCTGTTCAGGTAGTTTCCTGGTTGATTTAAATGATATAAATCATCAACCGAATACTGTAGAAACCAATCTGGGAATGAAGTTATAGACTCTGCTCCACTTAAACTTCCGGATGATGCTTTACCAAAGAATTTTACATTGGGATGATAGCTAAGACGATATGCAGTCCAATCCCCCAAACTAACACAATTCGGACCTAATAAGACAGCAATGCGGTGATCGTAAAAAGATTGTGGATTACCTTCAATTTTTGTAAAACCACTAAACCAAGATTCATAAGGAGTAAGATCAAATGAAGCCGGGTCGTTACGATAAGCAGCTCCCAGAGTAGTTGTTGATTCATTGAATAAAATATCAAAGGCCTTTTTAAAAAAAGCCCAACCTCCTAAATTCCAACGCATATCTATAATAAGCCCATCTGTGTTTTTTAGTGCGTTTACAGCATTGTAAAATTGTTGATTTGCTGAATTCTTGGGCCATTCGCTAAAAAGATATATATATCCGATATTTGTGTTATCTAAAACGCCATAGCTCACTAATTGATTTTTAAAGTAGTCAGGAAAGGGGATACCTGGAATCTCAATTTGTTCATTGTTAAGCATTGGGGGGCACTCAAATTTATCATCGGCTCTAAAGAAAGATGCAGTGTATCACCGGTAGAGTGTTGAAAATATCTATTGTATCAAACAAGTGCCAACTCATACCAGCGCCAAGGAATAGCGCATCTGTGTATGCACTAGCTGCACCTGCGGAATAACCAATTGTTGGAAGCTCGGCTGTTAGTAAATCATTTAACAAAGTTTGATATCGAATGTTTTCATATCCTAATAGAATATCTCCTGGATGCAGATCTAATGGATGATTTGCTACGCTTCTTAATACCATGACAGAAGTGTCTGGTAAGACTGTGACTACTGCGCCAAAGTGTTCAACAGATAAACGCGTGTTTGTAACCAAAACCGGCGTTCCGGGATTAAGAGGGGTTTGAAAGAAAATCAATGAGTCAAAAGCTATAGTATGACCTTCTCTTAATTCACGCGTTAAATTCATCATTAAGGCATGGAATCGTCCACGACTGGTTGAACTATCTATTTTTACCCGATAGCTGTTCCTAAAGTTATCCCAGTCTGCCCAACTCATTCCTAAACCTGGAAATCCAAAAAATTTATCATTGAGTGCACTTGTATATTGGTCAAATATATCCAGTTTACTGGCAAAAGGTAATCCTGGCCCCCATGTGGAATCAATAATTCCCTGCCAATCTTTTTGAGATTGATAAAATGATCTTTCAGGAAAGTTGCTAAAGTCAGGATCATGATTTGCAGGTCTTACAAGTTTAGGCACGTTCTCACTATATCCCCGATTCAGGAGATCTTGCGAATGGATGGAATGACTACTCAAAATCAATAAAATGGATAGAAAAGTAGAATATTTCATGGGACACTCTCCAGTATAAGTAAAAGTTTATTTTATAAGTAATTTTTTTTGTACCGGATGTCTGGAAGATTAAAATTGAATTGAAATTAAAAGAGTTAATAAAAAAATAAAGATGATAGAAAAATTAGCTAATCCATGACACAACGAACAGAAAGGCCATGCCCCTGGTAATAACTTTCCCTTTTGATTGTTGAAGAGAAATAATTTAGGTTGAAGCCTATTGCTTCCTGCGTCGCATTGCTGCCAGACTCCGTAGTGGACCAGAAGTGACCATCATTACCCATACCAAGGTATCTGTTGCCGCTATAGTCCGCCTCTCTGAAACCACCTGGCAAGCCGGAAAAGCTACTTTCATTGGTAGCACCGTTATTAGGACTCGACCAATGGACTGTTCCGGTTTCTTTCATCTTTCCCCCGGCAGCCGATACACCACTTAAATAATCAATCAGCACCTGCCATTCAGCATCACTCGGCATATGAGATCCCAAGGGGGCAATATTATTGTTATGCGTTACAGCATCCCAACGATAAAGCCTGCCATAGGTAGCCACATTATTCACGTTATTATCATATTCACAATGTGCCCCATTTCCAGTAAGGGTTCTCCAATCAACGTCAGCTACTTGTGGTATGACAGCGCCATTGCGATAATGCGTTACTTTAAGATTTTCAGCCATCCATATTTGATCGCCGATCTGTAGAGTCTGATAAGTATTACCGTCAACATCAGTTACCGTCAAAGGTCTGATAGAAATGTCTGCAGTTGCAGCTTTTCCTGCTGTTACAGAAATTTTAGTTGGCCTCGTATAATAATCGGATTTTGAAGCTGAAACAGTGTAAATACCCGGAGTAACATCGGTAATTTCAAATTCACCTAAAGAATTAGTGGTAACAGTAGTTGTTGTTGGGTCTGTAGTAATGGTAACAGATCCAAGGGCTGTCTTGTTAATAGTCTCTATTATTGTACCTTTTATGCTTCCTGTTTTTTCTGTTTCAGTTGGATTTGATTTATCGCAGCTAACCAAGCTGAAAATAAATAAAACCATCGCTGCTAATAAGATTGAGATCTTTTTCATAATTTTCCTTCCGTTTTAAAATGATGATCAAAGTTTTCATCAAGAATGGTTGTTTGTTTGTTAACATCAGACCAACAACGTTCATTTGGATGATTTTATATTGCTTGCTGTTTGTTTCATGCCCATCTTTATAAATGGTTTTTATGGTATTCTGGGTGTTGGGATTGATCATCATTATTGAAGCCACATCAGAATCAACAAGAGCAGATGCTTTTGTTGAAACGATGCGGAGAATTTCTTTAAATTCATTTTGCCTGCCAAGTACAACAGCCAATTCGATGAGGCTTTCTAATTTCAGATGTGTATTCATAATGTTATTTACCTAATGTGAAGTTTCCAGAATAATCGTTAGCAATATATTATTTGTTTTCATTTTTCTATCACATCTTTCAATTTCGCATATCGAGATTTCGCATCAATCAATTCCGGTAAACCTTTGTCCGCATTCTTCCAGAGTGCGATGAACTTCCCATAGCGAGTGGTTGCCTTTGATTTGGCACCATTTTCTTCATAAAGTTTACCCAATAAACAATAATACCTGGGATGAATGAGATAACGATTTTTGTTTTTCGGATCAAAGTTTGTCAAGCGTTCGTACTCGACAATCGCCTTATCTAACTCACCATTTTTATAATAAGCTCTTGCCAATTGATCTTTTAAAAAAGGGAGGTTATAACGCAGATTCCTAAAAAATTCTGCATCAGTCACAGACTGTGAACTATTTTTATTAATATTGATGATTGCTTTTTGGGTTTTTGATTCTGCCAGCAACACTTCGGTTGAGAGAAAGTGATATCGGAATTCAATCTCGTTTTTTGTTATTCCCTGAAATTCGGGTAAAAGTTTCTTTATTTCAGTTAATCTAAATTTTGCTAAATCTATTTTTCCCTGCGCCAAATCCACCAAACCAATTTGGAAATTGTAGAATGCAGAATACGAAGAGGGTAAGTTCGGATTCCATTGCAAATGTCGAATCGATTTCTATAGATTTTTTAAAGAACTGAATGGCCTCCAACCAATTTTTTCTCACGAGTTCGTCTTTCCCGCGAATATAATGTTTATAGGCCTCAATCGATGATGTTGTCACTTCGACGATTCTTTTTTGAGTCTTTGCTATTTTTTGTTCAGACAATCCAACACCCTTTGCTATCTCCGTTGATATTTCATCGATCTGAATATCAACAATACTAGCCAGGCCGTTACCCTTGGAACGTACGCCTGTTATCAACTCTTTGGTCGAAACATCCAGCACTTTGGCATCGGTAACAAACAAGTCGTCAGCCACAGTATAGCTACCTGTTACTATTAAACTAATTCCTGCCCTACGACAAAGTTCAAAACCGACTTCATTATTAATCAAAAAATCATCTTTCATTTCGGTCTGCTTTAACAGATCTTTTAATCTATCCCAGGTTGCTACCTGAAGCTCACTTGATTGTTCCAAGCTGGTGATTAATAGGTTAGGAATCGCAACCTGCAAATAATCATATCTTATATCACCAGTATGATTTTCAAAACTGATCACAGCGATTTGTTTTGAAACGGGAATAATTGACCGACTAAAAAATTGGTTCTTGACTATGAGAAATCCCAAAACGACCAAAAAAATGATACCTGCCGCTAACAAGATTTTTCTTTGACGACTCGCTGAATAAAAATTCTTGAAAAAGTTTTTCAGGCGACTGCTTTGATTTTCCTTTATGCTAAACCGTGCAATCTTATTTTCGTCACTCACTTTTTTGTGTGCTGAAGTTTCGACGGAGATCTGTACCTTATTGCTCGCTTTCTTCAAATCAGTTAACAAATCGTTCACTTCCTGATAACGTTTTTCTTTTTCTTTAAACAGTGCTTTGTTCACAATTCGTTCAAGTGCTGCCGGTGCGTCAGGTCGTAAAGCAGTAACCGGTTTCGGTTCTTCATTAATTATATAATAAATCACAGTTTGTTCATATTCTGCTGCAAAAGGTCGTTGCCCGGTAAGCATTTCATACATTACAACACCAAGAGACCAGATGTCGCTTCGAAAATCAACTTCTTTTCCCAACACCTGCTCTCCAGACATGTAAGCCACTGTGCCAAGAGTCGAACCACTTTGGGTGATATTTTGCACTCCGGCTAATTTTGACAAACCGAAGTCGATAATTTTCACTGTGCCATCTTGCTGAACAATGATGTTAGCCGGCTTGATATCGCGATGAATAATCCCCTTTTCATGGGCTTTGGCTAATCCGTTTGTTATTTGAATTGTAATATCAACTGCTTCTTCAAGCGGTAGTGGTCCCCGGTTTATCTTTTGTTTCAGCGTTTCCCCATCGTAATAAGCCATTGCAATATGCAGTTGATCGTTTTCACTTTTGTCAATTTTATGAATGGTGCAGATATTCTGGTGATCAAGGGAAGATGCGGTTTGAGCCTCATAAATAAAGCGGGAGATAGCCTCTTCTTTAAGCGTCAAATGAGGAGAAAGGAACTTAAGCGCAACAAAACGTTTTAGCTTGCTGTCTTCCGCTTTATAAACAACGCCCATCCCGCCTTCACCGAGTTTTTCGAGGATTTTGTAGTGAGAGATTGTTTTGCCGACTTGTCCGCCGTCTTTTTGGAGGATCATTTTTTTCCTAATGGAGAATTCAGTATTTATACAATGACTTTATATTCTATTGGTTTTTTATGAAATATTTGGGGTGAATCTTAATTGAGAGAATTTCATCTGTCTATATTTTAAAATATATCTTCTATAAGATTACAAAAAAATGGGATAAAGTCAAGTAAATAATTTCACATAAACTAAAAAAGCTCTCAATAGTTGAGAGCCTTTTTTGATAAGGATTTGTAGCTTTGTTGTTTTTAATAAATTCTATTCAATTATGCAATCCCAATAATAATACCGATCACAGGGTAATTTTTAAATAGAAGTCAACTAATATTTAATTACCCTGTGATCGCTTATCAATAAGGTTTTTTTATTTCATCAATATCAATTTCTTAACTGAAATAAACGAGTCAGCAGTATTGCCGCTGGATTTTATTTCAACCTGGTAAAGATAAACTCCGGCAGCAACCTTGTTGCCGGAATTATTTGTACTGTTCCATTTAACTAAATGATTTCCTGCGGAGTGAGCGTTATTTACCAAGGTTCTCACTTCCCGCCCTTTCAAATCATAAATGATCAGTTTTACATCAGCCGGTTCTGGCAGGTTGTATCCAATTGTCGTTTCCGGATTAAACGGATTCGGATAATTTTGTTTTAATTCTATTGTACTTGCAACAGTAGGATTCGTTATCTCCACACCGGTTTCCTGCCCTGTCATCGCGCTGAAAATATCGAGTTTGCCATAACCCCAAAGATTATTTGGTAATGAACCATCTGCTTGAACCAAATTATCAACCAATGTATAATCAAAAAGTTGAGAACGAATTTGAGCATTGGTGAAGTTGGGATTTTTTTCCAATAGCAAGGCTACAGCGCCCGTAACAACAGGTGACGACATGCTGGTTCCGCTGTAAACGATATGTTTCCCACCCATTAGTACCACTGTATTATCTTCCGGTGTATTTGATGAAGACAGTGCTGAAGCAACGTAATGCCCCGGGGCAACAATTTCAGGTTTGATACGATTATCAAGCGTAGGACCTTTGCTTGAGAAATCTGCTAAAGAACCAACCGTAACATGACTTTCCTGTGGTGATTGAGTTGTACCATTAACATCCATCCAGGTCGCGCGATTTGTAGATGCGCCAACAGTAATTACCCCTTTGGCGTCTCCCGACATTCCAACGGTGTATGCGTTATCTGTGCCTCGATATTTGGAATCAACATTCAATCCTATCATACTGGGTTGAGGAATTGACATAACCATTTCAGACCAGACATGAAATTTGCCACTGCCTTTGGTGTACAAACGCCATAAATCCAATCCAGTGAAATTATTTGCATCCTTTATAAAATCTTCGATCATGATCAATACTTCTGTTTTATTGGCGTTGATGGAACTGGTTTCGATCATCAGAGAACCTGCCTCTTCTCCATTGCGATAAGTAATTGACTCATAAACAGGATTATTTATGATTTCGTTGATTGTTTTCCAATTAGTCATTGCTACATTAACAGGTGATTCCGGCTCGATAAATTCATTAAATCCTGTGCTGTCCATACCGACAGCCAAAAAAAGTTTATCAAGATCCGTGTTGTCAACAATCATATATAAATCGATGTATGCTTCTGTGTCCCCTTCAAATGGATAGCCATAATAATAAGTCCAGGATTCCTGCTGCCCTAACTCAAAACCGCCGTAGTGGATAAAATCTCCACCTTCATTTCCAGCCGCAGCACAAAATGCTCTACCGGGCGCTGCATTTATGAGTTGATCTAATGCCAACGATTCAGCGCCACTTCCATCATGAGGCCCATAATGTGATCCCAGGCTGGCATTTATTACAGCCGGGCGTCCCAGTTCCGCAGCCTTTTGATAGATGTAATTTGCGCCATCGACCACACCGGTGGAGCTTTCAAAATCAAGACAAACAACAATGATATCACTCCCGGGCGCCAGACCATTATTTCCGGCAGCAGTTCCGGAAACATGAGTTCCGTGCCCACCTGCTTCCTCAAGGTCATCCTTGTGCCTTACAATCCCGGCGGACGTTCCATCTATCTCATCTTCAATTTGTGTTCTTGTCCATTCGGAACTATAGCTGAAATCAGCCGGTTTATTACCCTGTGAATCATTTTGATCCCAGATGTACAGCACTCTCGATTTTGTATTGTCCTGTGGATCTCTAAAGTCTTCATGTTCCCAGTCGATGCCAGAATCGATTATGCCGACAATCACATTTTCACCAGTGTAAGGTGAATTAAGCGGCGAAACACCAGCATGAACTTTATCCGCACCCACATGTTTGACCGCCTCGTTATTTCTTCTTTTCACTGGCGTGGCGAGTTTTATTCTCATCACAGTATTTGATTCGGCAATTCCCATTATTGCATCTCGGGGAACTTGTGCTGTTACAATGTTTTCTGTTACAGTATTTACAAACCCACCTGCATTTTCAACTTCGGCTTTAATAGTTAACGCATCTCCTTTGATAAATACATTTAATAATTTTTCGCTCGCTGCCTTTTTTAATAAATTTCGTTTTTTTGATGATACGTGTTTTTGGATTCTTTCATTCATCACCATTTTTAAATGTGCATCCAATTTTTTTTCACCGTTGGAAGAAAAACCAACAGTTACAAAACTCAATGTCAGGATTAATAAAATTAGCTTTTTCATCTTTTTGTCTCCTCTTTACTCGTTCATATTTTTAAGTTTGACCGGTTTTGATCCTTTAAGATATTTAATAAAAGCAAGACCAGCCAATTGATTAATTTGTTTTTTTGTTGCTTGTGCCGTAAAAATTGTTCCTGTTAATGTATTTATTTTTACACCTGTTTTTTCTACTTCTCTCCTTTCCCTAATTGAAAGTTCATGTTGACATATTACAGAAAAATGAATGAAGTCTTCATTTTCTGCATTTTTTAATTGTTTATTTAGCCAAATATCATATTTGTTTGAAGATATTGTTAGTGTCTTTGAAGCTTGATTTTTCTTTTTTATTGTATGGGCTAA
>JACKQG010006846.1_pt1 | contig 11779 bp, 3 predicted proteins | sample 8237621 | NCBI WGS metagenome assembly JACKQG01 (sample SAMN15677084, study PRJNA649215) | marine metagenome | biome: marine; feature: Black Sea; material: saline water; isolation source: suspended particulate matter (SPM) from the Black Sea western gyre | collected 2013-06-09/2013-06-10 | depth... | reverse complement strand
GGTGACGATGGAAGCATGGATTAAGGCTAAATCCTTTACAAACCAATGGATGCCCATTATTTACAAAGGAGATGGGGACAATCATAGAAGTTACACCTTATGGTTATGGAATAATGGTTCTCTCCTGTTAGCCTCATCAACCAGTAGTCAAAGAGGAAAAATGGCTTTACTTTCACCCAACGGCTCAATTGCTCTCAATACCTGGTATCATATCGCTGGAATTATTGATGCGAAAAGTGGTGTGGTGAAAATACTTATCAATGGTGCTGAAGTCGCACGTCAATCTTTTGGGCCTGACATCCATTTAAGTACACTTCCCCTCAGAATTGGTTGGACGCATGAAGAAGATCATCGGGAACATTCTCCTTTCGCCGGACAAATTGACGAAGTGCGCCTTTGGAATGTAGCTCGGACAGAAGAGCAAATCAGAGACAACCTGTTAAATACACTGCGTGGCGATGAGCCTGGCTTGGTTGGTTTCGATGGTTTCGATACGCAGGCTACTCAACCCAAGCCGCAAGCTACTCAACCCAAGGGTTACTGGCGGTTTGAGGGTGATGGCAAAACCGTGCGTGACGCTACAGGAAACGGACATGATGGTGAGTTATTCGGCGATGCGACCCGAATCCAAAGCGAACTACCAACTCGCGATGAGATTTATCAGAGCTATCTTAAGTCTTTGACCTTAGAGCTTTCAGTGCAAAGGCGTAAGCCCAATGAGTTCAAAGATGTCCTCTCCATCACCGCCTACTGGATGCCGAAAAGCACTCTCTTTTCGCCGCCCAAGCTTCCCGTTCAAATCGACATTCGAGACGAAGCCGACCAACTTCTGGCAACGCTGCAAAGCCATGAAGGGGAGTCAGTAGTTTGGCCGGTGCCTGAGAAGGTTAAGGGGACCATCGGAATTATTGCCAGCCAAACTGACCGTTCAGGAACAAGACGCGAAGCGAAATTCACCTGTCAGGCACACAATGTCCTTCCTATCACACCCCAGGTTGGGCATTGGGAGACATATGATGTCACTGATAGATTAGGTGTCACCAATGTTGTCGAAATGATACAAGATAGAATGGGAGCCTTATGGTTCGCATCAATTGGTGGTGGAGTCAGACGATATGATGGCCGCACATTCCGGACCTTTACAACGCAGGATGGCTTACTGAGCAATGTCATCGAGACGATTTTTGAGGACAGTCGAGGCAATCTGTGGTTCGGGACCGGAAGCAGACTTATCACCGGAGAAGGAGCGTCAGGGGTTTGCAAATACAATGGTGAGAGTTTCCATACCTTTACAACCCAGGATGGATTGGCGGGCAATGATGTCACCGCAATTTACGAGGATAACCAAGGACATCTTTGGTTTAGCACACAGAATGGGCTGAGCCAATTCAATGGTAGGGCGTTTAAAAACTATACCGCCAAGGACGGCCTGCCATCGGTTGGAGCAATTACCCAGGATAGGAAGGGAAATCTCTGGTTTGGGCATGGAAGCAAGATGTCTTTCGGAGGAGGACATGGTGTCACTCGATACAATGGGCATTCCTTTACGACTCTGAAAACACGGGATGGGCTGGTGGACAATAATGTTAGAGCCATAACCGCCGATCGGCAAGGGAACTTGTGGTTTAGCACCAATGGTGGTGTCAGCAAATATGATGGGAAGTCTTGGGTGAATTTCACCACTGCGGAAGGTTTATGTCATAACGGAGTATCTGATGTTCTTCAAACGAAGGACGGTGATTTGTGGTTTGCAACGTTTGGTGGCATCAGCCGATACCGCAGTGGAGAATTCCAGAATTTCACTACTAAGGAAGGTCTGGCGCATGATTGGACAACGTGCATTACAGAAGATAAAGAAGGGAATCTCTGGTTTGGTATGTTTATGGCTGGGGTCAGTCGATATGATAAAAGCATCCAGAATATTCCAGTATCCATCAGAACCAACATGATCAGCAATAAATCCCTCGTCAGGGATGCCGAAGGGAATCTGTGGTTCAACGCTTCGGGCGTTGGATTGCAGGTACGATTGGGTCGGTATAATGGTAAGTCCATCCAGACTTTTGCCCTAGAAGATGGATTGCCGAGCAATGAAACAACAGCAATTTGCGAGGACAGACAGGGAAATATCTGGATAGGAAGCATAGGTGGTCTCACCAAATACGACGGAGAGAAATTTCAGGCGTTTACCCCACAAAACGGGCTGCCGATTTATTGGGTCAATGCCATTTATGAGGATAAGCAAGGCGTTATGTGGATTGGAACACAAGGCGGCGGCGTCTACGCCTATGACGGAGTGAAGTTCGTCCAATTGGCTGGTAAAGAGGAATTAGGTGGAAGTTGGGTCGGAGACATTGTTGAGGATGACAATGGAAATATGTGGTTTTCCGTGATAGGAGGGGGGTTGTGCAAATACGACGGGGTGACGTTCAGCCGCTTCACGGAGCAACATGGTCTGCCCGACAACATTGGCTTTTCGCTTCTGGCGGACAGTAAAGGGGACATTTGGTTTGGAACAGTGGGTGCCCTCTGTCGTTATGACGGTACAAGTTTTCACTCGTATACGGTAGAAGATGGTCTGCCGAGCAGTCCTCTACTGATAATCTTTGAGGACAGTCACGGTCATTTGTGGATTGGCACAAATGCCGGTGGTGTGAGTAAGTTCGATGGCCGAAACTTTCAGACATTCACAACGGACGATGGCTTGCGCAGCAATACCGTGATAGATGTGTTAGAAGACGAAGATGGCAACATCATCTTTGGTACTGCTGGCGGCATCACTATTTATACCCCGCCCAAGGATAAAATTCCCCCGCCGATTTACCTCCAGGAAGTCGTTGCGGACAAGGTCTATCACGAACCGAAGGAGCGTATAATCTCAACAACCACGCCGCGTCTCAGCTTTTCCTATTACGGTCTCAGTTTTAAAACTAAGCGGATGCGTTATAACTACATGCTTTCGGGTTATGATACCGACCCCGATCAGATCGGGATTCAGAGCAATTGGCAGGCGACGTGGGATGAACAGGTGAGTTACGAAAACTTGGCGCCGGGTGACTATACCTTCAAAGTCATCGCCATAAATCGAGATCTGGTTTACTCCGAAACTCCCGCAACCGTTCACCTCAAGATTGTGCCTCCGTGGTACAAAAGCGGGTGGATTGTCTTCCCATTGGGAGGTGCTATATTGGTGATGCTGATTGCGTCCTTCTTTTTCGCCTCACGCTACTACATCCAACAACGTGAATCCCAGCGTTTACGAGATGAGATGTTACAAAGGGAACACCAAAACCTTCAACTCCTCGAAGCCCAAAATGCCCAACTCCAGGAAGCCAAAGACGCCGCTGACGTTGCCAATCGCGCCAAGAGTACCTTTCTGGCTAACATGAGCCATGAAATCCGCACCCCGCTGAACGCTATCCTCGGCTACGCCCAGATTTTGGAGCGCAAAAGGGAGCTTGCTACCGATGTCAAAGCGGCGGTCTCGACCATCGAGAATAGCGGCGAGCATCTGCGGGCCCTGATAGACGACATCCTCGATCTGTCGAAAATCGAAGCGGGCCGGATGGAATTTTCTCCCACTCACTTTGATTTAATCCACTTAATCGATGGTCTTTCGACCATGTTCCAGCTTCGCTGCCAGCAGAAGGGACTTGCCTGGCGAGTAGAATGGCATATTGACGACCGACTACCCACGGATGACCAACGGTCTTCAGAATCCCTCTGGGTTTACGGTGACGAAGGTAAGCTCCGCCAAGTTTTAATCAATCTGGTCTCCAACGCCGTCAAATTCACCGAACAAGGGGAAGTCGTGTTGCGCATAAGCGAAGCGGCAGACGGGATAAATGGAAAAGAGCAAGATTCGGCGTCTGAGGTTTCCCGTTTCACTTTTGAAGTCATTGACACGGGGATAGGGATTCCTGATGAAGACCGGACCAGGATTTTTGAACCCTTCGCCCAAAGCCAAGAGAGCACGGAACAACCGGGAGGCACGGGTCTGGGATTGTCAATTGCCAGAGGACACGTCCAACTGATGGGGGGGGAATTGGAGGTGGAGTCGACACCCGGCAAAGGCTCGCGTTTTTTCTTTACTATATCGCTACCTTCTGCGACGGAAGCCGATACCTCCCAATTGTATGATGAGGGCTTTTTGCCGACTCGTTTGGCGGATGGATACCAGGTTTTAGCACTGGTAGCCGACGACAACCAAGAGAACCGAGAGGTGCTGTCTCAACTGCTGTCCGAGATTGGAGTGACAGTCAGCACGGCTGAAGACGGACAACAAGCCGTGGATCAAGTACGTACTCACCGACCCGATATCGTGTTTATGGACATCCGAATGCCAAAAATGGACGGCTTGGAAGCAACGCGGCAAATCCTGGAAGAAAACAGGGAATCTCCCCCGAAAATAGCGGCTGTCTCCGCTTCTGCTCTTGCCCATGAACAAAAACGGTATTTGGAATCGGGATTCGACGACTTTATCCCTAAACCCTTTAAAGCCCAAAAGGTATACACCTGTTTGGCAAACCTTTTGCACATTGAGTATGTATTCGAGACCACCGATTCGACGACGATCTCTTTTGCTGACGTTGTTCTGCCAAAAGAGCTGTATGAACGCTTGAAGGAAGCCGCAGAGATTGCCAGTGTGACCGAATTGACCAGCTATCTTAAAGAGATAGAATCGCTTGGCGAAGCGGGACAACGGCTGGCCGAACGGATGCGTGAACCAATCCGCAACTACGACATGGAGATGATTTTCAATATCTTGTCTGAGATTCGCGTCGACACCAATCAATAACACGCGTTTTGCAGTTATCACTGTATCCATGCGTAGCGATATTTTCATCGTATGTGCAAAACTCGTATCAATGAGCGTTGATTCGAGTTAGGAGAAAATCATTATGAACCCAAGCCAAACTGACCGAACACAGGTTGCTTTGAATCCCGAGACTATCGGCGCGACGATTCTAATTGTCGATGATATTCCAGCGAATTTGAATCTCCTCCGTGAAGCCTTAGAGCCTGAAGGCTACAAAATCTTAGGCGCCACCAGTGGGGAAAGAGCACTTCAGATTGCCAATCGCACGGTCGTGGATTTAATCCTTCTCGATATTGTCATGCCAGGAATCAATGGTTTCGAGACCTGCCGCCGATTGAAGTCAGAACCCAAAACAGCGGATATCCCCGTGATTTTCATCACGGTCAAAGATGAAGTGGAAAACATTGTTACCGGTTTTCAGGTTGGTGGGGTCGATTATCTCACCAAATCGGCTCAACAAGAGGAACTGCTTGCCCGCGTGCAAACCCACTTAAAAATCAGCCAACTGACCAAATCGTTATTAGAAACAAGCATCCAGCTTGCTCAAGCCAACCGAGAACTGCAGCAAGAGATTAACCGACGCCAACAGGAACAAGAAGCGCGTGAGCAGGCTGAGGATGCGCTGCTGAAAGCGGATGAGCGGCTGTCACTCATCTCCCAGCAGGAAGCGTCTCGCTGGGGAATTGAAGGTTTTATCGGCAAAAGCCGAACTATCGCGGCTATCTTAGATGATGTGCGTAAACTGCAGAATGCGGGTGCAACGAGCGTTCTGATTTTAGGCGAAAGCGGCACCGGCAAAGAACTGATTGCCCGGGCGATTCACTTCGGTTCAGCGCGAGCCAAAGGCACCTTTATTCCAGTCAACTGCTCCACCATTCCAAGAGAACTGGCGGAATCCACCCTCTTTGGACACGTCCGGGGCGCTTTTACTGGTGCCAACCAAAGCCGCAAAGGACATTTTGAACTCGCTTCAGGCGGAACGCTTTTCCTCGATGAGCTCGGCGACATGCCGCTCGAATTGCAACCCAAACTGTTGCGGGTACTGGAGGAGGGATGTTTTACCCCTTTAGGCGGCACTGCTGAGAAACAGGTAGATGTCCGCATCTTAGCCGCAACCAATCAAGATTTACCCCAGAATATTGCCGCCGGCAAATTTCGCGACGACCTCTACTTCCGTCTCGCACGCTTCCCCGTAACCGTCCCGCCACTGCGAGAGCGGAAGGAAGATATTCCTCTGCTGGTCGAACACTTCCTGCGGACATTTGGCGCTGAAATGGGCATTGAACACCCCCAAATCAGTGTCGAAGCGTTGGAGTCCTTGCAAGCCTACCACTTCCCCGGCAATGTCCGGGAACTGAAAAATATCATTGAGCATGCTCTGATTTTGAGCGGCAGAGAACAGATTTTGCCGGAGCATTTGCATTTTGTGCCTTTCACCCCGCCTTCTATAACGAAGAGTTCTTTTCCTGTCTCAGAGGAACAGCGAATGGATGAAAATCTTTTTGCACCTCACCAGACAACACCATCTCAGGAGGATTTAAAAAGCGTGCAGAAGTTTATTTCAGAATGCTGCGAAATTGCGCCAAATCTGGAAGTCCGAAAACCCGAAATCCTCTCTCAATACCTCGATTTTTGTCACGCTTTCAGTTTAAGACCTCTCTCGCGAAATAAGTTTTACGAAATAGTTTTGCAACTGTGTCCGCAGGTTGTCGCGACTCAGTTAGGTAAAGAACGCTTAGCCGGTTTTAAGGGATTAAGCGTAAAAAATATTGGTGAGCAGTTTGAGTGATTTGCGCAGTTTGAGAATCACTCAAACTGCTCATAACAATCACAAACAATCCCCTCAATTCAATGAACCTTATCAACAGAGCCGCCCACTTTTTTCTTGCCTTCCCACTCCTCCAACAGAGCCGTGCAAAAATATATTTGTTTTTCGCTCATATCCACTCGATTCGTTATGCGAACTAACTTGCGTTACCTCTCGGCCGGTGTAGCGGTCTCGAACTTCCCTAGATGCTTGATAGGACAGCAAAACGAATGATGTTGTTTGAGCGCGTTTCCTCATCTACTCGCTTGAAAAGCTGGTTCACACTTCCCAGGACGATTTTTCTCTTTTCAATTCAGACTTTCTGCTTCCTGACTGACTTCGGGACGTTTTTTTTCATTTTTACTCCATGAGCATATTTTATTTGGCATAGCGTTTGCTTTATATTTAAATCAAAGGTACAGCAAAACGCTGGAAAAGGCTTTAATAAAAAGTTAAATAAAGCTAATAAAGGAGGTACCAAAAAACATGAAAAGCCAAGAAACAACGCGCAACATGAAATGTAATTTCATTCATAACCGAGGAGGAACAAACAAAATGAAAAACCAAAAAACAACAAACAGAATGAAACCTAATTTCATCTGTGTCTTAACCAGTTTAGTGTTCAGTGGACTTTTAGTCATGTCCTCTATGAGTCTGGCAGAAGAGGGTTCCTGGACACGGAAAGCCGAGATGCCAACTGCAAGATACGGCGCATGCAGCGCTGTAGTCGATGGAAAAATCTATGTCATTGGGGGTGGGGAAGGATTTGTCAAACTGGGCCCGATGACAGTAGAAGAATATGATCCAACGATGGATACCTGGACGCAGAAGGCGGATGGACCTGATGGGAGAATATTCTGTTCTGCCAGCGCTGTGAATGGGAAGATCTATGTTATCGGGGGCAATGCAAAATCCAAAAGCGTTTCGACAGTAGAGGAATACGATCCAGTGACGGATACATGGACGGCGAAAGCTGATATGCCGACTCCGAGATATGCCTTATCCACCAGCGCTGTGAATGGAAAGATCTATGCTATTGGGGGCGAAGCCGTTTCAACAGTGGAGGAATATGATCCGGAAACAGATACATGGACGAAGAAAGAGGACATGATAGGGCCAAGAGGTTGGTTTTCTGCTGTTGCGGTCAACGGGAATATCTATGCCATTGGTGGGTGGACGGGCAACGCACGTGTCCGGGCTGCGGAAAAATATGATCCGATAGCTGACACGTGGACGAGGAAGGCTAGCGCGCCAACAGATAGGGCAATGCTATCAGCCACTGCGGTAGATGGAAAGATCTACGTTATCGGTGGACAACGTATGGTAGGAGTGCTCTCCACTGTGGAAGTGTATGATCCGACGACAGATATATGGACGCCAGAGGCCAGAATGCCAACGGCGAGAACCCTCCTGTCCACCTGCTCAGTGAATGGGAAACTCTATGCCATCGGTGGTTCGCCACGGGCTATCACGCCTGGTGAGGCATCTCTGCCTGTTCTTGCGATCGTGGAGGAGTATGATACTGGATTTGTTCCCCCAAAATCCGCAAGCGTCGAAGCAGAAGGCAAGTTGACAACGACGTGGGAGCAGATTAAATCGAGCAGGTGAAGACCTGCCTTTAGAAAATGGTCATAATTCGTAGCTGAAGTCGCCAAGACTTCAGGCTCATGGGAGCCGAATCTGAACTCTGGCGAGTTCAGATACCAACAAATTGAAAGGAGGTATGTCAAGATGTTTTCAAGAATCAGCAACATTTTCATCGTTAGTATCATGTTAATTGCCTTAGTTGGTGTTTTCCAAACAACTGCCGCAGAAACAACGGGAGGCAAATGCAAACCTGTCAATGGCCATTTTCGCTCGCAAGCGGTGCCATGTACCTCTCCCGATGGTCTTCTCTGCACCGAGGGCAGGCTCTTCGGCGGTATCAAGGGAGATTATGAAGCAACTTATCACCAGCTTTACCCCTGTGGAACCTATACCTTGGGTTCAATTCTATATCGGAGAGAGCATTATCCATACGAGGAATGGAGACTTGTTCGCCACCGATGCAGGTGTATTCGACACCAGCAGCGGGAACTTCACTGCCTTCCTCACAATCACAGGTGGCAATGGGGATTTTACGGGAGCTTCCGGTTATCTCTACGTATTTGGCAAATCTGACCTTGCAACAGGTATCACCAAGGGGGACTACAAAGGTGAGATATGCAGAACTCCGGCTGCGCCACGAAAGCACAACAATCTTTCCACCACTTGGGGAAAGATTAGGAAAAGATGAGGCATTCCCTTAGTTCAATAAGTTTTTTGAGTTCTAAAAGAATACAATTTTTAAGGAGGCATTCAATGTTTTCAAGAATCAGCAACCCTTTTTTTCAATCTAAACAATCACAATTTTCAAGGAGGTATTTCACAATGTTTTCAAGAATCAGCAACATTTTCATCGGTAGTCCAAGATTCTATCTTGGCCTTAGTATCATTTTAATTGTTTTAGGTGGTGTTTTTCAAACAGCCACCGCCGACACAGAGGCAAACAAGGCCCTCGGCCTCCGTATGGTTGATGAACTCTGGAACCAGGGAAACCTGGCTGTAGCAGACGAGTTTCTCGCTCCCAACTTCGTCAACCACGACTCCAGCTCCAACGTCACCGTGCTCGAGAGCTACAAAGGATGGGTCATGAGTAACCTCACTGGCTTCCCGGACTTCCATCTCGAGATTCATGACATGGTTGCTGAAGGGGACAAGGTAGCGGCCCGCTGGACATTTACTGGCACACACCAAGGTGAGGTGGCTGGCATACCCCCAACAGGAAAGTCCGTATCTGCCACAGGGATGAACATCCATCGTTTCGCTGACGGCAAGATAGTGGAAGGCTGGTGGAATCATGACACGATGGCCCTGCTGCAACAGCTCGGTGTTATTACTCCAGGTCGCCCAGCGCCAGAAAACTACGAGTGGAGCGCGCCGTCGGAAGTGACCGGCGAAGCCGGCGAACCAGAGGCAAACATAGCGCTGGGTATGCGTTATGCTGATGAGGTCTGGAATCAGGGGAACCTGGACGTAATCGACGAGATTTTCAACGCCGAACCAATCCGTCACGATCCGGCCACTGATTACGCGTATGGTCCCAGCAGTATCGAGATCCTCAAACAAACTGTCACCGATTATCGTACTGCCTTCCCCGACTTCCATATCACCCTTGACGACGTTTTTGCTGAGGGTGACAAGGGAGTGAGCCGCTGGACACTCACCGGCACACACCTGGGCGAGCTTATGGGTATGCCTGCAACAGGAAAATCCGTATCTGCCACAGGGATGAACATCCTTCGCTTCGCTGACGGCAAGATAGTGGAGACGTGGTGGGCCTGGGATCTTATGGGCTTGATGCAGCAGCTCACTGCCCAGATCATCCCAGAGGGTCTGACGGTGGATGAGATCACCAGCGCGTCACTGGAGGGCAATCTGCTAGGCGATCCGGCAACGAGGGAAGTAATCGTCTATCTCCCACCAAGCTATGACCAGGGTGGAAACTTCCCTGTGGTTTACCTTCTGCATGGCTACACAGGTAATGCAAGGACATTCACCAGCGACGGCTTTACCGGTTTATACTGGCCGGCTGACAGCGATTTCCCGGAGGATGGCTTGTATGGTATGCTCAACGAGATGATAGCCGCAGGCGAACTCGGGGAAATGATCGTTGTAATGCCGGACGGAAGTAATACTTATGGCGGGAGTTTCTACACAAACTCAGAGCTTACCGGCAACTATGAGGACTACATAGTCAATGATCTGGTAAGCTACATTGACAGCAACTACCGCACCATCCCCAGTCGAAACAGCCGCGCCATTATGGGGCATTCAATGGGTGGATACGGTGCGATGAAACTAGCGATGAAACATCCAGACGTATTCGGCGCTGCTGCTGCTCACAGTGGGTTGCTATATCTTGATGCTCTTAGACCTATGATGCCAGCGATAGTTGCAGAGAATCCTGACGGCATGATGGGTCCAGATCCTGGGAAACAATTCACGAGTATGGTCTACGTTTTGAGCGCAGCGTTTTCGCCTAACCTGGCGAATCCGCCATTCTTCGTTGATCTGCCATTCGAGTATCCGAGTGGAGTGATCATAGACGAAGTCTGGGGCAAATACATGGCGAATGATCCCTTTACCATGCTCAGTACCTACGGAGCGAATTTGGCTTCGACGAGAGGCATATTTCTTGACGTGGGTGAGCAGGACGAGCTTGTGCCTCCACCTGTAGTAGACGCATTTCATCAAGTTCTTACTGCCGCCGGTATTGACCATGAATACGAAGTGTTCGCCGGGAACCACTATAACAGGTTGTTTGAGAGGCTTCGCGTCTCGCTGAAGTTCCTTTCAGATGCGCTGGTTGCTGAATCCCAGAAGGATTACACGAATGTCTTCTTCATGTCTCTAGCACCTGGGTTGAACATGATCTCGTTGCCATTGGAACCCATCACTCCATACACCGCTCGCTCCTTTGCAGAAGAACTCTCTGCAACTACGGTAATCCAATTGGACGAGGTGCGTCAACGATTTGTTGGCTTCACCTTAGACGCTCCCGACGATGGTTTCGCAATTGAGGGCGGCAAAGGATACATCGTCAATGTTCCAGAAGGTAGAGTAGTTACGTTTACTGGTGCGGCATGGACAAACCAACCACCTGTGGAAGCATCTCCATCTCTCGCACAAAGCGATTCCGCATGGGCATTCGTAGTCAGCGGCAATCTTGATGTAGAACAAGTTGACAACTTGTTCCACGTGACTATCAGAAACACAAGAACCAACACAGTTGCTACTGATGTCGCCCGTGAAGGATACTTCGCGGCGGCTTTTGCTGACCTCACTCGCAAAAACGTCGTTGAAGTTGGTGATAGGCTGGAAGTAACAGTCCGAACAGATGAGTTTGTTTCCGACCCGTTTATTTACACAGTAACACCAGAAAACATTCGTCAAGCGTACCTACCGATTACCCTCAAGAACGTAGACATTCCTCGTCAGAGTCTGCTGTTGCAAAACTACCCCAACCCGTTCAACCCAGAAACCTGGATTCCCTATCAACTTAGGGAACCGGCTTTAGTTGTGATTCGCATTTACGATGTCAAAGGACAACTGGCGCACACGATAGATTTAGGACA
>JACKQG010006845.1_pt1 | contig 11781 bp, 7 predicted proteins | sample 8237621 | NCBI WGS metagenome assembly JACKQG01 (sample SAMN15677084, study PRJNA649215) | marine metagenome | biome: marine; feature: Black Sea; material: saline water; isolation source: suspended particulate matter (SPM) from the Black Sea western gyre | collected 2013-06-09/2013-06-10 | depth... | reverse complement strand
ATGGTGCAGGACTGATCATCAGGGAACTGAGCCCTCAAGGCAAGGCCAAAGAGGCAGGAGTCAAGGAAGGTGAAATCATCCTGGCCATAGACAATTATCCGGTACGGGACATGAATGATCTTCGGATTGCCATGCTTGATGCCCGGGTTGGAGAGCGGCTTCAGATAACACTACAGATGAAAAATGGAAAACCAGTGGAGAGAATTGTGGAACTGAGCAGTCTCGAAACGATAAAACCACACCCCTGATTGCAATCCGAACCGGAAGAAACACCAGCCTGAGTCATCAGGTCCAGTCCGCAACCAGCTGAAAGAATAAGACGGTCTACATCCCAGAACGATAGAAACTTCCGTCGGGCATCAAGTCAGTGGGCCTTTGGTTTTTTTCCGTAATCTGAAAGCGGGCACAGGAACGGTAATTGCCGCGGCAGAATTGCATTTCATAGGCCCTGGAAACAGTTTCATCCTGTATGAACCGAAAGATCCTGCAATCAGCAAAAGACTCACAGATGTCACCAGACATTTCTCGCTCATAGAGAAGCAGGAAGGTCTCGACGACCTGTGGGTCAAACTGCGTCCCGCTCCCCTTTTTAACCTCAGCAAGGGCATGATCAATATCCATACCCTTTCGATAGGAGCGATCCGACGTCATGGCATCATAGCTGTCAGCCACGGCAAGAATCCGAGCAAGAAGCGGAATATTCTCTCCTGTGAGCCCAAACGGATAACCACATCCATCATAACGCTCATGATGAGCCACGATGATATCAACAATGCGGTCAATTCGTGAATCATGGATCTGAGCCAGGATACGACCACCCTTTTGCGGATGCATCTTGACCTGATCATACTCTTCGTTGGTCAAGGCTGATGGTTTTAAAAGGATACTGTCAGGAATTCCGATTTTACCAATATCGTGCAGAATACTACTCAGGCGCAGAGTCTCCATTTCAGCATGATCAAGGCTCATGGCCGAACCGATCTCCATGGCCATCATCGTCACTCGCCTGGCATGACCATGGGTATACTGATCTCGTTCATCCAGAGCAACAGCTAGAACCTCAGCCAAATCCTGAAAAAACTGCTTCTCCTTCTCCTTTTTGCGCAGATAGAAATGAAAGAAATAAGCAGAGAGGAGCCCCACCAGCAAACCGAGGGTAAGGGGCAGGAGATATGTTTCCAGCCCTCGCTCCACATGAAGTCGATGACCCTGAAAAAAAGAGAGCCCCATGACCAAACCGACAGAGGCGACCAAGATCAAATAAGTAATGATCCGTTTAAAGATTGATTGAATCATATCTCAGTCAATGATCTGATCGAAAGGTGTCCAGAAGTATATGAGATTGCATGCAATGGAACGTGAGTTATCAGGCCCCGGCAACGGCCTCAGCCAGACGCACAGCCTGACGGGTGGCTGCCACATCATGAACCCGAATGATGGAGACCCCGTTGGCCACGGCCAGGGCTGAAAGGACGGCTGTGGCCTGGTCACGTTCCTGTGGAGGAAGACCGGTAAGATCACCGATGAATCGTTTGCGTGAATGACCGAGAAGGACCGGGCGGCCCAACGTCTTGAACTGGGAAAGATATTTGAGGATAATCAGATTGTGGGCCATGGTTTTGCCAAAGCCAATACCCGGATCAATGGTCACCCTATTCACATCCACGCCCTGATCTTTAATCCATGCGAGACGTTCTCGGAAAAAACCAATAATATCGCCAACAACATTCACATAACTGGGATTGGCCTGCATATCGCCAGGCGTCCCCTGCATGTGCATGATAATCAGCGGAACCTGACTCTGTCGCACCACGTCGATCATCTCCGGATCACTGCGCAGGGCCGAGACATCATTAATCATGTCGGCGCCTGCGGCAAGGGCCTGGCGTGCGACCTCGGCCTTGGTGGTGTCTATGGAAATGGGGAGAGAATGCCTGGAACGAATGGCCTCAATGACCGGGATGACACGGGCAAGTTCCTGTGCCTGACTCACTGGACTGGCGTACGGACGGGTTGATTCTCCACCGATATCCAGGATATCGGTGCCAGCCATGACCAGGGCATCGGCCTGACAGACAGCCGCCTCTGGAGCAAAACAATTGCCGCCATCAGAAAAGGAATCCGGGGTCACATTAATGATTCCCATGATTCGTACTGAAGACAACAAACTCACCCCTGCTTTACATTTTCATCGACCGATGAGGCATCATCGGCCTCAGACTCTTCAACCGGTGGTTCTTCAGGCATAGTCTCTGTATCTGTCTCTGACTCTACCGCAGGCGACTCAGTCTCAACTACTGACTCAGCAGCAGGAGAGGCAGTTTTTTCTTTAACCGGCGCCTTTTTTACAGGAGGTTCCACTTCGACCGGTTCATACTGACCGGGACGCATTTCAGCCAGGATACGTTCTATATCCGCAAGAACGATGGTTTCCTTCTCAAGGAGCTCATCAGCCATTCGGGTCAGGACGTCCTTATGCTCGGTGAGCAGCATCAGAACCTTATCATTGGCCTCAGTAATAATACCACGGACAGCTTCATCAATCTGCCTGGCTGTCGCCTCACTGAAATCACGCTGCTGGGCAATGTCACGGCCCAGGAAAATCTGTTCTTCCTTCTTGCCATAGGTCAAGGGACCGAGCTCGTCACTCATCCCCCACTCACAGACCATCTTACGAGCCATATCCGTGGCCCGTTGCAGGTCATTACCGGCGCCGGTGGTAATCTCATCAAAGACCACCCGTTCAGCAACACGACCACCAAAGAGGATACAAAGAGTGTTTTTGAGAAACCCCTTGGAATGGGTGTACTTCTCCTCTGTGGGCAACTGCATGGTCAAGCCCAGGGCCCGACCGCGGGGAATAATGGTCACCTTGTGAATTGGGTCTGTATCCGGCAACAAACGGGCAACCAGGGCATGACCCGCCTCGTGGTACGCGGTAACCTCTTTTTCCTTATCGGTGATAATCATGGAGCGGCGTTCAGCGCCCATCATGATTTTATCCTTGGCCATATCCAGGGTATTCTTGTCAATAGTCTTAGCCCCTGCGCGGGCAGCCATCAGGGCCGCCTCGTTGACCAGATTTTCGAGATCAGCGCCGGAAAAACCGGGAGTTCCTCGAGCAATAACCTCCATATCCACATCCAGGTCCAGCTTGGTCTTGTTACCATAGATTTCAAGGATCTTCTGACGCCCAGTGACATCCGGGACAGGGACCACCACCTGACGATCAAAACGACCGGGCCGAAGCAGCGCAGGATCCAAGACATCTGGTCGGTTTGTGGCAGCAACGATAATAACACCTTCGTTTTCCTCAAAGCCGTCCATCTCAACGAGCAACTGATTCAGGGTCTGTTCGCGCTCGTCGTTCCCGCCGCCGAGCCCTGCACCACGATGACGTCCGACCGCATCAATCTCATCAATAAAGATGATACAAGGGGCATTTTTTTTCCCCTGACTGAACAGATCACGAACTCGAGAAGCACCAACACCAACGAACATCTCGACGAAGTCAGATCCCGAAATGGTAAAGAAAGGGACATCCGCCTCACCAGCTATGGCTTTGGCCAGCAAGGTTTTACCAGTACCGGGCGAGCCTGCCAGCAGGACCCCCTTGGGAATACGGCCGCCGAGGTTGGTGAATTTCTGTGGATCGCGCAGGAAATCAATGATTTCCTCCAACTCTTCCTTGGCTTCATCAATTCCAGCCACATCAGCGAAGGTCACCTTGTGCTTGCCCTTTTCCAGAAGTTTGGCCTTGGTCTTACCAAACGACATGGCTCCACCTTTTCCACCGCCCATCTGCATCTGGCGCATGAAAAAGATCCAGACTCCGATCAACAGCAGCATCGGAAACCAGGAAACAAAGAGAGTCATCATCCAGGAATCACGCTGAACCTCTTTAACCGAAATATCAACTCCAGCCTCACGCAGAATGGGGATCAGATCACTGTCACTGGCAGGAAAGATGGTTTTGAATGGCTTACCATCCTGAAAGGTTCCGCTGATCGCATCACCATCGATCTTGACCCGATCAATGCCACGATTTTCGACACTGGACATGAATTCGCTGTACGTCAGCGCAGTCATGCTGGTCTGCGGCTTGTTAAAAAGGTTGAAAAGCAGGATCATGGTCAAACCAATCACCAGCCACATGGATAAATTCTTATAAAAATTATTCAAGGATATCTCCGACAGGTCAGTTCAGTCAAAATAATCAGTTTCATTTCAGCCTGGATGCTCAGCGCGCACAGGCTAGCGTACTACAAATCGGTCATTTTCTGTTCAAAGCTGTTACTTGGCGCCGGGCGATCAGTTTACAGACAGGCTGAGGCGACCATCTCCACAGCAGACAGAACAACCCTAGAACCGGCTGTCCGACACAGAATCGTTTTCGCCCGCCAACTTCAAACTCTCACAACTCTAAGACTAAACCAGCTCTTGTCGAGGATTGATTGATTTTTTTTCATTCCTATCCCTTAAAAATCATATCGGCCAGACAAGAGAACCCCGCTACAAGTCGCAAAGCTGACCTGCAGACTCCTTTGAAAAGACAATTTTTCAAGGGAGTCTGCCATGAATCAAATAAAGTGCTGGACAGGCTTCACTCCCAGTGAGGCCTGGCGCATGGCCTCCATGGCCTGGACCATACTCACGGCACCGCTGGCCGTAGTGGTGTAGGGAATGTGCAGTTCAAGTGCCGCGCGCCGTATGGTATACGAATCCTCAGTCGTCCGGCGCCCAAGGGATGTATTCACCACCCAGGCCACTGCACCGTCCTGGAGTTTATCCAGAATATGGGGGCGGCCCTCGGAAATTTTGTTGACGGCCTCACAGGCCACACCATTCTCCTGCAGAACAGCTGCAGTACCACGGGTGGCCAATAGATCAAAGTCCATGGCCACCAGACGTTTGGCGGCATCGACAATATTTTCTTTATCACCATGGCGCATACTTAAGAAAACTGTACCAGACTGCGGAACCTGTGAACCGGCCGCAAGCTGGGCCTTGGCCAAGGCCAGACCAAGGTTGTCATCAATGCCCATGACCTCGCCGGTTGATTTCATTTCCGGTCCAAGCAGGGTATCCACGTTCTCGAAACGGTCAAAGGGAAAAACAGCTTCCTTGACTGCCCAATGGCTGATCTCCACTTCCTTGGTCAAACCAAGTTCCTCAAGAGTTGCACCCATCATGATCTTCGTGGCCAGTTTTGCCAGGGGAACACCCGTGGCCTTACTGACAAAGGGAACGGTCCGCGAAGCACGGGGGTTGACTTCAAGGACATAGAGTTCATTATCTTTCACGGCAAACTGGACATTCATCAAACCAATAACGCCCAATTCCAGGGCCATGGCACGGCTGGCTTCTTTGATTTCATCAAGCAGAGCCGGAGAGAGTGTATGCGGCGGCAGGACACAGGAAGAATCACCGGAGTGAATGCCCGCCTCTTCAATGTGCTCCATAATGCCGCCGACAATGGCAATTTTACCATCACAGATGGCATCCACATCAATCTCAATGGCGTCCTTAAGAAATTTATCAATCAGGACCGGATGCTTTACCCCCGCAATACTGGGAAGATTCATAAACTCACGAATCCCATCATCGCTATATACAATACGCATATCACGACCACCCAGAACATAAGACGGCCGGACCACGACCGGATAGCCGATTCTGGCACAAATGGCCAGGGCCTCATCCAGATCATGGACGGTATCATTATCCGGCTGACGCAGATTCAGTTTCTGCAGGAACTGCTGAAAGCGTTTGCGATCCTCGGCCCGGTCAATGGCATCTGGCGAGGTACCGATAATTGGCACTCCGGCCTCTTCCAGGGGGACGGCCAGATTGAGCGGAGTCTGACCGCCAAACTGGACAATCACCCCATCGGGTTTTTCCAGATCGATGATATTCAAGACATCTTCCCGGGTCAGGGGCTCAAAGTAGAGCTTGTCCGAGGTGTCATAATCTGTGGAAACAGTCTCGGGATTGCAGTTGACCATGATGGACTCGATGCCGATTTCCCGCAGAGCAAAAGAGGCATGGACACAACAATAATCAAACTCAATTCCCTGACCGATCCGGTTGGGTCCGCCGCCCAGAATCATCACCTTTTTACGATCTGTGCGAGAGGCCTCGTTCTCCTGCTCGTACGTCGAATAGTAATAAGGTGTGAAAGACTCAAATTCGGCTGCACAGGTGTCAACCAGCTTATAGACCGGCAGCAGTCCCTGCTTCTTGCGCAGATCGCGGATGTCATCTTCACCCGTACCGGTCAGGTAGGCCAGCTGAACGTCTGAGAACCCGTATTCTTTACAGATTCGCAGGAATTCCTTATCCAGGCCCTGGAAGCCACGACTGTGAATCTCGCCCTCTTTGGCGACAATCTGCTGGAAGTTATTCAGGAACCAGGGATCAATCAGGGTCAGTTCAAAGAGTTCCTGTAACGGCATGCCCCGCTTGAGGGCTTCATAAATGAAGTTGTAGCGTTTGGAGCTTGGGGTACGCAGACCACGAGCCAGGGCATCGCTTTCCAGATGGTCCAGCTGGTCCCGGCCGTCACCACCAAAACCAAAACGCCCGGTCTCAAGAGAGCGTGAAGCCTTCTGAAAGGCCTCTTTGAACGTACGCCCCATGGACATGGTCTCGCCCACAGACTTCATGGCTGTACCCAGAACATCCTCGGCACCGGGAAACTTCTCAAAGGTCCAGCGAGGAATTTTAACTACACAATAATCAATGGTGGGCTCAAATGCGGCATACGTCTCGCGTGTGATATCATTCTGGATCTCATCAAGGGTATAACCAACGGCCAGCTTGGCCGCAATCTTGGCAATGGGAAAACCGGTGGCCTTGGATGCCAGCGCTGAACTACGGGAAACCCGTGGGTTCATCTCGATGATCATCAGTTCGCCATCGACCGGATTAACGGCAAACTGAACATTGGATCCACCTGTCTCAACTCCGATCTCACGGATGATGGCAATGGCCGCATCGCGCAAAATCTGATACTCTTTATCTGTCAGGGTCTGAGCCGGAGCCACCGTGATGGAATCACCGGTATGAACACCCATGGCATCAATATTTTCAATGGAACAGATGATGACCACGTTGTCCTTCGTGTCACGCATCACCTCAAGCTCATATTCCTTCCAGCCCAAGAGACTGCGCTCGACCATGATCTCGGTGGTCATGGACAGATCAAGACCAGACAAAGACAGATCATGCAGTTCCTGCCGATTATAGGCCACACCGCCACCAGTACCACCCAGAGTAAAACTTGGCCGGACAATAATCGGAAAACCAATTTCGTCGCCTGCGGCCATAGCATCCTCGATGGTATGAACAATGGCCGACTGCGGAACCTTAAGGCCAATAGCCAGCATGGCATCCTTAAACTCTTCACGCCCCTCAGCCTTTCTAATGACAGCGGGATCAGCGGCGAGCATTTCTACCCCGTATTTCTCAAGAACCCCGGTCTCGGCAATTTTGATGGCGACGTTGAGCGCTGTCTGACCACCCAAAGTGGGCAACAGGGCATCGGGCCGTTCCTTCTCAATCACCTTGATCACCATCTCCGGAGTAATGGGCTCGATATAGGTACAATCGGCCAGTTCCGGATCGGTCATGATAGTGGCGGGATTAGAATTAATCAGCACGACCTCAAACCCCTCTTCCTTCAGGGCTTTTACGGCCTGGGCGCCGGAATAATCAAACTCGCAGGCCTGGCTGATAATAATCGGGCCGGAGCCGATGATCAGGATCTTCTTGATGTCAGTACGTTTTGGCATGGGATCAATGAATGGCAAAAATTAGCGCGGACAAACCCCGCACAGCAAACAGCAAGACACACGCAGAATCAGGCAGCGCGCATCAGTTCAATGAAACGATCGAAAAGATACATGGCGTCATGGGGACCTGGCGCATGCTCGGGATGATACTGAACCGAAAAGGCTGGAAATTTACGATGGCGCATACCCTCAACACTGTTATCGTTGAGATTGATATGAGTCAGCTCAACATCATCCGGACTCAGTGAATCAACATCGACACAAAAGCCATGGTTCTGGGATGTGATTTCCACACGACCGGTGGTCAAGTCTTTGACAGGCTGATTACCACCACGATGACCGAACTTCAGCTTATAGGTGGTCGCGCCATAAGCCAAGCCCAGGATTTGGTGGCCAAGGCAGATACCGAACATCGGTTTCTGTCCCAGGAGTTCGCGCACGGTCTCAACCACACCATCAACGCCCGCAGGATCACCGGGACCATTGGAGAGAAAAATACCGTCCGGATTCATGGCCAGGATATCGGCAGCAGAAGTGGTAGCCGGAACGACCTGAACCTGACAGCCCTTGTCTGTAAGAATACGGGACTGATTAAACTTGATGCCAAAGTCAAATGCCACAACCCTGAGCGGATCAGTCAACCCCTGCTGAGTGGTCGTAAATGAACTGCCCGGGACCGCCTGGTTATCAGCCCAGCCGTAGGGTTTTTCACAGGTAACCTGACTGACCATATCGCGCCCCACAAGACCGGCCCAGCCCTTGGCTTTGGCAAGCAAAGATTCCGGATCAAGGTCCTCGGTGGAAACCACAGCTTTCAAGGCCCCGGCCTGACGAATATGACGGACGAGAGCTCGGGTGTCAAAACCCTCAACGCCCAGCACCCCGAAACGCTTCAGGAAATCTGCCAGGGTCTCCTCAGAACGGAAGTTGGAGGGAATCGCGTTGTACTCCTTGACCAGAAAGGCCCGGGGGTGAACACCTGCCGACTCCATATCCTCACTGTTAATCCCGTAATTACCAATCAGGGGATAGGTCATGGTCACAAGCTGACCGGTATAGGAGGGATCAGTCAATACTTCCTGGTAGCCACTCATGGATGTGTTAAAAACCATCTCACCAATAGCCTCACCAGCGCCAGTAAACGACCGGCCTTCAAAGATGGTCCCGTCTTCCAGGGCGATCAATGCTTTCATATGGTTATTCTTTTCCTCTGTAAATCTGTCTAGACAACGTGTCGGTGGCGGGGTACAGCCCCCTGAGTTACCGAAGCAAGGCCCGTAACTTTCCAGCCAAGTTTTACAAAAAAACAAAACTACAACATTTAACTCGGAACCCCCATCTGAGTCAACAGAAATCGTGGAAAAACGGGGCAATTCACTCTGCCAACACCACGCCCAACCACACTCAACAAAGACCTGTTTTCCAATTGACAATGTTGGAGCCCATGACTATCAGTAAACATTCAAATTAACCCATTGTACGAGGAGCGACCATGAACAAACTAACCCTTTCACTTCTCTATGGACTGACACTTTTTTTCATTTCACCTGGAGCGAATGTAATGGCTGAAACACAACTCACCGACGGAATGTACGCAAAATTTATCACCGAACAGGGCGAGATTGTCTGCACCCTGGAATTCGAGAAGACCCCATTGACCGTGGCCAACTTTATCGGCCTGGCCGAGGGCACCAAAGAACTCGGTGGCGGTGCAGCCGCCGGTGGTACCCCCTTCTACAACGACCTCACCTTTCACCGTGTGATCCCGGACTTCATGATTCAGGGCGGCTGCCCGCTGGGCACTGGCACAGGTGGACCGGGATACACCTTTCCAGACGAGATTGACCCCGCACTGACCCATGACGGACCCGGCGTCCTGTCCATGGCCAATGCAGGACCGAACACCAACGGCAGTCAGTTTTTTATTACCCATATTGCCACTCCCTGGCTTGACGGCAAACACACAGTCTTCGGCAATGTGGTCAGCGGACAGGACGTCGTCAACGCCATCAAGGGCGGCGACTCCCTGAAGACAATCGAGATCATTCGTGTTGGCAAGGCAGCCGAGAGCTTCAAGTCTGACCAGGCCGCGTTTGACGACCTGCTGAACAACATGGACAAACGTGCCCGTGAAAAAGAACTGGCCGCCATGGAAGGTGAAGTCGAGCAAATCAAGAAACAGTGGCCCGATGCAGTCACAACCCCCTCCGGCCTCAAGTATGTAGTGACTCAGGCTGGTGACGACAAAGGCACCCCCGCACCCGGCACCAATGTCAAGGCCCACTACACCGGCAAACTCCTCAGTGGAAAGAAATTTGACAGCTCCCTTGACCGCGGCGAGCCCATCAGCTTCCCGGTTGGCCAGGGACGAGTCATCAAAGGCTGGGACGAGGCATTCCTTGCCATGAGCAAGGGGGAAAAACGTACCTTGATCATCCCGGCACACTTAGGCTACGGCCCGGCAGGTCGTGGGCCCATCCCACCCAACGCCACCATGGTCTTTGACGTGGAGCTGGTGGACTTCTAAGTCACCACCCGCCTCAAAAATGACCCAAAAAAGGGGAACCAGCAGCTGTCTGGTTCCCCTTTTTTTAACTTACACCCTCGGGCAACGGCCCTTCTCGCCCCGGAACGAGCCATACTGGCCACAGTACCGGCACATGACTATCCACTACAGGTCTACCCACCACATATGGGCCCATCACCGGGGAACTCACCAGCCCCGCTCTCTTCAGCGAGAAGACGAGCCAAATGCACAACCCGAATATCCAGTCCTGACTCAGCCACAGCCATCCGCCACTGCATCAGGCAGCCAGAACAGGTCGACGTAATGACCTGAGGCCTCAAGGGAAGAACAGTGGCCAACAGGCGATCATGAATTCTGGCGCTCAGCTCCGGTTCACCCAGATGAAAAAGACCACCCATACCGCAACACCCCGGGCCATCTTCAGGCTCAACCAGCTCAAGACCGGAACACCTCCGCAACAAATCACGAGGTGGCATCGTAATCAAGGTCTGATAACGAAAATGACAGGGATCGTGGTAAAAGACGCGCCGGCGTGGACGCTGGACTGACTGAGCGATTGGCTTAAAATTTTGAAATTGCGCCAGAAACGTGGTTAATTCCCGGAGCCTGTCAACAACCCGCTCAGCACGTTTCTGCCAATGCGCATTTCCGGCAAAAAGCCCGGGATATTCCGCAAGATGCGAATAACACGAAGCACAGGAGACCAGAATCGGGCCATCACACTCCTCCAGTGCCTGAATATTCCGGCAGGCCAAAGCGCGGGCCTCAGCAGTATCTCCAGCTGAATGGGCAGCTAAACCGCAACAGGACAAACCACTCGGAACAGTCAGAGCAAAGTTGCACTGCTGCGCCAGCACCCCACAGGAATTCACGACCTCAGGCCAGAGAGTCTGAGCTGCACAGCCCGGAAAATAGACCAACGAAGACAACTCAGATCCCGCGGCAAGCGATCCCCCCGCTGGACTATCCTGCACCTCTTCATCATGATCAAACAAAACCAGCCGAAGACGCAGACCACTCTGTTTCGGCAACAATGAATCAATCCGTCCTGCAGCACCACGTCCAAGCCCACCCAGGCCGGCCATCAACCCGGAATGTTTCAACGCCTTGCGGACCAGAAACTTCCTGAACCCGCCCTGGCCGTAAACTCTTGAGAATCCGGCCCGCGCCTCAATGATCGCTGCGCGGGTATCAATCCCCCGTGGACACACAGCAGCGCAGGCCCCACAGAGCAGGCAAGAGGCAAACAATTCCTCATACAGCGGGGAATGGGGAACCAGCTGGGCAGTCTCCCGTAAATGGAGTCGCCCCCGAGCCGTATGCGCCTCCCGTCCGGTCACCCGAAAAACAGGACAGACCACAGAACAGGAACCGCATTGAGCGCACTCAGTCATGACTAACCGAAACGACCCGGCCGGATCTCCGTTGCTCCCACAATGGTCACACCCGGCAAAGCTCTAT
>JACKQG010006844.1_pt1 | contig 11782 bp, 6 predicted proteins | sample 8237621 | NCBI WGS metagenome assembly JACKQG01 (sample SAMN15677084, study PRJNA649215) | marine metagenome | biome: marine; feature: Black Sea; material: saline water; isolation source: suspended particulate matter (SPM) from the Black Sea western gyre | collected 2013-06-09/2013-06-10 | depth... | reverse complement strand
CGTCGCTTCGGTCAGTTGGTCTGCATCAAAACCTTTCACGTGGTATTCATGGTTTGCCATCAATGTGAACAGACCGTGGTTCAAATGGAAGAGCGTCGGGTGAGCGTATGATGGATCGAATCCCGATCCACGCTTGATTTCCCCGGCCAGCCGACCTTTTGTCGCGCCCCAGTCCTTTTCGTCGGGCAGACCTGAAACAAACGGCCTGATTCTCTCCAAGTCCAAACCGACAAGTTGCACGATGAAGCTCATCGGTTGGCCTTCATCTTTGTCGGAACGACCATAATCGAAACCGCAACCGGCCAACGCACCCAAGTCGCCGTCACCGGTTGCGTCCACGAATACCTTGCCGGCATACGCCTCGCGGCCGGACTTGGATTCGGTCAGTACGATCGACAGCCGGTTGCTATCATCCTTCACAGCGGCCGCAACTCGTGTGTGCAGACGCACGCGCACGCCCGCTTCGCCGCACATGTCCTCCAGCAACAATTTCGTTTTCTCGACATCGTACTTCCGACCGTAGATGCGGGCGTTGCGTTTGTCCAACTCGTCCAGCATCTCCTGCATAATCCCGGTCTTGTTGCCGCAGTCGATGATGTTGCTCAACAGTCCAGCCGTCCACACACCACCGAGGCAGCCGTTCACTTCGATCAGCCGCGTTTTGGCGCCCGATCGCGCGGCCGCTACGGCTGCCGCCACTCCGGCGGGTCCCGCGCCACAGACTACGACGTCGATTTCTTCCACGATCGGTATTTCTCTCGCAGGTTCGCGAACGGTGGCAGCGCTTCTGTCGGCTTGCTGGGCGGCGGTGACTTGGCCGGTGAGTCCTGCGCCGAGGGCGGCGGTGGCACCGGACTTGAGGAATGATCGTCGGGGGAGTTTGTGTTGCATGGTGTGGTCCTGTTGGGTTGTTTTGGGGTTGATTGTACCACGGATGGCACCCAAGACCACGGATGGGGGCCGAGATGACAGGTGGGGCTTCCCCCATCCGTGGTCTTGGGTGCCATCCGTCGTACCTTCCATGTAAATGGGTAGACGATTCCTTCTGCTGGCCTTACAGTGAAACGTGTGGATTGACGATACCTGGAACAGGGCCGCTGACGGGGGACCTGTTGTATGTTCCGGGCATCAGACAAAACGACCGAGGAGGATATCGTCCTCGACTACGGAAGGGACCGATCGAGGATCGACGCCCTGCGCAACCGCGCGCGATCCGGCGCGTTCGTCTGCCCGGTCTGCAGCGGCGAAGTCACGGTCAAGGCCGGTGAAATCCTACGCTGGCATTTCTCGCACAAGACCATCGCCGACTGTCCCCTCGGCAACGAGCCAAAAGAGCTGCTCGATGCCCGGATGCTCTTCTATTGCTGGCTTAAGACCAAGTACGCCAATGCGCAAATCGAAGAAATGCCCTCGGATCTGTCGATGCCTCGGCCTTTCGACGCGTATACCGAAACGGAACATGGCAAGCGGCTGGGCTACTGGATCATGGTCCGCGGCATGCGAAACCGTGAACCGCTGCTGGAACTCCGCAGGGACAAAAGGGTCTGGGTACACTGGGTTTTCCTGGCGCAGAACCTGAAAACGCCAGGAGATCTAACGGATGCCGTGCGTTTGACCACGACCGAACGCGATTTCATGTATCGCTCGAAGTACGACAAGCCGCATTACGGCGGCAGCACTCTCCATTACTTGGACATCCAAGCGGAATCGCTCAAGACGCTCCGCGGCCTGATCCACTGCGAAGGGCCGGTCTACCAGTTCGAGCACATGATCCAAACGCCGCTTGACAAGGTTCTGATCTCGCCTGCCAATGGCGAACTGGTTCACCCCGGCGAACACGAACGGCTGAAGGCGTGGGAAGCGGAAGAAAAGAAACGCCAGGAGAAAAAGAGCAAGCGCGCTGCCGACTGGGCAAGCACGCCGCAGCCTCGCCCAACTACGCCGGTCTCCAGGAAACCCAAGGCCCACGTCCAAGCGAAACCGAAGAAGACCGGTTTCGAGAAAGCCCTTTCGGAAGTCAAGCGGCGCTGGAGAGAAGACGGCGTGAACCCGGATTTGCCCGGCTGGTCGGGGCAGGTACGCGAGGAGGCGATGCGGCTGTGGAAATCCTGGCAAGAATGACGGCTCACCGCGACTCTGCGGAGGATGACGGTTATCCGGCGCAGGCCGTATCACAGCTAACCTCTTCGTAAATAAACAACTTCTCTCACACGGTTCGAAGCCGACCGTCGCTATTGTCCGACGAAGTATCAAAATGCGCGCTTGTGCGCCAACTCGGCTCACCCCACAAGAAGTGATAAACCGTGGATTCCGTCGACTCCTACCTAGGCCAGACGCTGCCCGATTCGCCGTCGCTTGGTGTGCAGTCGCCAGTTTCGTCGTCGACTCCGCCCGAATCGGTCGACCCGCTGTTGGTCCAGCAGACGAAAGCCGAAATACGCCGCCTGGTCCGCGAGATCGCGCAGATTTCGCAATCCGATCTGCCGCTGGAAGAGTTCTTCGAACAGTTTCTCGGCCGCGTGGTCTCGGCGTTGGCGTCCGTCGGCGGTGCCATTTGGACGATGGACGAAAATGGTAGCCTGCGGTTGCGTTACCATGTGAATTTTTCGCAAACGCGGCTGGCGGAAGACGAAGCGGCATCCGCTCGGCATGCACTTCTGCTGAACAAAACCGCACGCCACGCGCAGTCGGTGCTCGTCCCACCGGGATCCGTGACCGAATCCGAGAAAGACTCGGGCAACCCGACCGAATGGCTGCTGGTCTTAGGTATCCTGACCGGCGACGACGGCGTCCAAGGCATCGTCGAGATCTTCCAGCGCCCCAACGGCGGACCGGTCACGCAACGTGGTTATCTGCGGTTCCTCACGCAGATGTGCGACCTGGCAAGCGACTACCTTAAGAACCGCCGGCTGCGTCAGTTCACGCGAGACCGGCAACTCTGGAGGCACACCGAACAGTTTGTCCAGGCGATTCATGACAGCCTTGATTTGCGTGCAACCGCCTACGCCATCGCAAACGAAGGACGGCGGTTGCTGGAAGCAGACCGAGTGAGCGTGGCCGTGCGTCGCGGCCGGAAATACGAAGTCCTCGCCGTCAGCGGTCTGGACACCATCGACCGGCGCGCCGAAGAAGTCGCTCGCATGTCCGACCTGGCAACCGTCGTTGCCGCAACGGGCGAGCCATTCTGGCATCCCGCGGCGGATACGGATCTGCCGCCGCAGCTCGAAAGCGTCGTCGGCCGCTACGTAGACAAATCCCACTCGCGCACGATCGGCGTGTTACCGCTCCGTCCGCCTGACGAAACCGCGGAGCCTACGGAACGTCAGGACCCGTCGCCCGTCGGCGTGCTGATCGTCGACCGGTTTACAGACAGCGGCGATGCGGCAGAACGGACTTCGCGTGCCGAAACGGCCGTACGGCACGGCGCTGCCGCACTCGGCAACGCCCTGACGCATCACAGTCTGCCCTTGTTGCCGTTGGTCAAGGGCTTGGCCAAGCTCAAAAGCGCCTTCGGGCCTCGCTCGCTGCCCAAGACGACCGCCGTGTTGGCCGCGGCCGTTGCCACGATGCTGGGCCTTGCTCTGATTCCTGCCGAATTGCGGATTCGCGCACGAGGCATCTTGCAGCCAGCCGTCCAGCAACACATTTTTGCCCGCATCGGCGGCACGGTCGAGGAGGTCCCTGTCGTACACGGGCAGATGGTCGAGGCCGAGCAAGAGTTGGTGCGAATGAGCAACAACGACCTGGAACTGGACATCACTACGCTGGTCGGCCGGAAGACATCGACCAGCGAACGGAGACTCGCAATTCAAGGGACGCTGTTGAAGCACGCAAACTTGCCACCCGAAGAGCGCAACCGGCTCTCCGGCGAACTGGCCCAACTGGAACAGAGCGAAGAGAGCATCGAACGGCAACTGGAACTGTACCGGCGCAAGCAGAAACAACTGACCGTACGCAGTCCGCGCCCTGGGCAAGTCGTCACGTGGCACGTGAGTGATGCATTGCAGGAGAGACCCGTCCAGAAGGGCCAGATCTTGATGAGCATCATCGATCCGGATAGCGATTGGTACTTGGAACTGGACGTCGCCGAATCGGATATCCGGCACGTTATTGCGTCTGCAAAGCAGCCATCCGCGGGAGAATTGGACCGCGACGAATCTGGCAACGGGAACGACGCCTTGAGCGTTTCTTTCGCGCTGCACAGTCATCCCGGACGCGAGTTCGAAGGCCAGATAGTCGAGATCCAAAAGACGGCGGAAGCGCGCAGCCAGGGCGAAGGCATTGTGGTCGTGCGCGTGGCGGTCAACGAGACCGAATTGCCCGAGTTGCGCAGCGGCACAACGGTCAATGCACGTATCCATTGCGGCAGTCGCCCGGTCGGCTACGTATGGTTCCGCAACTTGATCGACACCGTTCAGTCGGAGGTGCTCTTCTGGTTGTAGGATCGCTCACACTATGAGTTTGACCGTTGACGATGCCCGAATCTGACGCCACGCTCGATGCCTCCTCCAGTCAACGGCTCCCGCTGCGCCTGCGTCCGGATCTGCAGGTGCACCGCGATCGTTTCCTGGGGCGCGAGCAGGTTGTGCTGAAAGACCCGATCTCGCTCCGGTACTACCGTTTCGAAGAAGAAGAGTACGCAATTCTGGAAATGCTGGACGGCGAGTCAAGCTTGGAGCAGATCCAGTCCGAGTTCGAGCGCAGGTTCCAGCCACGAAAGATCACACTTCGCGAACTGGAGCGTTTCTTGGGGCGTGCTTATCGCGATTCGTTGATCGTCTCGGACGCACCAGGGCAAGGCCGTGAGCTACAAACCCGGCACGCACGGCGCGCACGCGCGGCCCGACACAATGCCCTGACCAATGTGCTGTGCATTCGTTTCAAGGGAATTAACCCTGATCGGTTTCTGGACGGGATGAACCGATGCTTCGGTTGGGTGTTCTCGCCGGCTGCTTTCGCGGTTTGTCTGCTCTTGGCCATCTCCGCGCTGTTGCTCATGGTGACCGAGTTCGGCACGTTTCGGGCGAAGCTGCCGGCGTTTCACGATTTCTTCGCGACGGGAAACTGGATCTGGCTGGCCGTTTCGTTGGCCACAGTCAAAATCCTTCACGAGATCGGGCACGGGCTGGCGTGCAAGCGGTTCGGCGGCCAGTGTCATGAAATGGGTGTCATGCTGCTGGTACTGACGCCATGTCTGTACTGCAACGTCTCGGATGCATGGACGGTGCCCGGCAAGTGGCGTCGTGCGGCAATTGCGGCCGCCGGCATGTACGTCGAGCTTGTGCTGGCGTCAATCTGTACGTTCCTGTGGTGGCTCAGTGAACCAGGCTTGCTGAACTACCTTTGCCTGAACGTCATGTTCATCTGCTCGGTCAGCACGATCGTGTTCAACGCCAATCCCCTGCTGCGCTACGACGGCTATTACATTCTGTCGGATCTGGTGGAGATCCCAAATCTGCGCATGAAGGCCCACCGCGTTGTCCAGCGAGCGTTCACAACGTGGCTTCTCGGACTGCCGCCGGAGCCGGATCGCTTCTTGCCCAGGCGCCGGAGGGCCCTTTTGGCTTTCTACGCCGTGGCCTCAGCGGTGTATCGATGGCTGGTACTGCTGTCGATCCTGTGGTTTCTGTATGGCGTGTTCGAGCCGTATGGGCTGAAGAGCATCGGGCTTCTGCTGATTTGCGGGACATTCTACGGGCTATTGGTGCGCCCGATCTGGCAACTCGGGGCCCAGGTCTGGCAACCGGGAGTGCTAGAGAAAGTGAAGAAGTCTCGACTGGCGATCGGTGTTGGTGTGATCGGATTGGGCGCATTCAGTGCCCTGATGATTCCGCTTCCGCACTACGTTCGCTGCGATGTCACGCTCCAATTGTGCAAGGCCGCGCCGGTCTACGTCGACACGGCCGGTACTCTGGAGCAAATCCACGTTCGGCCGGGCACGCGCGTGCGAGAGGGCCAACTCGTGGCAACGTTGCAGAATCTGCATGTCCAGTTGGCGCTGGAGCGATTGATCGCTGAACGAAATCAGTTATCGGCAAAGCTGGATAGTCTCCGCAAACGCAGCTTGCGCGGCGACACGAGTGCGGCCTTGGAGATCGAACCGTCCCGCGAGGCGTTGGCCGCCGTGGAGGAGCGACTCGAACGACGCCGTTTGGATGCGAAAAAGCTGCGGCTCACGGCTCCGGCTAACGGAATCATCTTTTCGCCGTTGGCGGTCAATCAAGACAACGATACTGTGGGGCTTCTGCCTTCCTGGTCGGGGCGTCCGCTGGAGAAGAGAAACGTAGGTGCGTACCTGAGCGAAGGCGTCTTGGTGTGCCGGGTCGCCAACCCGGGCCGTTTGGAGGCCGTGTTTGCCATCGACGAATCGCAGATCGAGTTTGTGCGACCGGGACAGACGGCGGACATTCTACTCGATCAGTCGCCCGGAAACGCGATCCACGCCGAGATCAAGGAGACATCAACGCAAGACGCCAGATCGGCTGGGCGTAGCGCCGTCGCCAAACACGGCAGCGGTCTACCGACGCGTTCCCGTGCAAGTGACTCCAATCAACCGTTCGAGCCAGCTTACCAAGCCAGTTGTCACATCGACGACCGGGCCGGCCAGATCGTAGTTGGCGGCACGGGACAAGCCCGAATCTTCGCGGGCTATCAGACGCTCGCATATCGCTTCCGCAGGTACATCGCCCGAACATTTAGCATCAGCAGTTAGACCTCCCGCCCCGCGGGCTGACCACAAGGGCTAGGCATGCTCGGCGCGCGATGCCAAACGGTTCCATCTGGCTTGCAAGATCGGCTGCGTTAGGGTACGAAGACCGATGCCGGAGTCTGAAGTCTGACCGAATTGCTCCGCTAGCCGCTACCCTCGCTGACGCGGAGGATGCGAGCACCTTGGCACCTTTGATGAACTTCACCCATACGAGAAGGAACTGTTCGATGAATCACTCTATCCTCTATAAGACCGTCGCAGCATTGCTGGTCTTCGCACTTGCCGGCAGCGGTACGGTGTTCGGTCAACCCGCGCCCAAGATGTCGTTGGAGGACCTCCGACAGAAGCGAGGCGAATTGGCTCAGCGCCAACGTCGCATCATCATGAACAACGATGGTTGCGACGTGCTGTACTTTCCCAAGAAAGAAAAGACCACCGTCGACGGCTTTCTGGCAAAACGCACCGCGCCGCTGGCCGGCACTCAGGTCGACGCCATCGCCTTCTGTCCTATCAGTTCGGGTTTCAGTTTCTTCACGCATGACACGAAGGTCGGTACGTTGCTGACGCGGTCCGGGCACGAGTATGGAATCCAATCGGATTCACGCAATATCGCCAAGGAGCTTATCGACCTGGGCACCGACTGCCTTCAGGCGGTGATCGGGTTCGGCCGCAAGCACGACATGGAAGTGTTCTGGTCCATGCGCATGAACGATACGCACGATGTGGCGCACCACCCCGACAAACCGTATCTGCTCTTCCCGCCTTTCAAGGAAGAACACGCCGAATGGCTCGTTGGCAATCACGTGAAGCGGACACCTCACGGCCGTTGGAGTTCGGTTGACTACGCGCGGCCGGAGATTCGTGATTTGGCTTTCGGTTTCATCGAGGAAGTGTGTCGCAACTACGATGTCGACGGCATCGAATTGGATTTCTTCCGCCACCTCTGCTACTTCAAAAGCACCGCGACGGGCGGCGCGGCGAGTGACGAGGAGCGGGAAGGAATGACCGGCCTACTGCGGCGTGTGCGGGAGATGACCGAAACGGCGGGCATGGACCGCGGCCGGCCAATCCTCGTCGCGGTACGAGTACCGGATTCGGTGGGCTTCTCGAATGACATGGGGTTCGACATCGAGCGTTGGATGCGCGATGGGCTGATCGACATGCTGATCACGACCGGCTACTTCCGGCTCAATCCGTGGGAGTACAGCGTCGAGCTTGGACACAAATACGGCGTGAGCGTCTATCCCTGCCTGAGCGACTCGCGCGTCCGGGGCGAGACGCGATTCCGTCGGAGTTCGGTCGAAAGCTACCGAGGTCGGGCCATGAACGCGTGGATCGCCGGGGCCGATGGCTTGCACGTGTTCAATAATTTCGATCCCAACGCTCCGATCTGGAAGGAAATTGGCGATTCCGAGAAGCTGCTGACCATGGACAAGCTGTATTTCGTCAACGTGCGCGACGGTGACCCTCACGGTTGGCTCGCCAAAGGCCGCGAGTACCGTACGGTTCCCGTCTTCGGACCGTCGCATCCGTGCCTCGTCACGGCAGGCCAACCGACGACGCTTCCCATCGTAATCGGCGACGATGTGGCGGCGCAGCGCAGCGGACGCAAACCCAACGTCAAACTGCATCTGGAAGCCCCGGCTATTCAGAAGGCCGGACAACTGCGCGTCAAATTGAATGGCACCGAACTGACCGGTGGCGTACTGAGCAACGGATGGGTTGATTTCTCGGTGCCGCCGGCCTCTGTACAGCAGGGCATGAACGAGGTCGAAATCGTGGCGGAGCCCTCTGCACTCCAGCCGGATGAATGGAGCATCGTCTACGACGCCAGCAAGAAGCCGGCGCGTCCATGGCTGCGCGACCGCGGTTCGGTTCGCACGCACGAAGAGATCGTCGAAGATTCGCTTCTCATCGCCGATGGAGGCGAAGTATCGGGCGACTACTTGTACTATCGCTACCCGTGGGGAGCCGATCCGGAAGGTGGCGCAGTGGTCGAGGCTCGTGTCAAGGTCAAGTCAGGCTCGAGCTTCATCATCGCGACAAACGGAGTCAGCGGCGAACGGCTAGGCCTGTGGCCCGATCGCATCGAGCTGTACCATCATCGCAATCCCCGGTACCAGATGGACACAACCAGCGACTTTCACCTGTATCGTATGGAGCTAAAGGGTCAAGATCTGAAAGTCTACGTCGACGGCGAATTACGAATCGACGCGCCCGGAGCGATCAAGCCGCGGCCGGGTTATTCGAAGAACGAAGTCGCCTTCGGCGCGGCAAACAGCGGCATGCTGGGCGAGGCATATTGGGACGACGTCAAAGCGAGAGCCTCAGGCCTGGCGTGTTACGACTTGGTGGTGACCGTATCGTACACGGCGGATTGAGCGTGATGTTGTGGGTCGGGAGAACGGTACAAGGACCGGCAAGTTGCCATGCTGATGGCTCGCGAAACTCTTCGCCCAAGGTCCGACTTGCCCCAAGGTCTGATTCGTGCGGATTGCAGCCCAATGCAATCCCGTAACCTCGCTCGCCGATTCCCTTCTGCATGGCGACTCCATCACGCACACGCGCACAAGAACGGATGAGCTTGTGAGCACGCGGCAACACACGGTAGGAATAGCCGGCATCGGCATGACGCATCAAGCCGCTCCACTGGGTCACGGCTCGACCGTCCAAAGTGCTTGACAAGTACATCGAGGGGTGCAATAATAGCGATGATGAACCGCTAGTACTTCCATCCGATGTTAGCCGATTGTCTCGACCGGCTCCCGCCCGACAGCACACAACTTCTGAGAGAATGCGATGGAGATGCTCCCCTGTCCTCACTGCAATGGCATCGACGCACGAACGAAGTCCTCCAGCCTCCCTTGGTTCCTGCTGCCCCTGTGGCCGCTGGTGGGCACCCATCGATGCAATGTGTGCGGAGGCAAGTTCTACCGAATCAGGTTTACATCGTGGTCATTCAGGTCCTTCAAATAGGGCATCGTCATCCCTATACTCGATGGGACGCAATGGGTGTTACCATCGGCGGAGGGAAGAGAATTATGCGACGCGAGTTCTGGATGGTTCTGATCGTCACGGCGATTCTGTTGGTGGGTGTTGTCACTCGATCGGCGAAGGCGCAAGGGGGAGTCGAGCACGAGTTCACGTCGGCGACGATGTCGGACGATGTCGAGATCGCTTTGGCTGTTGGGTATCCAATGGGTTTCTCTCGCGACTCGGATCGCAAGTGGCCGGCGATCTTCTCGCTGCACGGCTACAGCAGTGCCACGTTGCCAGCGAATCCGGCCAACTTCGGTCATCGGTGCGTGACGGTGAATATGTCGATCCGTGGCACGGGGGCTTCGGGCGGGAAGTTGAGTCCATGGCGCCCGCGAAGCTGGCAGGATGGCCATGAGGTGATCGAAGAGTGGATCGTCAAACAGCCGTGGTCCAACGGCCGCGTGGCGATCGTGGGCCACTCGTGGCCGGGACTCATGGGCTTTATGGTGGCGACAACCAATCCTCCGTCGCTAAAGGCGGTTTGCGTCTCGGGTTTGATCGAGGACTTCGACCGCGGCATTGGCTGGAGCGGTGGGATACGCAACTGTGGCTTCCCCGTCGACTGGCTGAACAATTACTATCGACCTGACGGACCGTTCGGATCCGGAGAGGCCGCTCGGCAGAATCGACGCCTTGACGAAGCGACGTACCACGGTATTGTCGATTCACGTCCGCAGCGCGATCTGACGGAGGATTACCTGTGGTTTTTGATGTATGAACCGTTCGACAGCCCCAAGCTCCAGCAAAGATCACTGCGGACCCACGCGCCGGGGATTCGCGCACCGATTCTGATGATGCAGACGTATCAGGACGAGCAGACGGGGCCTAGCGGTTGCTGGCTCTGGAAACACATCCCCGACGAGGTGCCGAAACGGCTGATTCTCTCCAACGGTGCCCACAACCTGACGCCGGGCGCCACTCCAGACTTGGATGCCTGGTTCAAGCACTGGTTGCTGGAAGAGGGCGGCGGTAGCGTTGCCGATCCACGGCGCCGCGTACAGGTCTACTTCGAAACGTCTTTGGCAGAAGGACGAAGAAGTTTCGCGTCGAACCAACCGCTCGAGGCTGCCGATTTCCCTTTGCCCGACACGGATTGGACGCGATTGTATCTCCGTTCCGGCAACTCGCTGTCGACGGAACCTTCGGAAACGTCGGAAGGCCCCGGTGGATATCGCGTCGTACACGGCCCCATGACCGAAGAGAATGAGAGGACTGAATACGTTCTGGAGATCGAGGAGTCCGTGGCGATTTGCGGTCCGATCGTTCTGACGCTCTGGGCACAGACGACAACGCTCGATACCGACTTCTTCGCCTTGATCGCCGACCAGGACCCGACGGGGAAGCTCTACGGGCTGCAACGCGGGCTATTGCGGGCTTCGCACGGGAAAGTCGACAATGAGAAGTCGGACTACGTGACTCACGACGGACAGAAACTCCTCATCCGTCCGCGGCATCCGCACACAAGGCCCGAGCCGGTGACACCTTACAAGGCGCATCGGTACGAAATCGAAATCCCGACGGTCGGCCACGTCTTCCGCCCGGGGCACAAGTTGGTACTGCGGCTGAGCCGCCCGCCACTGGGCGATCCGATCGGAGTGACCAAGTCACGCGCACCGAGTTATCGGTACGACTCGGATCCGCCTCCCGGCATTGTGCGAATCCTGCACGACGCAGAGCATCCCTCCAGCGTACTGTTGCCCGTGCTGCCGTCACTGCCGCCGGTTGCCGAAGAAGCGCCACCGCTGGAACGTCAAGCCGGACTTCAAGTCGTACCGTGATTAGCGTCCACGACCACTGTGGGCAAACACCCACAGATGAACTCCACATGATTTTGCCCGACAATCATTTTGCCCGAAGAAGAACACGGCAAAATCATCTCTGGGCAAAATCATGTGCAACTGTACGGTCCGGAACGGTCAGAGTGTGGTACAAGATTTCTTCCTCACCGTTGCGATTGGCCTTGGCCAGTACCTTGCCATTGGCATCGAAAACGACGCAGTTCCCGTAGTGGTGGCTTCCAGCCGCCACTACGAG